>Ga0180433_10004818_pt1 | contig 18700 bp, 19 predicted proteins | sample SS_ome_8_FD_132980 | JGI IMG/M metagenome (GOLD analysis project Ga0180433, IMG submission 132980) | Hypersaline lake sediment archaeal communities from the Salton Sea, California, USA - SS_1_D_1 metaG | ecosystem: Environmental > Aquatic > Non-marine Saline and Alkaline > Hypersaline >... | reverse complement strand
TTGAAAGGGGAACAGTTTATGCTCAAGGAAGAGGAGAAATTCTTTTTCCACTTAAACCAATCAATCCTCCAATGCACCTGATACTGGTTAACCCGGGTATAAAAATATCAACGCAATGGGCTTATCAGGCCTTTGATCAGGAGCCAATGGATGACCCGAAGAAACTATCTTTGGATATTCATCGTTTTCTAAACAAAAGAAAGTCAATACAATTTTATGAACTTAGTAAAATCATTTATAATCGCTTCGATTTAGTTGTTTGTAAGAAATTCCCCATTATCAATCATATTAAAAGTCAATTGCAAGAAATGGGAGCACTTTATATTGCACTTTCGGGTAGCGGTCCTACTGTTTATGGCATTTTGGAAAACAGGTGTCAAGCCGATAATCTATATTTAAAGATAAAGAATCAATATCCCATTGTCTATAGAACAAGCACAGTGAGAGCAAACAATGTAATTTCAGAGAATGATTATTAATAATACTTTATGCTTAATAAAAGGAAAACAGGTTAATGAATGTAGGATTTGGATATGACATTCATCGCTTTAAAAAAGGAGAAACATTAATTCTTGGTGGTGTGAAAATTGATTGTGATAGAGGATTAGAAGGACATTCTGATGCTGATGTTGTTGTCCATGCTCTTATGGATGCCTTGTTAGGCGCATCTGGTCAAGGAGACATTGGAATGCATTTTCCGGATCATGATCCAAAATGGAAAGGTATATCCAGTTTGTATCTACTTGAGAGAGTCAAACAATTACTTGAAGAAAAGAAATTCAGGGTAAAAAATATTGATTTTACTGTGGTACTGGAAAAACCTAAATTGTCCCTTTATTACCAAAATATGAAAATAAATATTGCTCAGGTATTGAAATTATCTCAAGATAATATCAATATTAAATCTTCAACCAACGAAGGGATAGGATGTATTGGAAGAGAAGAAGGAATTGCTGCCTTCTGTGTTGCCTTATTAGAAAATATTGTATAATGTAATTAAATTATGATATATATAATTATAAAATAAAGAAGGTTTGGACTGAAAGGAGAGTTAATAATGGATAAACAATATCAGAAAGACACTGAAAATAATGAAAAAGTCGCTAATGATGAAAACCAGAAATTGTATCCTCATCAATTACCACTATCTACTTTATTTACCTGGTTTATCGGTATTTTGAACGGTAAGGCATGGGAACATTTAGGGTTAATGATGAATCCTGAAACAAAAGAAGTAAATCTGGATTTAGGAAGGGCAAAGATTTGTATTGATAGTATTGAATTTTTATTTAATCAAATCAAGAATGAACTAGGTGTAGAAGATAAAATACAATTGGAAAACCTTTTAGCCAATCTGCAGATGAATTACGTGGAAAAAAGTCGGGAAAAAGGTAGTGAGCGAAGAAGTGAGTAAAGAATAAGAATAAACTCTCTAAGAATACTTGGGAAGAGGTGAACCTATGACTCAGAATATTTTAAAGCTAAAGGTGATTTATTATATTTCAATCGTTCTTTTTATTTCCATTTTTTATATAACCTTTCCTGGTATGTCACAGGATGCTCAGTCTTTTTATCAAAACGGTTATCAATATTTTTCCCAGGGTGATTATCAAAAAGCTGAAGAAAATTACCAAAAAGCCCTTGAATTAAATTCAGATTTTGAAGATGCTCATTATTGGTTGGGTAAAGTTTATCGAGAGACCGGCCAATATGACAAAGCAATCCGACAATGGTTTGAAGTCTTGAGGATTAATCCCAGAAATCCCTATTCTTTTAGATATTTAAATGAGAGTTTTCGTGACATTTCAAGGGTAAGAAACGGAAGTGCATCAGACTATTATTCTGAGGGACTTAAAATGCTGGAGATCAACGATCAAGCTTTTCTTAATGAAAATAATTATAGCAGCCAAGCTTTATTACTGACTATTCCTTATTTTAAAAAAGCAATCGATCTGCAAAATGATTTGATTGGCGCACATTATTGGTTAGCAGAAATTTATCAGGCATTATCAAAAAAGGTAAGCTGGCAATATACCTCTATGGCAATCAACAGTCTTGAGAAAGTTGTTGAGATAGAAGGAAAGAAAAATCCTTATGCTTTTCAGAGACCATCTGAATATTGGTATGCCTATCAAGAATTAATTCTGATATACCAGTCATTAGGCTTAAATGAAAGAAAAGAAAATTTATTATCCCAACTGGAAAAGGTAAAAACGGATCCATATCAGCAAGTATTAACTGAAGCAGGTTATAGCAATTTTGGTTATCCGGATAAGATAGAGGTTGTTAAACAGAAAGGTGAATTAACTGAGCTATGGAAATATGAAGAAGAAGGGAAAACATTTAGGGTTGTTAATAAGGAAGTGGTGAATGAGGAGTTAACCCAAAGCGAGCATTCAACAAAAGAAAATATCCTGACTGAAGAAACCATTGAGAAGGAAATTGAGAATGAAGATGATTTATAGAAAAAATACTAAGGACAACCAGAAGAATAGTGATATCCAAATTGGCATCATGGGTGGTGTTTTTGATCCCATTCATATTGGGCATTTGTTCACAGCTGAAGAGGCAAGAGTTAAATTTCACCTTGATAAAGTCATATTTGTTCCGTGCCTTAATCCCACCCATAAAAGAAATGACCATGTTACTGCGGTTAAGCATCGTTTGGAAATGTCTTATTTGGCGACTGATAGTAATTCATTTTTCGAGGTATCTAAAATTGAAATTAATCGATCAGGCCCTTCTTATACTATCGATACCATTAAAGAATTCCGCAACATCTATGGATGGGATGCAAAATTTTTTTTTATTACCGGAGTTGATGCCTTTTTAGAAATTGAGACATGGTATAAAAAGGATGAATTATTAAATATTTGTCAATTTGTCGCAGCAACAAGACCGGGTTATGATTTAAATAAATTACATCAAAAATTTAAAAAAGTATTACAGATTATGGAAATACCCTTACTGGCTATTTCATCCACCGATATAAGGTATCGAATAAGAAATAATTTAAGTATTAAGTATATTGTCTTAGAAGAAGTACGGGATTATATTTATCAGCATCAACTATATTTGCGGAAAAAAGTCATAAGCAATATTAGAAAACAGAGCGGATAGAATGGCAGCAATGAATTTTAATCAAATCGATTTTAAGGTAAAGAAAATCATGACCAGAGAAAGATACCATCATTCCTGGCAAGTCAGTAAGGTTGCCGAAGAAATGGCTGAGTATTATCACATCTCTGCTGAAAAAGCCAAAATTCTTGGTCTAATTCATGACTGTGCTAAAGATTATTCCATCATCTATTTAAAAGAATTAATTAGTAAGTATAATATTCATCTTAGTCATATTGAAAAAAATATCCCGAGTTTATGGCACGCCTATGTAGGTGCAGAGATAGTCCGGGAACTGTTCAAGGTTCAAGATCAAGAAATGTTAGATGCCATAAGATTTCACAGCACTGCTTCCAGTAATTTAGGCCTATTAGGAAAGATTGTCTATATTGCCGATAAAATTGAACCCGGAAGAGAAATGCAAAAGCTGAATAAAGTCAGAGAATTAGTATGGCGGGATATTGACCAGGCAATGCTGGAATTAATAAATCAAGGACTTAGACATCTTATTTCCAGAAATCTATTGATTCATCCCATAACTTTGCAGGCAAGAAATAAAATAATATTTGAACAAAAGGAAAGATCTGACAATGGGAAGATTAGATAAAAAAAATGAATTAAAGAAAAAAGGTAAAAAGAATTATTTAAAGGTCGTATTATTCATTTTCTTACTGACTGCCTCTTTTGCCCTTTTATATTTTTATGATTTGATTCCTTTTGGTTCAGATATCTTAGCTTATGATCGATTAAATATATTGGCTATTGGGACTGACAGCGTTGAAGCTAAAGGGAGAGCTGATACTATCTTCGTTTTAAGCATTTCTCCTAAAACCAAAGACACCATATTATTTTCTATTCCAAGAGATATGAGGGTAATGATTACGGGAAAAGGCATGGACAAGATAAACCATGCTTTTGCTTACGGAGGTATTGAATTATTAGAAGAAACTGTAGAAAACTTTATGGGTTTATCAATTCATTACAATAGTATTATGGATTTTGAAGGATTCCAGTATGTAATTGATGCTCTTGGGGGTGTCAGAATCAATGTTGAAAAGGATATGTATTATGTGGACCAGGCTGGGTCATTAAAAATTAACCTTCATAGTGGACAGCAAGTTTTAGACGGGGAAAAGGCATTGGAATATGTTCGATTCAGGTTTGATCCCCTGGGTGATCTGGGAAGAATACAGCGACAGCAAAAATTAGTTAATGCAGTGATTGATCAATTCATGAATTTTAACAGCATTATCAAAATCCCGAATATTGTTGCCAACTTAACGGAATATATTGATACTAATATGAACTCGAATGAAATAATTTCTTTGGCCAAAATAATGAAAGATATTGACAGAAAAAGACTTTGGGTTGAAACAATTCAGGGAGAACCGCAATATATTGATGGAGTAAGCTATTTGGTAGCTGATAGTCATGAAGTTGAAAAAAGGGTGCAATATTTGATTGATAATAAGCACCGGGGTCTCAACATTGAGGTATTAAACGGAAATCAAGTTCCCGGAGTAGCTCATCGTGTAGCTAACAAGATGAAAGAATTAGGATTTAATGTGGTAAATATTGATAATGCTGACCGGTTTGACTATCAAAAAACGGTTTTAATTATCTATTCAAAGGAAGTAAAGGTGGATGAATACCTAAATCAATTTTTTGATGACCTTGAAGTCGTTCGGAGGGAACAACCCCAGAGTAAAGTAGATATGACTATAATAGTTGGGAAAAATATGGTATACTAAATCAAGCTAACTTCCCTGATTACTATTTAATTATCAAATCGAATTTCAATCAGATAAAAGGAGCTGTTTATTTGAGGAATAACACCCGGAATATTGCAATCTTTTTTGCCAAAGCATTGGATGAGAAAAAAGCAAAAGATACCATTATTCTGGATATTAAAAAGATTTCATTTATTGCTGATTATTTTATTATTACCACTGCGCAATCCCCTGCACAGTTAAAAACACTTTCCAATACTATTATAAAAAAATTAAAAGAAAATAGTATTAACCGGAATTTAAACTATGAAGGCAGTCCTCATACCGGTTGGATACTGCTTGATTGTGGGGATGTTGTAATTCATATTTTCTCTGAAGAGAAAAGAAATTACTATCATTTAGAATATATCTGGCAAGAAGCAATCAAGGTTTCTTATTAGCCATTGTCTTAATAATAAATAATATAAGATAAATAAATTGGTTTTACCATAAAGAGAAAGATAAACTAACAAGAGATCAAGAGAAGAAAAGCATAGAAAAAACTGGCTGATAAAAAGTTAAATCTCTTTTAGAAGCTTCCTAAAGCCACCCGCTATGCGGGTACGGTATTTACTTATACCTTATGAATATTTGGGGGATTAAATTATGAACGTTGCGAGCAGAAGTTCGGGTCATTGGTTTTTTGGATTAATTATTCTTATTATTGGTATTGTCTTTTTACTGGAAAATATATTTGGGTTTCAAATATGGGAAAATGTATGGCTTTTTTGGCCTATTCTATTTTTACTATGGGGATTAATGGAATTATTTCAGAGGAGATCAATCTTTTTTGGCATTATTCTCCTGGCAATTGGTGTTATATTTCTGGCAAAAAATTTTGAACTCTACCAATGGTCAGAATCAATATGGAAATTTTGGCCGGTCATTATCATTGCTATTGGGATTGACCAATTATTCAGACGGTCTGATTCTATTCCTATAAAAACAGCCCAGAGAGGGCAAAAAGGAAAGAAGATATTGGTTACTCAGGATGATGAAATTATCTGATGGAGCTATTCATCCATTAATGAGGATAACATGATTGGAACAATTATAAACAGTATTGCCATTATTTTTGGGTGTGTTATCGGTTTGATATTAAAGGAACGTTTTCCCAAACGAATTGGTGTTATTCTTTTTCAAGGTATTGGGCTGACTACTTTAACAATAGGTATTCAGATGGCTGTTCAAACCAATGAAATTTTATTGATTATCCTATCGCTGGTTATCGGGGGAATGATTGGAGAGATTATAAATATTGAGAAAAGGTTGGATCAGTTTGGGAATCGAATTAAAAATCTTTTTAGTAACCAGGATGGAAAAGAACATTTTACCGAAGGTTTTATTACAGCCAGTTTGCTATATTGTGTCGGCTCTATGGCGGTGATGGGTGCAATCGAAGAGGGAATTAATGGAAATCCGGATATTCTATTAGCAAAATCTGCATTAGATGGTATCTCTTCAATTATCTTTACCGCTTCATTGGGTATAGGTGTTTTGTTTTCTGCTATTCCGGTCTTTATTTATCAAGGAACAATTACCCAAATTGCCCAATTGGTTAAAAATTGGATTACCTTTAATATGATTAATGAAATGACAGCTGTAGGAGGTATACTGATTATCGGACTTGCCTTTGGCATTTTAGAAATTAAAAAAATTAAAGTGGCAAATTTATTACCCTCTATATTGGTCATTTTATTTTTTACAGCCATAAAACTTTAAAATTTAATCACAGATCTTTGTATAATAGTGTAAATCATTTTATTGAGTGAATCAGCAAAACAAAATAATATTATAATAAATAGAAAACATAGTAATCTTAGCAAGGAGAAAAAGGATGGCAAAATATCAATCAATATCTTTTCTGGAAGATTTAAAGCAGGAAGAATTGAAAAACAAAAAAGTATTGGTCAGGGTAGATTTCAATGTACCGTTGGATGATGATTTACAGGTTAGAGATGATACTAGAATTGTGGCAGCATTGGATACCATAAGATATTTATTATTATCTGATTGTGTCATTATTCTTATGAGTCATTTAGGTAGGCCTAAAGGTGAAATTTCCGATAAGATGCGATTAAGCCCTGTGGCAGAATATTTAGAAAAATTGTTGCAAAAGAGAATTATCAAGCTTGCTGACTGTATTGGAGAGAAGGTACAAAAAACTGTATCAAAACTAAAGTCCAGAGAAATTGTTTTATTAGAAAATTTACGCTTTCATAAAGAAGAGGAAAAGAATGATCCAGCTTTTGCAAGACAACTTGCTTCACTGGCAGATATCTATGTTAACGATGCTTTTGGTGCTGCTCATCGAGCACATGCTTCTACTACTGGAGTTGCTTCGTTTTTACCCTCCTATGCCGGATTTTTAATGGCAAAAGAGGTTAAAGCACTCGATAAATTACTGTCAGAACCTGAAAGGCCTTTTATTTCAATTATTGGTGGTGCAAAAGTATCAGATAAAATTGAGATATTAGATAGTCTGGTAAATATTTGTAATAGCCTATTGATTGGCGGAGGAATGGCCTATACTTTTCTAGCTGCTCAGGGGTATGAAGTAGGTCAGTCAATTTTAGAAAAAGATTTTATCAAGTATGTAGAAAAAATAACTAAGGAAGCAAAAAAAAATAATAAAGAAATTGTGTTACCCATAGATACTATAGTATCCAGGGAATTCAAAGCGGATACCAAGAGTTTTAATGTGCCCATAGAAAAATTTGAGCCGGATATGATAGGGATGGACATTGGAGAAAATACCATCAATCTGTTTAATCAAAAAATTGATAATGCCAGGACCATTTTTTGGAATGGCCCTTTGGGCGTATTTGAGATGGAGAAATTTGCACAGGGTACCAACCGAATTGCAAGAAAAATTGCCAGTCTATGGGGAAATACATATTCTGTGGTAGGAGGAGGGGACTCTATCGCTGCCATTAACAAAATTGGTTTGGCTGATAGGATTTCTCATATATCAACCGGTGGAGGCGCTTCCCTGGAATATCTTGGTGGGAAAAAATTACCGGGATTAGAAGTACTTAGGAAATAATATTGCATAGTGCCTATTGAGTTAAAATGTTTATAACTTATATCGTCTAACGTATAACGTGATGAAAAATATAAATTAGTTCATCTTTATTTTTATGGTAAAACCAATTTATTTAACCATTACCACCTTCAAAGAAGGTGTTTTTTTTAGTTAAATAAAACAGATTCCTAAATGACAAACTGCATAACCTATAAAGTTATAACTAAGAATACTTTTAGAATAATTGTAAATAAGGGGTTTTTAGATATCAGTCTATACTAATCTATAAAAATTCCAATCAACATATTTTACGATCTAACAAAACGACCTGCCAAAGAGCAATTCTCCAAAAATATTTAATAGTTAAATAATTGATAGAAAAGTATTATTTTCTAATTGACAAAGATTAATTTTGTTGTATAATTTAGATACCCTAGGGGGGTATAAACAGTTTATGTCAAAAGAAGAAAAAATTGATGAAATTAATAAAATAAAAATATTGCATCGATTGAAAAAAATTGAAGGTCAAATCAGAGGAATACAGGGGATGATTCTTGATAATCGATCTTGTGAGGATGTATTGATGCAGGTTTCAGCAGTTAAATCTGCCCTGCATAGGATCAATAAATTAATCCTGGAGGAAAAAGTAAATTCCTGTTTTCAATGTTCGGAAAAAATATATTTATCCCAAAGTGCTTTGGATGAAATTTTAGAGCTTATTATCAGATTTGTACAATAGATTGACATTAATTTATTTTATACCCTATAATTGGGCGAAAGAAAATAGCTTGAAAGAAGGTTGGTATTAATGTTATGCCAAATATGTAAAAAAAATGAGGTAACCGTAACTATTGTTAGGATTGTGGGAATGAATAAAACAGACTTGAATGTTTGTAATCAGTGTGCTAATTTTCTTTTGGGAAACACCGTTTCCTCTTTTTCTTTTTCTCAAAATAATATAAATGAAATATTAATAAATTTGTTAAAAGCCTTTGTCAAATACAGCAAAGAAGAAAATTATATAAGTTGTGAAACAGATAAAAAATGTTCCAATTGTGGCCACTCATATGCTGAATTTGTACGAACAGGAAAACTTGGCTGCAGCCAGTGTTATGAAGCTTTCCGTAAGCAATTAAAACCGCTTTTAAGCAGGTTACACAGTCACTGTCAGCATATTGGAAAAGTTCCGAATAGCATTAGGGTGCATTTGGATCAGCTAAATAAAATTAAGGAGATTAAGAATGAGTTACAACAGGCAGTTTCAAAAGAGGAGTACGAGAAAGCAGCAAAGTTGAGAGATCAGATTATAGAGGAAGAAAGAAGAGTTGGAATTCGCAATAATGACTAACCATAAATCGCAAGAATTAATACGAGAATTAAGAGATTCCACCGCACATTGGGTTACAGGATATGGACCTTTCAATCATATTGTATTGAGTTCCAGGATACGCTTAGCCAGAAATATCAAGGGCATACCATTTCCATTTAAATCAAGTGATGAAGAACTAAAATCAGTATTAGATCAAAGTGAAAATATTTTAAAGATAAATAAAAACTTTAGAAATTTAAAAATAATCAAACTAAATGATCTGTCTACAATGGATATTCAATTTTTGGTAGAAAAGCGTTTAATCAGCATTACTCAGTCTCAATTTAATCGCCCTTACCGGGCTGTTATTTATAATCCTGATGAAATTATCAGTATTATGGTAAATGAAGAAGATCATTATAGAATTCAACTTATGTTACCCGGGTTTCAGCTTAAAAAGGTTTGGGAATTGATTGATTGGTATGATAATCAAATTGGAGAAAAAATTGAATATGCTTTTAATGAACATGAAGGATTTTTGACCTGCTGTCCTACAAATGTTGGAACCGGATTACGTGTTTCTGTTATGCTTCATTTGCCAGCATTAATCATTAACAATCAATTAAACGATTTAATGACTTACGTTACTAAAAAAGGATATGCAGTCAGAGGATTTTATGGAGAAGGAACTGATTTTCAGGGGGATTTATTTCAAGTATCAAACCAGTCAACATTGGGCTTAGATGAAAAAGATATATTGAAAAATATAGAGTTGGTCAGCAATCTGTTAATCGAAAAAGAACAGAAAGCCCGGGAGGAATTAATGATTCACTTCAGGCAAAATATTGAAGACCGGGTAATGCGTGCTTATGGTATCTTAACCAATGCTCGAATTATATCAACAACAGAGGCGGTAAACTTATTATCCAACATAAGGCTGGGAATTGAGTTGGGTATACTGGTAAAAATTGGTTATGATACTATTAACCGTTTAATGTTGATTATTCAACCAGGTTATCTTCAATTGATAAAAGCTCAGAAAATGAGTCAGATGCAGCGGGGTTTAATCAGGGCAGAACTAATTCAGGAACTAATAAATTAGGTTACAGTATAGCAATTTCATTAAATTACTAGGTAATAAATGTAAAGATAAGTTTTTTTAAAAGAAATTTAAATTTATAGGGTTTAGGGGATCTAATCCCCCTAACAACCGTATATACTCTATTTTAATTGAGGGAAGGATAAAAAAATGTTTAAGAGATATACAGAAAAAGTCAGAAAAGTTATTATGATGGCACAAGAGGAAGCTGTCAATCTAAATCATAATTATATTGGAACCGAACATATTTTAGTAGGTCTGGTTAAAGAAAATGAAGGAATTGCAGGAAAGGTATTACGCGAGTTAAGCGTAGAGTCAGAAAAGGTTATTGAAAAAATTGAAAAAATTGTAGGAAAAGGTGAATATCAGGAAGTTAGTGAGATTACATTCACTCCAAGAGCAAAAAAAGTATTGGAATTAGCCTCACAGGAAGCAAGTCAATTGGGACAAAATTATATTGGTACCGAACACCTGTTATTAGGTTTAATTAAAGAGGGAAGCGGCGTTGCTACTAGAATATTAACTGATATGGGCATTGATCTTGATAATATATATTCCCAGGTCATGAAAGTATTAATGGAAAGTAGTCATTCTGAAACAATAGCCGGAGGTAGTAGTCCCAAAGATAGCAAAGTGCCAACCCTGGACGAATTTGGTAGAGATTTAACAGAACTTGCCAGAGAGGATAAGCTGGATCCAGTAGTGGGAAGGAATAATGAAATCCAACGAGTAATACAGATATTAAGCCGCCGAAAGAAGAACAATCCATGTTTGATTGGTGAAGCTGGTGTTGGAAAAACTGCTATTGTAGAAGGATTAGCTCAAAAAATTGCCAATCATGATGTTCCTGAAATCTTAAAAAATAAAAGAATCATTTGTCTAGACCTTGCTTTAATTGTTGCAGGAACAAAATACCGGGGTGAATTTGAAAAAAGGCTTAAAAAAATTGTCAAAGAAGTACAAAATTCAAGTGATGTCATTTTATTTATTGATGAATTTCATACATTGGTTGGAGCTGGTGCCGCTGAAGGGGCTATCGATGCCTCAAATATATTAAAACCAGCTTTAGCCAGGGGAGAAATTCAGGCCATTGGTGCTACAACGACTGATGAATATCGGAAATATATTGAAAAAGATAAGGCACTGGAAAGACGTTTTCAACCCATTTATGTACTTGAACCTTCTATCGAGGAAGCCATTCAAATACTGACAGGATTAAGAGATAAGTATGAAGCTCATCATAAACTTACCATTACTGATCAGTCACTGATATCTGCGGTTAAATTGGCCGCAAGGTATGTTTCCGGCCGTTTCCTGCCTGATAAAGCAATTGATGTGATTGATGAAGCTTCTTCACGGGTTAAACTCAAAAATACTGTTTATCCTCCTGATGTAAAGGAAGTTGAAGAACAATTACTTAAAATTAGAAAAGAGAAGGAATCCGCAGTGAAGCTTCAGGAGTTTGAAAAAGCTGCCAGGTTGCGTGATAAAGAAAGAAAATATGGAGAACGTTACAGTGAAATCAAGAAAGAATGGGAAACAGGAAGAACAAAAGACAAAATAGAAGTCACGGTGGAAGATGTAGCCGAAGTTATCTCAAGCTGGAGCGGCGTACCCGTGTACTCCCTTAAGGAAGAGGAAGCCAAAAAACTTATTCGAATGGAAGACGAATTGCATAAGCGGATTGTGGGCCAGGACGAAGCAATCAATGCAATATCAAGGGCGGTTCGCAGAGCTCGTGCTGGGATGAAAGATCCTAAACGCCCTATTGGTTCATTTGTTTTTTTGGGACCAACCGGTGTAGGAAAAACTGAATTGGCAAGGAGTCTTGCTGAATTTTTATTCGGAGATGAAAATGCTATGATCAGCCTTGATATGTCTGAATATATGGAAAAATTCGCTGTTTCCCGTTTAGTAGGGGCTCCACCCGGCTATGTCGGCTACGAGGAAGGTGGCCAATTAACAGAAAAAGTAAGGAGACGTCCTTACTCGGTGGTATTATTTGATGAGATTGAAAAAGCACATCCTGATGTATTTAACATTCTTTTACAAATATTTGAAGACGGTAGATTGACCGATGCTCAGGGGAGAGTGGTGGACTTTAAGAATACAGTCATTATTATGACTTCCAATGTTGGCGCAACCTTAATTAAAAAAGGCACATCTTTAGGGTTCAGGAGTTCCAACGAACCTGCACAGATGTCATACAAAGACATCAAGGAAAGTGTTATGGGAGAACTAAACAAGACATTCAGGCCAGAATTCCTTAATCGAATTGACGAGGTTATTGTATTCAAAGGACTTACCCAAAATGAGATTAAACAGATTGCAGACTTACTGCTTAATGAAGTAAAGGATTTATTGATAGAACAAAAAATCTCTTCGACAGTTAGAAAGAGTGCCAAAGATATTTTAGCAAAAGAAGGTTATGATCCTAACTTTGGAGCAAGGCCATTAAGAAGAACGATTGAAAGGTTGGTAGAAAATCCAATATCAGAGAAAATACTTTCCGGTGAGTTTAAAGAAAATGATCAAATTATAATTAGAGGGAAAAACGGGAAAATCATATTTGGAAAAAGTAAAGGAAAAACCATCAAGAACAAAGAGGAACAAAAGAATGATAATAATGATGATAATAAATAATGTAATAATATAGGGATAGATTGTATTTTATAATCAGGAATAGATGATAAAATGAAAAATACTAGTAAAACCTTTTTCAGTTGCAAACAATGCAATTACGAAACTCTTCAATGGCTGGGGCGGTGCCCCAGTTGTGGATCATGGAATTCTTTTATAAGACAGGAAAGAACTGGAAATAGAACTTTGTATCCAAAAAATGAAAAAGAAAATCATGCTCAACCTATTAATGGTTTTCGGTTTAATGAAGAAGATCATCGTTTTCAATCAGGTATTAAAGAATTTGATCGCGTTTTAGGAGGAGGAGTTGTTTCAGGTTCTCTTATTCTTATCGGAGGCGAACCGGGTATTGGAAAATCAACACTGGTCCTTCAGGTAGCTAATCAACTCGCTAAAAATATTGGAAAGTCTCTTTATATTACAGCAGAGGAATCGATCAGACAAATTCATCTGAGAGCACAACGATTATCTGTTAATGCTGAACAATTATTTTTGCTCTCGGAAACTGATTTGGATCAAATTATAGTCCAGATACTGCACCTAAAACCAAAAATAGCTGTCATTGACTCAATACAGATTATCAATGACAGCTCCATACCATCAACGCCGGGAAGTGTTAATCAGGTAAAAAATTGCACTTCCAGATTAATGGAAATAGCCAAAAAAAACAATATTGCTATGATTATCATTGGTCATGTAACCAAGGGAGGTGCAATTGCCGGGCCAAAAATTCTGGAGCATATGGTTGATACTGTATTATACCTTGAAGGAGAAAGATTTCATTCATTTAGACTCTTAAGAGGTATCAAGAATCGTTTTGGACCAACAAATGAATTAGGTATTTTTCAGATGGAAAATAAGGGATTAAAAGAAGTAATTGATCCATCTGCAATACTGCTATCTTCCCGTACTCTCCCAATTCCCGGAACAGTTACAACAGTAACTTTTGAAGGAAGTCGTCCATTGGCTGTAGAGATTGAAGCACTGGTAAGTTCTTCTTTTTTGAACAATCCCAGACGTATAACAACAGGTGTTGATTATAATAGGGTTTCATTAATTATTGCCGTTTTAGAAAATCGATTAGGACTTCAATTTCAGTATAAAGATATCTATGTCAATGCTGCAGGAGGAATCAAGATTACCGAACCGGCGGTTGATTTAGGAATTGCACTTGCGATTATTAGCAGCAGTAAAGGATTTGCGATTGATATGAATACTGTGGTTTTTGGAGAATTAGGATTAACAGGTGAATTAAGGGCGGTTGGAATGATCGAACAGAGGCTTAAGGAAGCCCAAAAAATCGGTTACACAAAAAGCATCATTCCATTGGAAAATGCCAGGCAAACTTCTTCATTATTTGATAATTTAGAAATCAAAGGAGTCTATAATGTACAAGAGTTAATAGATATCATGAAGAAAAAATAACTTTTATCTTTATATAAGCATGAATGTTCAAGCCAGGTGCTGGTTTTTCCTTAATTTTGACACTTATTTTGGCAAATGATATAATTTTAATGCTTTTTAGTTGTTATTTTTTTTGTAGTATTTTATCATCTTAATCTTACCAAAACATATTAAATGAAAAGGTGGTGAACGCTTCATTAAACAATAGGGAACTGGCAAATCATTGATAATTGAATAGAGGAGGTATTTGTTTTGTCAGGATTAATCAAAAAATTTTTTTGTATTATTTTTATTCTGGCAGGTGGTTTAATCGGTTATGAAATCATTCCTGGCATAGATGCAATAGCAAGTTTGGAGGTTTTGATTCATCAACGGTGGTTATTATCTATATTATCATTTATCATAGGAATTTTTCTAGGATTTATAATATTTATACTTAGTCATAAAAAGTTAAGTGCTTTAATTGAAAGATTCATAACCTATTTTCTGAGAATTCCTACTCAGAATATTCTGTCAGGTGTTATAGGTCTGATTGTTGGTTTAATCATTGCTAATTTATTGGCTTATTCCTTATCTTTTATACCCTTTGTTGGAAATTATATGCCCATATTACTCAATATTACACTCGGTTTACTGGGCATCATCATGGGTTTAAATAAACGGGAAGAAAGTGTTAATTTTTATAAAAAAAGCATAGGTAGATTTAAAAAACGAGATAAGGTTACTCATTATCAGCAAAAAATTCTAGATACCAGTGTGATTATTGACGGCAGGATAGCAGATATTTGCCAAACAGATTTTTTGGAAGGTGAATTGATTATTCCACGTTTCGTGTTAAATGAATTACAGGCTATTGCCGATTCTTCTGAACCCCTGAAACGTAATCGTGGTCGGCGTGGTCTTGATGTATTAAATAAAATTAATAAAATTCATACTAATAAAATTAAGATTATCAGCCAGGATTATCAGGATTTAAAAAGCGTTGATACAAAATTAATTAGGCTGGCCAAAGAATTAGATGCCAAAGTCTTAACTAATGATTATAATTTAAATAAATTAGCTCAGTTGGAAAACGTTTCGGTTTTAAACATTAATGATCTTTCCAATGCCTTAAAATCAGTTATATTGCCAGGAGAAGAATTGGTTACCCAGATTATCAAAGAGGGGAAGGAGTCTGGACAGGGTGTAGCTTATTTAGATGATGGCACCATGATCGTAGTGGAGAATGGTATTAAAAACATAGGAGATAAGGTTAAAATTACAGTAACCAGTATTTTACAAACACCAGCGGGAAGAATGATATTTGGTCGAATTAAGGAGAAACTATTTAATAAAAACTATGAAACAAATTATGGAAAGAAAAATCATTACAATAATAAAAATCGTTAAAAGATTGAGCTTTATTGAACCATAAAAACCACCTTCTTTGAAGGTATAATGGTTAAATAAATTGGTTTTACCATAAAAATAATGATGAACTAATAAGAGATCAAGAAAAGAAGAACATAGAAAAAAACTGGCTAATAAAAAGTTAACCTCTTTTAGAGGCTTTTGAAAGCCACTCGCTATGCGGTGCGGTATTTACTGAAATTTAATAGGAAAGTGAGGAAATTTTAGTGACCCTTAAGCTTTATAATACCTTAACTAGAAAAAAAGAACCATTTATTCCTCTAAATAAAGAACAGGTTGGTATGTATGTTTGCGGTCCGACTGTTTATAATTTTTTTCATATTGGCAATGCCAGGCCTTTTCTGGTTTTTGAAGTTTTAAGAAGATATTTACAATTCAAGAAATATAGTGTGAAATATATTTCCAATTTCACTGATATTGATGATAAAGTAATTAATAAAGCAAATGAGCTGGGAATGACATTTTTAGAAGTATCTGAAAAATTTATCAAGGAATATTTCCAGGATGCTGACTGCTTAAACATAGGCAGGGCAGATTTGTACCCCCGTGCAACGAAACATATTCCTGAAATTATTCAGTTTATACAAAGACTGGAGAAAAAAGGGTATGCCTATGAGGTCGACGGGGATGTCTTTTTTGATGTAAGTCAATTTAAGGAATATGGTAAATTATCCAAGCAAAATTTAGACGAAATTAGAGCTGGTGAAAGAGTTGATCTTGATCACAGAAAGAAAAATCCCTATGACTTTGTTTTGTGGAAGAAAGCAAAAAAAAATGAGCCTTACTGGGATAGTCCATGGGGATATGGACGTCCAGGGTGGCATATTGAATGTTCGGTAATGTCCAGTAAATATTTAGGAAATAGTTTTGATATTCATGCTGGCGGTGCAGATCTAATTTTTCCGCATCATGAAAATGAAATTGCTCAAAGTGAAGCATTAAGTGGAAAATTGTTTGCTAAATATTGGCTGCACAACGGGTATTTAAAAATTGAAAATAAAAAAATGTCCAAATCCCTGGGAAATATTCTTAATGTGAGGGAGCTTTGTCAGAAATACGACGGTTCAGTCATCAGGCATTTTTTACTTTCAGCACATTATCGAAGTCCTCTTAATTTTTCAATAGAACAAATTGAACAATCAAAAAATAGTATGGAAACATTAAATAATATGATTTATAATATTAATTTTTTACTTCAACAAGGTCAATTCACTGAGAAAGCTGATTCTAAAAGTAAAGACTTGCTGGAAAAGAAAGCACAAATGGAAGGTAAATTTACTAAGGCAATGGATGATGATTTCAACACCCCGATTGCATTGAGTACTTTATTTTTATTAGCTAAAGAAACAAATATATACCTAAGCCGGGAAGGCTTTAAAAATAGAGCGGTACTTCAAGATATTTTGCAATTTTATGAACAATATGGGAACAGGATATTGGGTTTTCAATATCTTTTAAAGACAAATGATCAAGGATGTAATGAAAATAAAAGAATTGAAGAAATGATTCAAGAAAGAGAATTAGCAAGAAAAAACAGGGATTGGAAAACTGCTGATAGGATAAGAATCCAACTAAAGGATATGGGAATTGTTCTGGAGGATACAGCGGAAGGTATACGTTATAAAAAGGCTTGACTATATTTTATCTGTTAGTCTATAATTGAATAAATATTTTATAATAAGCATGCTTTAAAAAAATTATTTTCCCAAAGGCAAGATGGGAATCTGAATTTCAGGAGTTTTGTATTGGAGGTTTTTGAAGAAAAGTCATTTACTACCTACCAAAAATATAATGACCGATTATTGGTAAGTATGGCAAATTGCGGAGATCATTTAGCTGAACAGTTTATTATCTATAAATATAAAAAATTGGTCAAAATGAAATCAAGAACATATTTCCTGGTTGGAGCTGACAGAGAAGATATTATTCAAGAAGGTATGATCGGACTCTATAAAGCCGTTAGAAGTTTCGATGATTTAAAATTGTCCTCCTTCAGGGCTTTTGCCGAAATATGTATTAACAGGCAGATTATCACTGCCGTAAAAATGGCCTCCCGACAAAAACATAAGCCGCTTAATTTTTATATTTCCCTAAATCAGCCCCTGTATTATGAAAATTCCAGTCTGACATTATTAGATATTGTTGATGATGTAAATATGAATGATCCAATGTCTTTGTTCTTAAACCAAGAAAGATTTAGAGAATTTAAAATTAAATTGAAAAAATTATTATCAAAGCTAGAAAGAAATGTTCTGGAATCCTACCTAGAAGGTAAGACATACCGTGAGATTGCAATAGAAATTAAAAAAAATGTTAAATCTATTGACAACGCCGTACAAAGAATTAAATCAAAATTAGGATTTTCTTTTAAATTAAATTGACTGCAACCTAAAAAACAATTATAATGTTGGATGTTGCCGGTGTAGCTCAGCTGGTAGAGCAGCTGATTTGTAATCAGCAGGTCATCCGTTCGAATCGGATCATCGGCTCCAACAATGATAGAACACTATTGGGGAGGTACCAAAGTGGCCAAATGGAGCGGACTGTAGATCCGTTGGCTGAACGCCTACGAAGGTTCGAATCCTTCCCTCCCCACCATAATTGCCCGCGTAGCTCAGTAGGTTAGAGCGCATCCTTGGTAAGGATGAGGTCACCGGTTCAACTCCGGTCGTTGGCTCCATGAAATGTTGTTTTTGATTTGTCTTTATTAATTTTTATTAGATGATAAGAAATTATATCATTTACAAAATATGCATATAATTAAAAATTATTTAATATGACTAAAGAATTACAGTAAGGTTTCTTTTAAGGAGGAAAAAACAAAATGGCTAAAGAAAAGTTTGTTCGTACCAAGCCGCATGTTAATATCGGGACCATAGGGCATGTCGATCATGGAAAGACAACCCTGACCTCGGCAATTACCAGAT
>Ga0180433_10004815_pt1 | contig 18703 bp, 2 predicted proteins | sample SS_ome_8_FD_132980 | JGI IMG/M metagenome (GOLD analysis project Ga0180433, IMG submission 132980) | Hypersaline lake sediment archaeal communities from the Salton Sea, California, USA - SS_1_D_1 metaG | ecosystem: Environmental > Aquatic > Non-marine Saline and Alkaline > Hypersaline > Sediment... | reverse complement strand
TAATGGCTCCGAAATGTCTTCTTTCATTTATTCTTTGTCTTATATGGATGAGAATTGCCTGTACAACTTATTTTGTCTATACGACATTTCGCATCCCGCACTATTTGTGGTCTCAGCCACCCCGCAACTGTTATCTTTTCCTTTCGTTCCATCGCTCTTTCCCGAAGGGATGCCTATGGCACAATCACTTCAATCTCGTATCAATCTTATATCAATCTTATATCGATCTTGTATCAATCTTATATCAATCTTCTCAATCTCATCAATCTCCTCAATCCGGCATCTGGCAGACGGCATCCCTGCCTGCCGGTTTACCTGCCGGAGGCATGGCAGGCAAGGCGGTATCTATTTCAACCAATCAACCAGCATACCAAATATATTAATACGTATCGTTCATAAATTTATACATATCGTTAATATATTCAGTATATTTTTTTTCCTGAATATCCCGGATCAATTATCCTGTCTGTAATTTCCGGAAAACTGCAATTTTCATTTATCACCTGAATAGGATAGTTTGTAAACAAATACTATTTATTTATCATAATTTTTTTAATTTATCTTTTTGGAATATTGGGTATAATATTTTTATATTTAGGCCTTAAATCTTTCCTGTTCCGGTAAAATATTTTCACAAGTACTAAGAAGTATTAATTTGTATGTGCGAATAAATCAATAGGGAATAAAAACAATTATTAATGAGAGATTATATCCCTCAACAACCGATGAATAAGCAAATTTTTTAATAATAATGAACAAACATTCCGGATTCTACAACCTGAATTTTTCCGGCATCCGGTATAAAACTTAATAAAAATGAAAAAATTATTAGTACTTCCAATCCTGCTTATAATAGCAGGAACAATAATCACAACAAAGATCAATGCTCAGGGCGTATATATTAATGAGAACGGAGTGGCAGTAAATACCACCGAGGCAACTCCTGATGCAAGTGCATTCCTCGATATATCAGCAGATTCACTCGGTGTACTCCTGCCACGAATGGACACTTCGGTACTAAATGATATCTCAAACCCTGCAACAGGACTGATAGCTTACGATACGGTAGCTGATGTATTCTGGTATTATGATGGGGAGGAGTGGTACAGCCTTGTGTCATCGGAGTTGGTTAAAACACAGGAAACAGGGAATTTGTTTGTGGGAGAAGATGCAGGTGGTTCATCGTCAGGAAATTACAATACTATCGGAGGATATCAATCAGGAAATAGTTTAACAAGTAGTTATAATACCTTCTTTGGTTATAAATCCGGTTTTAACAATACCTCCGGTGGATCAAATGTTTTTCTTGGTAAAACAGCAGGGTATAGCAATACTTCAGGAACATCAAATGTTTTTATCGGATACAATTCCGGATATTACGCAACCACATATCATAATACTTATGTGGGTTATGAATCAGGTAGAGGGAGCAGCGGCTCATCAACAGGAGGAAGCAATGTTGCAATAGGACGCAGGGCTGGATATAGTTTAACTTCTGGTCATAATAACTATTTCGGTGGTTATCGTTCCGGACATAATACTACATCTGGCGAAGATAATGTCTGCATAGGATCTGATGCAGGTTATTCTAATACAACAGGAAGTAATAATGTCTTTTTGGGCTACCAGTCCGGCTACAACGAAACCGGCTCCAACAAACTCTACATTGAAAACTCAAGTTTATCAACACCGCTCATCTACGGTGATTTTGCCAATGATTCCATAATAATAAACGGCTCATTCAAATCCACCGGTAACATAAGTATCACAGACAACAGCACATATTTATCCAAAGACGTCTCCAACAACCTTACTTTCACCGATGCGGTGACAGGCACAAAAACCCTGGCTGAGCTGGCCGGGGGAGGTGGTGATGACCTCGGGGATCATACTGCAACAGAGAATATAAAACTAAACGGTGAATGGCTTTCCAATGACGGAGGAGATGAAGGGGTGTTTGTTGCAACAGATGGCGATGTTGGAATCGGAACATCAAGCCCCGGCAAGAAACTGGATGTACGTGGAGATGCAGTGTTTAATGAAACTGGAGGGAATTATGATTTTAAGATCGAGGGAGATGACTATACAAACTTGTTTTTCCTTGATGCATCTGCCGATTATATTGGTTTAGGAACCTCAAGCCCGGAATCAAAATTACACATTGATGCTGGTTATAATCATTCCTATGAGAATAGTGAAATCACAGTGGAGAGAAATCAACCAAATGGCTACGGAGGAGGCATAAAATATTTATGTAATCGACCAACAACAAGTAATGTTAGCTTGGGTAGTCTATTATGGAAAGCATATGATGGATCAAGTGATCAATATGGTGCACAAATCAGGGCGGCAAGTGTAAATTCATGGGGAACAAGCGCTCATGATACAAAAATACAATTTAAAACTGTTAATGGATCAGGCAGTTTAACAGTTCAGATGACCATCATGGATGATGGAAAAGTCGGCATCGGTGATGACAGCCCCTCCTATGAACTGGATGTTGACGGTGATATTCACTGCACAGGCGACCTTTATGAAGACTCTGATGAAAGCCTGAAAAAAAATATACAAAATATATCCGGAGCACTTGATAAAGTCAAGCTTATGCAGGGCAGGAGCTATGAATTCGATAATAAAGGATATGATATGAAATTATCAGAAGGAACAAGCTTTGGATTTATAGCACAGGAACTCATTCAGGTAGCACCTGAACTGGTGAAATCATATAACCATGTTGAATATGAAACAGTGCCTATTGACACTTCAATTGATCCGTCAGGATTTCAGCAAACCGATAACAAACTGGTTGATGTCAGTTTGTACAGCATAAATTATATCGGCATGATCCCGATACTGACAGAAGCAATAAAAGAACAACAGACAATAATAGAAACACAAAATACAACTATTGAAAAACTAGAAGGAGACCTGGAAGAACTAAAGAAGACAGTGAATGAGTTGTTGAATGAGTAGCAGTATGATTTGCCCCGGGTTTTAATCCGGGGATAAAAAAATAGGAAAAATACAATTGTTCAATTGCCCCGGGCTTTAGCCTGGGGATTAAATAAAAACAATTGTTCAATTGCCCCGGATTTTAATCCGGGGATTAGAAAATAAAAAGAAACATTTGTTCAATTGCTCCGGGCTTTAGCCTGGGGATTAAAAAAAAAACAATTGTTCAATTGCCCCGGGCTTTAGCCTGGGGATTAAAAAAAAACAATTGTTCAATTGCTCCGGGCTTTAGCCCGGTGAAAAAGGGAAAAAATAAAATGGCATACATAAAAATATACATACACCTGGTCTGGTCCACAAAAAACCGGGAACCTTATCTCAGAAAGAAAATAAGGTATGACCTGTTTGACCATATCAGGGAAAATGCCAAAACAAAAAATATACATATAGACTGTATTAACGGATATACAGATCATGTGCATTGCCTGGTGTCATTAAAACCGGACCAGACAATAGCCAAAATAATGCAGTTGATTAAAGGAGAGTCTTCCTTCTGGCTGAACCGGGAATATTTTAAAAAGACAAAATTCGAATGGCAGGAGGAATATTTTGCTGTATCGGTAGGTGAATCCCGGATAAAAAGGGTGAGGGACTATATAAAAAACCAGGAAGAGCATCATAAGAAGAAGACATTTATGGATGAATATAATGAATTTATTGAAAAATATAATTTTTTATTGGTCAATTGAAATGGGGCTAAAGCCCTGAATGATTGATTGTAATAATTGTTTGTCAATCATCAAAGATCCCTGAGCTGAAGCACAGGGCAATTGAAAAACAAATGATTGTTCAACAATCATCAAAGATCCCTGAGCTAAAGCACAGGGCAATTGAAAAAACAAATGATTGTTCAACAATCATCAAAAATCCCTGAGCTGAAGCACAGGGCAATTGAAAAAAATAATATTACAAAATATATAATAACAATGAGATATATTTTTATATCAAAACAAAAATTATTCCTGTTCCTGATAATCCTGTTCATTACATTCCCGGCATTCTCACAAACCATCGAGGATGTCACATTCATCTCCGGTGACCACCGGTACTATTACAGTGACACGATCCTGTCGCCGGATGATACTTCCAAACATGTGGACCTCTCCGGTTCCGCAAAGGTTACCTATTATACCCCCGAACGTATAGCCCTGGAAACAAACTTCTCTGCCGGTGACTTCAGCTCAGGCGGATACTTTAAAGCATTCTTCCCTTTTGAATTGTACTATGATAATTCTAAAGCCTGTACCGGTGGTGACGGTGTAATAACTCTCGACATATACGGAGGCAAAGCGCCTTACACATACCTGTGGAACACTTCATCAACAACAGACACCATACATTATATCTCACAGGGAGATTATTCCGTCTCTGTTACCGATGCACGCGGAATACAAAAAATAAAAATCATATCAGTTATCTCCGATGCCCTGACGAATGTATTCTGGAAAGACACTACAGGAACGGAAACATCAGGAGATACTATCAGTAAAATTTACGACACAGGCTGGGGCAATGGCGGAGCTGTGTCGCAAAATCTCCTGCAGTCCGGTGATGACGGATTCGTGGAATATATCACAAGCCTTACTGACTATTACGATAATATCAATAATAAAAGATACCTCGGACTGTCTGACGAGAATACAAATGCAAATTATAACACTATTGATTATGCGCTGTATTTTAATAAAGATTCCGTAAGAGTTGTAGAGAACGGCGCTGCACAGACCACACCGGTAAAATACCAGCCCGGTGACATTTTCCAGATACACCGCAGCAACGATACCATATATTATATACATAACACTGACACATTACATTTTACCACAGACAGCGAAATTGACGATGTGGACCTGATGGTGGACATCTCAATATTTGATGAGGATGCATACTTCAAAGGAGTAAAATCCTCATTCTGTGAAGGCGCCATGCAACTGTCCTTCGAAACCTCCGCCTACCAGACCGACTCGCTGCGTGACCTAACTGTAAGCGTGTACGGAGGAATGCCACCATATACCTACAACTGGAACACCAGCGAAACATCACAAACAATAGACGCTTATACTACAAAATATTATATAACAGTAACCGACGACTGGAGCAATACGATAACAGATTCGGTATATGTGCTTGAAGATATCTTCTGGACAGCCCTTGACAGCACTGAAACCATTGATGACTCAGTAAAAAGCCTTGCAACAGGCACAGGATGGAACAGCGGTGCTGCATCACGCAATATGCTGCTGTCAGGTAATGAAGGTTATCTCGAATATACCATCACAAGCGGATCATTCGCAGATAATGACTCACAGCAACGGTTCCTGGGGCTGACGGACAATAACTATGACAGTGGCATTGACTCTATTGACTATGCCTTTTACTTTGATGAGGATACACTTAAAATATTTGAATCCGGAACAAGCATAGACACCATAGGAGTATATGCAGCAAATGATGTACTGCAGATATGGAGAATACAGGACAGTATTAAATATTTTAAAAACGACACACTCCTGCGAAAAGTATATACCGGTTCCGGGGATGACCTGTATGCAGATCTGTCATTCAAAGACGACAGCGCTTACTTCGACGGAGTGCAGGTGTCCTTCACAGCGCCTCTGACAATACTATATACAACAACACAGAATCATGAGGATTCACTGTCAGTTACCCTTGATCCTGTCGGTGGCATTCCTCCCTATGAATATGCATGGAACACCGGGGAAATATCATCAGCAATTACATATATCGAAGCGGGGGAATACAATGTGTCTGTTACTGACCATCCGGATACAACCGAAACAGGAAGAATACTTATTGATGTTCTTAGTGATATAATCTGGACAAGCCTCGACAGCGCTGAAGTTGACGATGATACAATAACAAGCACCGCAATCCTGGCTTCCTGGAACAGCGGTGCAATATCGGAAAATACACTCCTCAGCGGCGATGACGGATGGATAGAATATAAAGTCACAGAAGGAGCATTCAAAGAAAACAGTACAAAACAACGGTTCTTCGGGTTTGCCGATACAAATCCCAACTCAGGAATAGACTCCATAGATTACGGTTATAAGCTGAACAATAAAAATCTTGTCATATATGAGGCAGGATCACAGGTGGACAGCACGGAGACATACATAACAGGGGATGTCCTGCAGATATACAGGAGAAACGATACAATAGAATATATAAAGAACGGTACAATAATAAAAACAACAGCATCTGCAAATACAGGGGAAATGTTTGCAGATATCTCTTTCTATGACCAGGATGCATATTTCACAGGAATGCAAACTTCCTTCCCTGCACCCCTCGGCATCAATTACGATATTGTAAAAAGCTGTTCCGATACATCAGGAACAATAATCCTCGACATAGCCAGAGGCAATTCACCCTTTGAATACGAATGGAGCACAGGCAGCACTGCCGATACTACCGACACACTGGTGTTCACACAGGCAGGGAACTATACAGTCACAGTCACTGACTCCCTCGGAGTTGTAAAAAGCAAAACTATCACCGTACTCTCGGATATAGTAGCAGACATCTCATGGACAAGCCTCGACTCCTGTGCTGCGACATCAGATACTCTTACATGCAATAAATCCGGCACAGGATGGTTCGCAACGGCAATATCCACAAACAGCCTTGCTCCGCATACCGACGGATACCTGCAGTATAAGGTCACGGATTCGTCATATACACATAATAACGACAAAGCAAGGATCATAGGCTTCGATGATCCCCTGTCGTCAGGCTCCGCTTCAGCGCTGGCTTATGCATTCTTCATAGATCATGATACTCTCAAAATACGTGAAAGCGACACCATCGCAGTAACGGGCCTGGACTATACTGCAGAAGACAGGTTGCAGATATTCCGTAGTAATGATACTATCATATACAGGAAAAATACTGACACACTGCGTACCGTTGTCACTGATCCGGGCAGGGAACTGCAAGCCGAAACAGCATTCGCAGACAGCGCAGCATATTTCAATAAGGTGAAAACATCATTCTGCCCTGCTGACCTCGAACTGTTCATTACAGATATCACCAAAGAATGTGAAAAAGATACCGGAACAGTGCAGATCTTTATGAATGGCGGAGAAACGCCATATACATACTCATGGTCGAACGGAGGTACAAATGATACTATAGTATATACATCTTCGGATACGTATTATGTCACTGTCATTGACAATGGAAATGACACAATAATAGATTCCGTTGTAATAGACATCTCCGATGTATATACCGATGTGACATGGACAGACCTCGACAGCGCAACAGCAACCAATGATACACTCATCAAGGACGACGAAGCGACAGACACCACCTGGAACAGCGGCGCAATATCGGAAAATGTTCTCGAAGCATACACTGACGGATGGGTTGAATATACCATCACAAAGCAGACGTACTTCGACAACAGCGATAAGAAACGTTTCCTCGGACTAAGCAACTATACTGCCTCTGCCACTGCCGCTGCATACTCTTCCATTGCCTATGCATACAACTTCAATGAAAATGAGGTGCGCATATACGACGGTGGCAACTACCGTGTATATGATATCACATACCAGCCCGGCGATGTGTTCCGTATAGAAAGATCGGGCAGCCTGGTAATATATACAAAGAATAATGACACTCTCAGGCAGGTATCCACAGACCCTGCAAAAGAACTGGTAGCTGATGCAGCGCTGTTCAATACGGATTCGTACCTGAAAGGCATAAAGACCTCGTTCTGCGCAAAGGACCTGCAGATACTGGCTTATGACAATACCCTCGAATGTGATTCAACCTATGGTATTATTGATATTGATGTTTATGGCGGAGAAGAGCCATATGCATATACATGGTCAAACGGAAGCACTGTTGATACCCTGCACTATACAGCATCGGCAAGTTACTATGTTACTGTCATTGACAATGCCAATGATACTATAATAGATACCATAGCAGTGTCAGTTAATGACACTTATGCAAATATAGTATGGGAAGGCCTTGATTCGGTTGCAGTCAGCGGCGATACCATACGTATGATAGCATCCACAGCCTACGAGATAGGCAGCGCTGTATCGCAGAATGTCCTTAAAGCGGACGAAGACGGCTTTGTGCAGTATCTTGTCACTCGTGATGACTATTACTCAAACAGCGGTGAATACCGGTACCTGGCTCTCACAGATCCTAACAAGTCGGGGTATAATATGGACTATACCTTTAACCTCAGCCAGCATACACTGAAAATATACGAGGACGGAACACTTATTACGGACACTCTCGATTATGCACCCGGAGACAAGCTCAGGATCAGTCGGCAGTCGGCAGTCGGCAATGGCAGTCAGATCATTTATACACGCAATAATGATACATTGCGCCAGGTGCTCACAAATCCCCGAAAGGAATTTAAAGTGAAAGTCCTGCTTTCGGACAGCCTCACATATTTTAAAGGCATAAAAACATCATTCTGCGCTGATGACCTTGAGATATTTACTTATGATATTGTAAAGCCGTGCAATAATGATACCGGATATGTGTGCATCGACGTGTACGGCGGGACACCTCCCTATGAATATGAGTGGAGTACTGATGACACCACCTGCGTGGCATATTTTACAAGCTCCGGCAAGCTGTATGTCACGGTCACCGACTCGCTGGAGAATTCGATAAATGATTCGATATCTGTTACAACAGATGATTTTGATAATATAATATGGACGAATTTGGATAGCGCCGCCACGGATTCCGTAAGGGTTACGGGGTCCAATACCGGAACAGGAACAGGATGGTATGGCGGCGCTATTTCTTTGAACACACTCACTGCCGGCACAGACGGGTATGTGCAATATACCATTAAAAAGGAGACGTATGCAGACAATTCTGATAAAAAACGGGTACTTGGCTTGAGTACTGCAACTGCCACTGCTACTGCCGCTGCATTCGACCAGGATTATGCCTTTTACTTCAACCAGTCCTATGCAGAGATATATGATGATGACACCACACGTATAGACAGCATCGAATACGAAGCCGGTGATATATTTAAAATACAAAGGGATGCGGATTCCATTAAATATATTATTAATGATTCTACATACAGGAAAGTAGAAAATGCGGATATATCTGATAAAGTGTTTGTTGTTGATGTAGCATTCTATGATGATGATGCATATTTCGAAGGCATACAGGCTGATTTCTGTCCCGAAGACCTGGATATCCTTGCCATAGAAGCAATAAAAGAATGTGATGCTGATACCGGATTACTGTCTGTGCATCTTAATGGTGGTGTTCCGCCATACGAATACGAATGGAGCACAAGCGATACCACTGAAACAGCACAATACACCTCAACAGGCGACTATCATGTAACAGTCACGGATGCATGGGGCAATACAACAAGGGATACGCTTACCATATCCTCGGGAACCATAGCAGGAGTTGACTGGACAGACCTTGATACCCTTGTGGTGAACGGCGACACCATAATGAAAACCGATACATCAGATGCATGGAACACAGGCGCTGTTTCGGATAATATGCTCACATCAGGCAATGACGGATTTATGGAGCTGATAATTTCCAAAACATCCTTTGAATCCAATAAGGATAAACAGAGAAAACTCGGACTGTCAGATATCCTCTCCAACCGGGATACTGTTGATTATGCATTTTATTTTAATAGTGATTCGGTAACGATCTATGAAGCGGAAGGCGACTCCGGTACTTATGCTACATACACTTATGGCGACAGGTTTACTATTGAACGTGATGACGATACAATACGATACAAAAAGAATGACGTGCAACTGCGATCAGTATTTACAGACAGCACAAAGATACTTGTCTCCCATGCACAGGTAAAACAGGAGAACGGGTATTTCGAAGCTGTTAAATCATCATTCTGCCCTGCATCCCCTCTGGCAGTGTCATACAGTGTTGACAAGGAGCATGTGGATTCACTGGGTACGGCATCTATTGATATAACAGGCGGATTCTCACCATATACTTATGTATGGAACACCGGAGAAACAACGGATTCGATAATTAATGTTACAGGTATATATACTGTTACTGTTACCGACTCGATAAATTATACTTATGTAAAACCGGTTTATATACTGGATGATATTACATGGACAGACACAGTAGGCGTTGTCCTGAATTCCGACACACTGCTCAGGACGGACACAATAACGGGCTGGACATGCGGGGCTGCTTCAATGAACCTGCTGCCTGCAAATACCGACGGAGTGGTGGAATATGTTGTTACAGATACGCTTAACAATGACAAGATACGTGTGCTCGGACTGGCGCAAAGTAATGTGAATACAAGCTATGACTTTATTGATTATGCGCTATACTTCTCAAACTCAAATGTTAAAATATATGAGTCCGGAACAAGTAAAGGATCGTTCGGGACATATGATACCACTGATGTGTTCAGGATACTACGTGACGGAAGCGTTATTAAATATATAAAGAACGATACCGTACTGCGTGAGACATCAACCGATCCGTTATATTCCCTGATGGTGGATGCTTCGCTGTATAACGACAGTGCCTATTTCGAAGGTGTTAAAGCTTCTTTCCGTGCATCATCACCACTGGATATATGGTACTATGTGAAAGACGAGACCGGGGATTCGCTTTATACACTGCAACTGGAGGTATCCGGCGGAACAGAACCTTACGAATATGAATGGAGCACAGGCAGTACAGCCGATACTGCAGAGATCACACCGGGCGGATATACAGTGTCCGTTACCGATTACTCGGGATATTCAACAACAAAGAATATTGTCCTTTCCGATGCTTACTGGACGGACCTCGACAGTACAGAGGTGGACGGTGACAGCCTTTACAGTGTTGCTGCTGACAGCGCCTGGAATGCCGGGGCAGCATCGAGTAATGTGCTTGCGGCATACACCGACGGATTTATTTGTTACAAAATGACAGATATTGACGATACCCTCAGGCTGAAAGCCATAGGATTGTCAGAAGAAAATACTGATGTCTCAGATACAACAATAGAGTATGGGTTTTATTTCAGGTATGATACCATATTCATCACAGAATCAGGCACACTGGCAGATACATGCGGAACATGGGAGGTAGGGGATATGTTCCATATATACAGGCGCGACTCTTCGATATACTATATGGTCAATGATTCGGCATACAGGACAACTACAGCAACAGCAATACAGTTAAAAGAGCTGCTTGCTGACGTGTCGTTCTGTGACACGGGAACGCATTTCGAAGGTGTGATGGCGTCCTTCACATCATCATCATCATTACAAATCGCATACACAACAGAAGAAAGCGGATCAACAACAGATATATATACAACAGTAACCGGAGGCTCAGCGCCATACACCTACCAGTGGAGCAGCGGCGAGACAACAGACAGCCTTGCAGGAGTGAGTACAGGAGTATATACTGTATCAGTGACCGACTTTGTAGGTAACAGCAATTCGAAAAATACTTATGCACTGGAAAAAGTGGAATGGACAAATTTCGACGGCACTAAACTGAAGAATGATTCCACTCTTGAAGGAAATGGTACGGGCTTTAACGGTGCATCAACTGTAAATACATTATATCCTTATACTGACGGTATGATGCAATATATTGCCATTGATGCAATTGCCGGTAAGAACAGGGCTATAGGATTGTCTGATGTTGATGAAAATAAATACAGGCAGTCAATAGACTACAGCTTCCGCCTGAAATTTGACTCGCTTATAATCTATGAAGCTGAAAACGGATACTACGGTAATTACGGTAAATACCAGGCAAATGATATATTTCAGATCATACGTGAAGATGGTATGATAAAATACTATCAGAACGGTGACCTGCTGCGTGAGGTAGCCACCGATGAATCGGAATCTCTGATTGTTGACGCCTCTCTGCACGGAACAAGAGTTTATTTTACAAATGTCAAAACATCATTTATAGAGCCGTTTGAAATACAACACCAGGTAGCTGAAGAAGTGAATGACTCATTATATAAGATAGCCCTTGACGTATCGGGCGGATTTCCGCCATATACATACCTCTGGAGTAACGGAAGCGTTAACGATACAGCATCAGTATATACCAATACGCAGTACTGGGTAACGGTCACCGACTCCCTGGAGAATTATAATTCGCAGTATGTGATACTTATGGATGCTGAATGGACAAATCTCGACAGTATAGAGGTCAACAGTGATACCATTATCAAACCGAATACAGTCACGGACAACCAGTTCAACAGCGGGGCATTATCACGCAATAAGCTCGAAGCTGATGAGGAAGGATTTTTATTCTACAGTATAAAAGACTCGTCATTTGCGGATAATGACGAATTCATCAGGACATTCGGGTTCTCTGAAGATAATACCAACAGCAGTGATACAATTGATTATGCTTTCTATTTCAGGAATGATACGGTATTTATCCATGAGGACGGTGACAGCATTGATATAATAGGCACATACAAGGCAGGAGACCTGTTCCACATGTTCAGGGAGAATGACTCAATACGGTATATGAAGAACGATACTGTTTACAGGACTGTGGCGGCAGATATGGAAGATGAGCTGTATGCAGATGTGTCGCTGTATGATACAACTGCATATTTCAAAGGAATAAAAATGAACTTTGTCCCGTCAATGGAGATCCTGGCGGATATTGTATATGAGAGCGTGATCTATGATCATACAGGATCAATAGACCTCACTGTAAACGGCGGTATATCCCCGGTATCTTATGAATGGAGTAATGAGCAGAACACAGATAGTATCGGTGACCTTGATGCAGGGATTTATTATGTAACAGTAACCGATAACTGGAGCCATACAGCAACAGATACAATGTATGTGCTTGAGGATATTATCTGGGATGATACGGTCGGTATGGAAACAAGCTATGATACACTGATAAAGACCAATGGGGTACAGTCGTGGAACGCCGGCGCTGCTTCTGTAAATATTCTGTCGGCAGGTACTGACGGGTATATCGAATTTCTTATAACCCCAGGTTTCTATTCTGATAACAGCACAAAGAAACTTTTATTAGGATTATCCGAGACAAATCAGAGTGAGGGAGCAGGTACTGTTGAGTATGCCTATTTCTTTGATCAGTCCAAACTGAAAATAGTAGAGTCAGGCTCCCAGGTAGGATCGGACGATACTTTTGCGATTGGTGATATTCTGCAGATAAAGAGGGATGGTGACACCATCAGGTATATAAGGAATGATACGATCCTGAGATCTGTTTATTACGACGGTACAAAACAGTTGCTGGTTGATGTATCGGTATATCATCCTGATGCATATTTCGACGGCGTTAAAGCCTCTTTCTGTCCCCCGGAGGTACAGTTCGAATATATTGTCGAGAATAAGGACAGCTCATCCAACTGGGGATCACTCACACAGGATACGATTTACGGGGGCGTGGCTCCTTATACCTACTCTTGGAGCAATGACAGCATTACGGCAGGTATTGACAGCCTGCTGCCGGGAGTGTATTATCTAACTGTAACGGATTCCGTAGGAATGACCAATACAGGTACATATTTTGTCCTGCATCCTGCTATCTGGACAGACACCTGCGGCACGGAGATAGTCAGTGATACGGTGCGCAAGACAAACAGCACCGCAGGGTGGAACAGCGGGGCATTGTCAAAGAATGCACTTGCAGAGAATATAGACGGGATCCTTGAATATGTTATCACGGACAACTGTGATATGACAAAAAAACGGGCAATAGGGCTTAAGGATATTCATTCGGATTACCACCAGAACACAATTGATTACAGGTATTATTTTGATGAGGACTCTGCCCGGATATATAACGGAGGATCAAACCTCGGCAATTATATATGTGATGCAGGTGATAAATTCAGCATTAAGCGCAGCGGCAACAGCATCAAATACCTGAAGAACAACAGCGAGCTGCACAGTGTATATTCCAATGCCAATACAGAACTCATGGCAGCAGTGTCGTTCTATGACCAGGACGCCTATTTCGACAGCGTTTATGTATCGTTCTGCGACTCCACATTTGATGAGAAAGAGGACAGACCGGATATTGTCGGTACAACAGTGATACTGTACCCTGATATTGATGCCATGATAGCAGATTCATCAGCATCAAATTTTGCTGAATATGACACACTCACCGCTTCTTCAAACAGCAGTAATGATACTCTGCGGTCATTGATAAAATTCGATCTGTCGTATATTCCGTACAATGCGGAAGTTACCAGCGCGAGGTTCACCCTGTATGGTCTGAACCACACCGGCACAGGCAACAGCGCATACCTGCAGCGGATATCGGAGAACTGGTATGAGGACAGCGTTAAATGGAGCAACCAGCCTGCTTTGGTGGCAGGGGATTCCATAGTTCTTGCAGCGCCCGATTCCTCAACGCAGAACTATGAGCTGGATGTAACAGATTACGTCAGCAACTGGGTTGACAGCACATATAATAATTACGGTTTCATGCTTAAGCTGGCATCCGAGTCAGGGGATAAACAACTGGCATTTGCCACGAGCGATCATGATTCCACAGAGCTTCATCCCATGCTTGTGGTCAGCTATTATATACCTGTTCATATAGCAGTAACATCATATCCCGACAAGGATACACGTATAGAGAGCAATAATCCGACATTAAATTGTGCGACATGTAAGAGTATGGGTGCAGTGTATGATTCAGAAGGCGACACCACAAGGGCGTTGATAAAGTTCAACCTTACCATGATACCGCCGAATGCAGTCATTGACAGCGCATACCTGAACCTTTATGCAACGGGTTATCACAGCGGTACCAATCCGAGCTATATGCGCAGGATCACAGGAACATGGGCAGAATCCGTGAACTGGAACAACCAGCCTGCTGCAACGAGTACGGGGCAGGTAAGCCTGGCACAGTCAGGATCTGCTGATGAGAATTACAAGATAGATGTGGCATCATTCATCCAGGACTGGATAGAAGGTACATACAATAACCGCGGACTGATGCTTATCAAGCAGGATGAAAGCACTGTAGGGGAGCTTGATTTTTACACAAGCGACTGGGACGAAGACACCACAGAACTCCCGAAACTGGATATCTACTACACAACCCAGCCCCTCGAAGTGCCTTATGAGGTTGAACTGGATACCGTAGATTCGTTGTATTATGTAACAGTAAACGCCCACGGCGGCTTACCGCCATATACCTACGAATGGAGTAACGGCGGCACCGAAGCCGTACTGGCAGATTTGGACTACGGATCATTTACTGTTACAGTAACCGATACATGGGGCAATTATGCGGTACGCACGATGGACATTGAGGCAACAACTGTATCACAGGGCGAAGGAACACGTGGAGCTGAAGATATGAACTGGGTGGAAACCAAGGTTTACACATATACAAAAAGCGGTGAGACGATAACACAGAGTGTAGCAGGACAAAGCAGGGTTTACTCGGATAAGCTTGGAAATAATATACAGTCAGTATCAAGGATATGTTCCGAAGATGATGGTGAAGGAGGCATTGAAAAAGTTCTGGCAGCCCAGACAGTTTACGATGCCCTTGGCAGACCTGTATTAAGTACTTTGCCGGCAGTTGTAAGTCAGGATGATATGGGATTTGTAGAAAGCTTTATCACTAATGCAGAGGGAGGTGATTATGGTTATCCGGATTTTGATATTGAGAATTACTCAGGATCAGACGATCAGCTTTCATTCGGAGAGGTGGATAAACCATATAAGGTAAACAGTAATTCTCATTTAGGAAAATACTATGGAAATAATAATACTGATGAGCCTTATGTGGCATCTTCTGAAGGATACCCTTATTCAAGAATAGAATATAGTAATACACAGACAGGAATGGTGCGCCGTACTTCAATGGCAGGTGATTATCACCGAATGGGCAGTGGTAATGAGAATCAAACTTATTCTATGAACATTATGTCTGATGAACTGTCGTGTGTTTATGGATATATGGGCTGGGAAATAAATTCTGAGGATGATGATTCTGAAGATGCAGGAGATTTTATTAATTATAACAGGAAATATAATACTTCCAAGACAATTACTGTTGATAATAACGGAGAGGAACGGATATCATATTTCGACGGTTACGGAAAACTGATAACAACATGCCTGAGTGGTAGCTCTGAAAATATAAAAACAGTTACATCAACAATCAATCCTCACCAGGAATATTTAGATATTCACTACCCTGTTTCAGAAAGTGCTTGCACACTGGATCTTTCTTATCTTGGATATTATACAATAGTTAACCTTGTAACAGATGAGAATGTTGTTGAAGATATTCATTGGAGATTGTCGGATGAACAGCATAATTGGTTTCATGATGATATCCTGTTAGGACAACTGGGAGATTACTCAGGTGGTGATAATCTGGAGATATCTGTTCTTGAGAATGAGATTGAAGAAATGACTGTAATAAATGAATCAGGATTAGAAGAAATAATCGGATATCATATTCCTGTTGTAATTACAGGTTTGGATGAAGGATTTTACAGGATATATTATGATCGATGCAAATATAATTATTTTGCCAATGCAAAAGTTGATGTAAAATATGATATTGATTATTATAATTATGCTTTGAATTATTATGATGAACGCGGCAGGCTTACAAAAACAATTCCACCTGCAGGTGTAAATTACGAATTTGATCCGGAATCAGTCACTTCGTCAAACCATGTGGCAGGAAGGAAAATATCAACTTCCGATGAAAATGAGGAAATCGTATTACCTGTTGATACGGAATCAGAACCCGGAGAGGAAGATATGCTTTACCATATCAATCTGTCTGTAGGTCTCAGACAACCTGCTGAATTAATTGTGATCAATGAGTTTGCCGAATCAGACCTTGTTCCTGTTGTTCCTATTGGTGAGACAGGTAACAGTATTGTTTATATAAAGGTGATCTCAGTTGCAGATGTTTCTGAAGATGGTGAAGTAGGAAGTTTAAAACGTATAATCGGTCCGTCAATATACATTATTGAAAATAATGAAGTGAGACAGGTGACAATAGAAAATTCAATAGTAACAGACTATATTACCAAAACAGTAAAAGGAACTTTTACATCTTCGAGAAGCTCCTACAATACTGGTGATATTTTAGATACAGATGAACAGGTTTACCTGCTGTCTTCAGAAGGCAGGATCACAACACCGGAAAATTCAAGATCTTCAGATTCAGGACCTTATACAGGTTCGGATAACTCAATTAATATTTATAATGATCATAATATTTTTTCATATAAAGGAATAATAAATGAAACAGATAATGAAGTGCGCGAGGGAGGAAATGGTGAGAATAATTGGTGGAATTATTTTGATCCTGATTACCCGCCTGTTGACCCCGGAGGGACATCTTCTCATTTATTTACTCTTACCTTTGATGTTTTTGGTGTTTATAATGATAATGAAGAAGAAGAAAGAGAACTTTATACTGACGAAAAGGTCAATCTTTGGAAGTACACATGGTGGACAGAATGTGGATATTCGGGTGTATATTATCTTACCCTGGATGATAACAAGCTGGTTATTGATCCGGAAGATACAGAAAACCTTCGTATGATCAAACTTAAAATTGTAAGCCTGTATGAGGATGGTGACCAGTCATGTGAAGCAAGAGTGAAAATGTTCGCGGAAGTGATAAAAACAGAATCCACACCGGAACATTCAATGGCAGAGACGTATGATTATAATTCATTCGGACAAATGATAGAATCTGAATCGCCTGACAATGGCAAAACAGAGTATGTTTACCGTAACGATGGAAAAATACGCTTCTCAAGGAATGCACAGCAGGAAGCAGACGGGACATTTTCATTTACCAATTATGATAAATCCGGAAGGATGATTGAGTCCGGTGAATATGATGAATCGGAAGGTACTTATGTGTTCCAGACATACGCTGAATATGAAGATGATCCTGATCCTAACAGTGTGCATGATATCCTGGAAACAGTATATACCGGTGAATGGCCTGATGACGGATGTACGGAACAGACATATACAAAATATGACACACCGGATACGGAATCAACATTTGAAGAGCATACCGGTCTTGATTATGATGATTTTGTGCCGCGATTTATTGCAGGAAGCGTATCCAAAACATGGAATGATAATGTAGCTTCATGGTACAGTTATGATGAAGCAGGGCGTGTGGAATGGGTAGTGCAGCATTTTTATGGTATGGGCGGAACAAGCGACTCTATTGACGGAACAAAAACCATACATTATGAATATGATTTTCTGGGTAATGTAACGGAAGTAATATATCATGACGGACAATACAGGGATAGCGATAAGGATGAGCAGTTTGATTATGTGTATGAATATGATGGTGATAACCGCCTTGAAAAAGTATCGGTTGAAGAATATAACTCATCCGGAGTCGGCCAGGGGCAGACAGAGCAGGCGGAATATCAATATTACCTGCATGGCCCTCTGAAAAGAATGGAACTGGCAGGAGATTTGCAGGGAATTGATTATATTTACAATATCAATGGCTGGCTGAAAAGCATAAACAATCCCGGGCTGGATGCCGTAGCTGACGGACATATTATGGATCCTGGCGGTGACGGCAGCAGTAACGGCTTCGAACCAGATATATTCGGTATGAGCATAGACTATTATACTGGCGATTATAAGAGGAAAGG
>Ga0180433_10004814_pt1 | contig 18704 bp, 19 predicted proteins | sample SS_ome_8_FD_132980 | JGI IMG/M metagenome (GOLD analysis project Ga0180433, IMG submission 132980) | Hypersaline lake sediment archaeal communities from the Salton Sea, California, USA - SS_1_D_1 metaG | ecosystem: Environmental > Aquatic > Non-marine Saline and Alkaline > Hypersaline >... | reverse complement strand
CCGGGCAACGATGACACCGGAGAGGTCCTGCGGCCTCACCCCGAACTGACGCAGAAGATAGTCTAGGTTGGGCATGAGCTGCCGGGTGTGGTTCTGCCCGCAGCGCCAGGTAAGCTCTGCGACCACCCCACCATTTTCAAACAGGGCGAGACTGGCGGTATCGGTGGAGGTGTCAATAGCGACATGCATCGGCTATCGCTCCCCTTCGTGTCGGAAGGTCTCTGCCAGCTGCGCCACCATGTCCTGGTAGCGGGCCCCGGCAGGCCTGAGTTGGAAGCTGCGTTCCGTCCCCGGCATGTGCCTGATTGCAGCCATGAGGTGTTCCGGAGGCAGTACGCTCAGGCCCCTGTCTGCCCACTCCACCACGCAGACCCCTTCACCGTACAGGTAGTCGTCCAGGCCCAGGTCATCAATCTCGGCGAGGTTATCCAGCCGATAGAGGTCAATATGATAGAGGTCCAGCCGGCCGTGCAGCTCCCGCATGATCACGAAGGAAGGACTGAGGGTGTACTCGTTGATGCCCAGGCCCCAGGCGATACCCTGGGTGAGGCAGGTCTTCCCCGTGCCCAGCTCCCCCACGAGAAGGTATACGTCTCCGGGGCAGGCAAGAGCACCCACGGCCTTGCCCAGCTCCTGCGTCTCCTCCGGACTGTGAGTGGTAAGGTCAAGCTGGCTCATGTCTGGCTTCGCGAAACGCGGAAATGGTCCCAGCCCATTCCCGAAAAACGGACGGGGTTGCCCCGGCTGTCTACCAGGGAGATCGCACCGGTACCTTCAGCAGTGATTTCGCCGATTACCGTTACTGGCACCGGGGTTGCTTCCCTGACCCGGTCGGTCTGCTCTGCGGTGGCAGTGAAGAGCAGCTCGTAGTCCTCGCCGCCGGTCAGGGCCAGCTCCAGGGCGCGGTCACCGAAGCATTCCCTTACCGCTGGGGTAACCGGCACGAGATCGACATTGACCCTGGCACCGACGCCGCTCCCGGTGCACACGTGGTCCAGGTCTGCGACCAGACCGTCACTGATATCAATGGCGGCGCGCACGCCCTGCCCTGCCAGGAGCTTACCCTCCGCTACCCTGGGGCGGGGTCGGTTGCAGGCCTCTCTAAGAATAGCTGCTGCCCCAGGCTCAAACGTGAGTCCCCCGGCAAACATCTCAACCCCTGCGGCAGCAGCGCCGAGGCTGCCGGTAACCGCCACCACGTCTTTCGGCCTTGCCGCCGAGCGTGTCAGTATCTGCCCGGCCTCGCTGCCACTACTCCCCAGAACGGTTATGTTGATGATTACAAGGGGTGCACTGACGGTGTCTCCCCCGATGATCCGTACATCATACTCGCGAGCCAGGTCAATCATGCCGTGGTAGAAGGCGGTGATATCGTCCACTTCGGTATCGCCGGGCAGGCCCAGCGATACCAGCGCATACCTGGGAAGACCACCCATTGCGGCTATGTCACTCAGGTTGACCGCCAGGGACTTCCAGCCGAGCTCCTCCCATGAGGTGGAGGCCAGGGAGAAATGGATGTCCTGAACAAGAGAGTCGACCGTTGCCAGCTGGACGGAGCTATCGCCATGCCAGGCGGCGGCATCATCCCCCATACCGATGATGAGAGGGTCAGGGGCGTCCGGTCTCCTGGCCCGACCGCGAGACACCATCGCCGCGAGTCGGCCTATAAGCCCGAACTCACCCAGTTCTGCCACCTTCATACCTGGCATTATAGCATCCCAGATAGATAGGCGGCACTGGCATCCGAACTTCCACCGGCGGACTGGCACGATGCCGGCAACCCTTAAGGAGGTCCTGCCGCACCGTCTTCGCCTGACACGGTACCGCCCGCTCACCGTCGGACTTGACAACCCCGTGCTTACCCATCTATAATTCTTTCGTAGATTGAACCTTTCCCCCTTCCCCAGACCACGCCTACACGGTTGCTTCGTAACCTGCTAGTTCGTTTTCCTGTATGTCAAAGTACATCTTTGTTACCGGTGGCGTAGTAAGTTCCGTTGGCAAGGGAATAACTGTCGCGTCCATCGGTACCCTGCTGAAGAGCCGGCAGATTAGCGTGACCATTCAGAAACTGGACCCCTATCTGAATGTCGACCCGGGAACGATGTCGCCTTATCAGCATGGCGAGGTATTCGTCACCCAGGATGGTGCCGAGACTGACCTTGATCTCGGCAACTATGAGCGGTTCATTGACACCAACCTGACCACTGACTCCAACGTCACCTCGGGGCAGATCTACAGCGAGGTCATCGCCAAGGAGAGGCGCGGCGAGTTCCTCGGTGGCACGATACAGGTGGTGCCCCATGTCACCACCGCCATCAAAGACCAGTTCAAGCGGCTGGCGGAGCAGTCCGGGGCGGACGTCGTGATAATCGAGGTCGGGGGGACGGTGGGAGACATCGAAGGACAGCCCTTTCTTGAGGCCATCCGGCAGATGCGTAACGACATGGGGCGTGATAACGTTCTCTATGTCCACGTGACCCTGCTACCCTACCTGAACACCACCCGGGAGCTCAAGACCAAGCCCACCCAGCACAGCGTCAACGAGCTGCGCCGTATCGGTATCCAGCCGGACATCATCATATGCCGGAGCGATCTACCCATACCGGAGGGGATCAGAGACAAGATAAGCCTCTTCTGCGATGTCATAAGAGAGGCGGTAATCCCGCTGCCCACCGTGGCCACCATCTACGAGGTGCCCCTCATCCTGGAGGACGAGGGTCTGGGCAAACTGGTCACGCAGCGCCTGCACCTGAATTCCGGTGAGTCCGACCTGAGTGAGTGGCAAGAGCTGGTCAGGCGGCTCAAGCAACCCCACGAACCGGTCAACATCTTCCTGGTGGGCAAATACGTTGAGCTACAGGACGCATACTTCTCCGTGAGGGAGGCCCTGCACCACGCCGCCCTCTATCACGACCGGGAGCTGAACCTCTCCTGGGTGCACTCCGAAGACCTGGAGAGCGGGGACGTCCACGCCACCCTGCGGCATGCCCAGGGCATTGTCATTCCCGGAGGTTTTGGCCTTAGGGGAATCGAGGGCATGATAAGGGCCGCTGGCTACGCACGCACCAACGGTATTCCCTATCTCGGGCTATGCCTGGGACTGCAGGTAATGGTCATCGAGTTTGCCCGGGATGTCCTGGGAGCGGACAGGGCCAACTCAACCGAGTTCGACGATAGCACTCCCTACCCCGTGATTGACCTCATGCCGGACCAGAAAGAAGCGCGTGGTATGGGCGGGACGATGCGCCTGGGCGACTACCCGTGCCATCTGGTGGACCATAGCAGGGCGGCAGCAGCCTACGGGAAGCACATGGTCAGGGAACGGCACCGGCATCGCTACGAGTTCAACAACCGGTTCCGCCGTGAAATGGAAGAGAAGGGGATGGTCTTCAGCGGCCTTTCCCCGGATGAGAGGCTTGTGGAGATATGTGAGCTGGCGGACCATCCCTGGATGGTAAGCTGCCAGTTCCATCCCGAGTTCAACTCTCGCCCGAACCGGCCGCATCCCCTCTTCCGCGATTTCATCGGCATTGCCAAGGAAGTGCTTCGGGAAGGCGCACAGCCGTCACTACCCCTTACCTAGTGACCCGTGACAGAATTACCTGAGCTATCGGACCGCGGCAGTCCCTGCGAGGCGCTCGGACCCGTTTTGTGCCCGGCGAGGAGCTGCCGGTCAAACACAGGCTCTTGCGGTTGTGGATAAGATGGTCAGTCTGCAGAGCGAGATGGAGGCGTAGATGCTGATCTTCCTGGACACGGCCAATATCGATCAGATCAGAGAAGCGGCCAGCCTGGGCATCATAAGCGGGGTTACCACCAACCCCAGCCTGGTATCGAAGGAGGCCACTGCCGACTACGAGTCGGTGGTGAAGACCATCTGCTCGATTGTGGACGGGTGTGTCTCTGCCGAGGTCCTTGCCGAGGACGCCGACACCATGATCGAGGAGGCGCGGGTGAGGGCTTCATGGGCGCCGAACGTGGCTGTCAAGATACCGATAACCGCAGAGGGGTTGAGGGCGACCTCCACCGTAAGCAGGGAAGGGATCAAGGTGAACATGACCCTCTGTTTCTCGGCTAACCAGGGGCTGCTCGCGGCGCGGGCCGGGGCCGCCTACGTCAGCCCGTTCGTGGGGCGGCTTGACGACGTGGGGCACGATGGAATGCAGGTGGTGGCTGATTTGGTTGAGGTGTTCCGGCGCTATGGCCTGCTCACCAAGGTCATTGCCGCCAGCATCCGCCATCCGTTACACTGCCTGGCCGCTGCCAAGGCCGGGGCGGACATCGCCACCGTGCCCTACAACGTGCTCATGCAGATGATAAAGCACCCGCTTACTGACACTGGTATCGCCCGTTTCCTGGAGGACTGGCGCAGGGTATCGCCTGAGCGGCCCTGAGGGGCGGGCCACGATATAGCCACCACAACTACGAGGGAGTCTAACTGTTATGGATATCTCACAACTGGAAAGCAAAAGCCGTGAAGAGCTGATGGAGATGGCCAAGGAGATGGATATCTCCAACTACTCCAAGCTGCCCAAGCAGGCCCTTACCATGCTCCTGCTCCAGGCTGACGCCGAGCAACAGGGCAACATCTTCTGCAGCGGGGTCCTAGAGATCATGAGCGATGGCTACGGGTTCCTGCGGCAGGCCTCGCTTCTGCCCAGCTCCTCGGACATCTACGTATCGCAATCGCAGATTCGCCGGTTCGGTCTTCGGAACGGGGACATGGTCGCCGGTCAGGGTAGACCCGCGCGGGCGGGCGAGAAGTACTTCAGCCTGCTCCGTATCGAGGCGGTCAACGGGATCAACCCCGAGCTTGCCAAGACCCGGCCCCATTTCTCGTCCCTGACCCCCACCTTCCCCGACAAGCTCATCAACCTGGAGACCCCAAACGACAGCCTGTCTACCCGGCTGCTCAACATGATAGCCCCGATAGGCCGCGGCCAGCGCGGACTGATTGTCTCTCCTCCCAAGGCAGGCAAGACCATGCTGCTCCAGGCGATCGCCAATGCCGCCACGACTAACTACGATGACATCCACCTCATGGTATGCCTCATCGGGGAGCGCCCCGAGGAGGTGACTGACATGAAACGCTCGGTGAAGGGCGAGGTGATCAGCGCCACCTTTGACGAGCCGGTTGAGAACCACACCCGCGTCGCTGAGCTTGCCCAGGAGCGAGCCAAGCGACTGGTGGAGAGCGGGCGGGATGTCCTCATCATGCTGGATGGCATCACCCGCCTCACGCGCTCCTACAACCTGGCCATGCCCTCCAGCGGCCGTACCCTCTCCGGTGGCATCGACCCGGCCGCCCTTCACCCGGCCAAGCACTTCTTCGGGGCGGCGCGCAACACCGCCGAAGGCGGTAGCCTGACCATCATCGCCACCTGCCTGGTCGATACCGGCAGCCGCATGGATGACCTGATCTACGAGGAGTTCAAAGGCACCGGCAACATGGAGGTCCACCTGGACCGCCGCCTGGCCCAGCGCCGCATCTACCCCGCGATCGATATCGACCTAAGCAGTACCCGGCGCGAGGAGTTGCTGCTCGGCGAAGAGACCCTCAAGCAGGTCTGGCTGCTACGGCGGATGGTGGCCATGATTGCTTCTGACTCCAACAACCTGGCGGACGCCACCGAGCGCCTGCTTGACCGACTGCGCAGGACCAAGACCAACGCCGAGTTCCTCGCCGGCCTGAGCCGGGACGCCGTCTAGCCCGCTTGTCGTCATGCTGGTGTTGTCCCAGGCGGCTGGGTGGAACCCTCTCCCGCACCGACGGCGCCAGTCTGCCTGTCAGCGGTGAGGGAGAAGCGTGACCAGCAGCCTCGTAGCCGAGCAACTGAAACAGCTGCCCGCCAGCCCGGGGGTGTATCTCCTGCGTAACGCCGCCGGGACTATTCTCTATGTCGGCAAGGCAGCCGACCTCAGCCAGCGCGTGCGGTCTTACTTCGCCCCCGGCGAGAAGCTCTCGCCCAAACTGCGCCACCTGGCCCGGCAGACCCACGACATCGACTTCTACGTCACCAACCTGGAGCAGGAAGCGCTTATCCTGGAGTACAACCTGATCAAGCGGTACCACCCCCAATTCAACGTCCGCCTCAAGGATGACAAGACCTTCCCCTATATCAAGATAGACCTCAGCGAGGACTGGCCCAGGGTGCGCTTCACGCGCACCCTGGAGGAGGACGGGGCGCACTACTTCGGCCCCTTCGCGAGCGCCAAGTCAGTGCGGCAGACCCTCAAGGTTATCCGGGCCATATTCCCGTACCGCTCCTGCTCCAGGGCTATTACCGGCACGGACGCACGCCCCTGCCTCCAGTACCATATCCGCCGGTGCCTGGGGCCATGCATCGGCGCGGTCTCCCGGGAAGAGTACGACCAGATGATGAACCAGGTGATACTGTTCCTGCAGGGCAGGCAGGACGCGGTGCTCCACGAGCTGGAGAAGAAGATGTCCGAAGCCGCTGACGCGCTCCAGTTCGAGAAGGCGGCCATGTACCGCGACCAGATAGAGGCTGTCAAGAGGGTGGTGGAAGGGCAGAGGATCGCAGCCACAACCAGCGGGGAACAGGATGTGATCGCCTTCGCCACCGAACGTGACCAGGCCTACGTGCAGGTCTTCTTCGTCCGCAATGACAAGCTTGTCGGGCGGGACAGCTTCATCCTGGAAGGCGCCAGTTCGGAGACTACCGGCCAGATTATGTCCAGCTTCATCAAGCAGTTCTACGGCTCGGCGGCCTCCGTGCCGCCCCTGCTGCTTCTCCAGCACCCCGCCGACGATATGGCGACAATACAGGAGTGGCTGCGCAGCAAGCGCGGTGGTCCGGTGGAAATCCGGGTACCCCGCCGCGGCAACCGCAAGCACCTGGTGGACATCGTGGCCGAGAACGCGGAGCAGGGTCTGCAGCAGCTCAAGGTCAGGCAGCTTGCCGCCCCGGCGCAGCTTGAGGCCGCCCTGGAGGAGATCAAGAAGGAGCTCCGGCTACCACATCCGCCCTCTCGCCTGGAAGGGTATGACATATCCAACATCCAGGGCAAGGGCGCGGTCGGCAGCATGGTGGTCTTCGAGGAAGGCCGGCCCAGACCCTCCCTGTACCGGCGCTTCAGGATAAAGTCAGTTCCCGGGGCGAATGACTACGCCATGCTCCAGGAAGTGCTCCAGCGCCGGTTCAAACGCCTGGCCCGGGAAGGCGATACCGCCACACCGGACGCCTGGTCGGCACTGCCGGACCTGGTCCTGGTCGATGGCGGCAAGGGTCAGCTGAATGCTGTCCTGGCCGTGCTTGAGGAGATGGGGGCAGGCTCGGTACCGGTCGCCAGCCTGGCCAAGGAGCACGAAGAGGTCTTCGTGCCGGACCGAAAGGAGCCAATCGTCCTTCCCCACAGCTCGCCGGGCCTGCAGCTGCTGCAGCGGCTGAGGGACGAAGCCCACCGGTTCGCTATCGGCTACCACCTGAAGGTGCGCCGTAAGCAGACATTCGGCTCATCACTTGACCTCATCCCCGGTATCGGCCCCAGGCGCAAGCGTGCTTTGCTCCGGAAGTTCGGCTCGGTGCAGGCAATACGCGAGAGCAGTGTAGAGGAACTGACCACCGCCAGGGGGATATCCCCGGCACTGGCAAAGAAGGTGAAGGAGTACCTGTAGCAGACCATGCCCGCCAATCTGCCCCCGATGTATTTCGAGGCCGAAAAGAGGTTCCGTGCTGCCAAGTCTCCCCAGGAGAAGATAGAGGCGCTTGAGGAGATGCTGGCGGTCATGCCCAAGCACAAGGGTACTGACCACCTCAAGGCCGACCTCCGGCGGCGGATAGCCAAGCTGGCCCAGGCTGCGCAGAAGAAGTCCGGCCCCCAGCGCGCATCCATGGTGCTGGAGAAGCAGGGTGCCGCCCAGGTGGTGGTCACCGGGCTGCCCAACGCGGGTAAGTCCCAGCTGGTGGCGGCAGTGACCAATGCTTCGCCCACCGTGGCCGAGTACCCTTTCTCTACCCAGGCCGCCGTCCCCGGGATGATGGAGTTCGAGAATATCCAGATACAGCTGGTCGATACGCCCCCCCTGGTGTCCGGCTCCATCCCTTACTGGCTGCCGCACATGCTCAGACGCGCCGACGCCCTGATGCTGGTGGTCGACCTCAGCAACGGACCTCTGGACCAGCTCCTGGAGATATTCATGCACCTGGAGGAGATGAGAATCAGCGTGGGCGCACAGGCCGGTGCCGCCGAGGAAGACTCCCGCTGGATGCAGCAGAAGGCTCTGCTCGTGGGCAGCAAGGCCGACCTCGTCAATGACCGGGAGAGGGAGGCCGCCGGGGATGCCTTGCGTGCCGAGCTCAACGGCCTGGTGCCGGTGGTCACCATCTCGGCGGCCAGCGGTGCGGGCCTGGAGGATCTGCGGGTGAAGGTCTACGAGGCGCTCAGCATCATCCGGGTCTACACCAAGACCCCCCGCGGCAAGCCTGATCTCACCGACCCCATAGTAGTGCCCCGCGGTAGTACCCTGGAGGACGCCGCCGAACAGGTGCACAAAGACTTCCGCGCCCGGCTGAAGTTCGCCCGTGTGTGGGGTTCGGGCAAGCACGACGGGCTCATGGTCAGGCGCGACCATGTACTCCAGGACGGGGACGTCGTCGAGCTGCACATCTAGGGACACGCGGTGAGCCCCTGATTTGACACCCGCATGACCGCCGGTTTAGCATGACCTCAGCAGGGGGAATAACTGGAAGAGGCGTGAGCTATGAATATCCTGGTCACCAACGATGACGGCATTGACTCCCCCGGCCTCTGGGCGCTGGCCGAGGCGATGAGCCGGGTGGGCGATACCCTTGTGGTTGCCCCGGACTCCGAGAGGAGCGGCTCCGGCACCTGCTTCTCCCTGCACAGCGATACCACCGTGGAGGAAGTCCCAACCACTATCCCCCACGTGGAGGCCTATGCCGTGGGCGGGACCCCCAGCGACTGCGTGGTGCTGGGCATACGGCGGCTTTCCGGCAACCGGCACATTGACCTGCTCGTCTCCGGCATCAACCCCGGGGGCAACATGGGACGGGACATACCCTACTCGGGGACGGTGATGGCCACCCTCCAGGGTCACTTCCGCAGGATACCGTCAATCGCCATGTCCCTGGCTATCCTGACACGGGATAAGAAGCCGGACTACTCCGTGGCGGCCACGGTGGCTGAGCACCTTGCCCGCAGGATAGAGGGCGGCAGTCTCCCCTCGGATGCCATCCTCAACGTGAACGTGCCCGATATCCCGATGGAGGAGATCAAAGGGATTGTCACCACCCGCACCGCCGCCGACGGCTGGGTACGGCTCATGCCGGTGATATCAGAAGGCGGTACCCGCTTCGTGTCCTCCACCCGCGCCGCCGGCGTGGACCTGCCCGAGGGAACGGACATGTGGGCGGTCACCTCCGGCCGGATATCCATCACCCCGCTGCGCATGGAGGTCACCCACCACGAAGGTATTCCCCTGCTGGCCGAGCACCTCCCCGGCCTCGAGTCCGACCTCCTGGGGCGCCGGGAGCACGTATAGGAGGCGCACGTGCCGATACGCCCCGGCTGGTCCGAAGAATACTGGAAGACCCTGGACGAGAAGACCGCCGCCAGGATGCGGACCACGTGTCCCCGCTGCGGCAGCTCCAGGACCTATTTCAACCAGGAGTACGGCACCTGGCGCTGCGGCCGCTGCGAGCACTCCTTCGTGGTTGAAGGCTTCTTCCGCAAGCGCCCCTGGTGGAAGAGGCTGTTCGGGAGGGGGTAGAGATGTTTCCGCCGCGCCCCGCGAACTTGGGGGCTGAATCTACCCTCATACCGGTTTCACAGGGTGCATCAGGGCGGCTAGATTGGTCTTGCCGAGAATAGAATCGGACTACTTCGCGCGGCAGGTCACCATGTCTCAAACACCCGGGGGTAGTTACCCCCACCCCCTCAGGTACTACCGCAGGCTGGCTACCCGCAAGGGGCGGCTGGAGGCGGGGGCATTCGCGGTGGAGGGAGAGCGGGCGGTGGGGCAGGTCGTCGGGAGCCACCCCCAGGCCGTCCTGGAGATAGTCAGCGTAGAGGGAATGCCGTCACCCTTCCCCCGGTATCCTCACCGTACCCTCACCGAGGGCCAGTTCCGCCACATCTCCACCAGCAGGACGCCCCAGGGGATCCTGGCCGTGGTCCGCCTCCCGATGGAGACCTACTCGGCCAGCCTGCCGCCGGAGTGCGGCCCGAAGGTGCTCCTGCTGGAGGATGTGCAGGACCCGGGGAATGTCGGTACCCTGGTGCGCACCGCCGCCGCCTTCGGCTTCACCGGTATCATCCTCACTGACAAATGCGCCGACCCCTTCTCGCCCAAGTGCGTGCAGTCCACCGCGGGCAGCGTCCTCTCCCTCTGGCAGAGGCGGACAACAGAGTATCTAAGCATGGTAGGTGACCTCCGGCACCGGGGGTACTTCCTTCTCGCCGCCGATCTCGATGGTGATGAAGATACCACCGTGTGCGCCAGGGACAGGCTTGTCCTTGCCCTGGGAAACGAGGCGGCCGGGCTCTCGGCAGACCTGATCGGGATAGCCGACTACCGCCTCAGGCTCCCCACCGTCGCTGACAAAGTGGAATCGCTCAACGTGGCCGCCTGCGGGGCGATCCTGATGTACCTGAGCACCGTCCCCTAGTCACGCGGTCGCTGCGCCGTACCACCTTCCATGACTGGAGAAGCGGGGCAGGCTGTGTCCCGGCGATATCTCGGAGCCCTGGTAAGGTGTGAAGCCTATCTCGCCTTGCCTCCTCGCGGTAGCCGCCTAGAGCAGGAAACGCTCTATGGCCTCGGCCACGCCGTTGTGCTCCACATCCGTGACAACGTGGTCGGCCACCCCTTTCAGCTCGTCGGGGGCATCAGACATGGCGATGCCCAGTCCAGCACGGGCCAGCAGCGATACGTCGTTGCCACCGTCGCCAATCGCCGCGGTACCCTCGAGGGGTATCCCGAGAAAGGCGGCCAGCTCTTCCAGCGCCCTCCCCTTCGATGCCGCCGCATTGATGACATTGATGAATCCCACGTCCGGATAGGCAGGTGTCTGCGTCCAGGAGAAGTGCAGCCGAACACCGAAGTGCTGCTGGAAGAGAGCGGACTGCGCCTTTTCCTCAGGGGAGCGCACCGCCAGGGTAGCCTTCAGGACTCTCTCTTTCTGCCAGACCCGGTGGAAGTCCGCCACCTCGGGTTCGAGGTCGAAGAAAGCACGCCGGATGTCAGCGGACCAGGTGTGCCGCTCCAGGAAGTACCGCTCCGAGGAGTACAGCTCCATGTCAATGCCATGTTCGTGGGTGAAGCCAATCATCTCCCTGACGAGTTCACGCGGGATCGGTTCAGCGTAGACCTCTTCGCGGCTAAGGGGGTTCACCACGAAAGCACCGTCGAAGAACATATGGTACCCGTCAAGGCCCAGGTAATCAAGGACGCGCCGGCAGGCTTCTACCACGCGGCCAGTGGAAAGCGAGACCCGGATGCCTGCCCGGCGGGCCCGCTCAACCGCCGCCCGGTCCACCGTGGAGACCTCGCCGCGGCGGTTCAGAAGCGTACCATCGATGTCGATCACCAGAAGCCGGTGCTCAGCGCTCACGTTCAGTCTCTTTGCAGTCAGCCGCCGGGTACCGGGAGAATTGACGTTACCGGCGGTGCTATGCTAACATTCTGCTTGCGGAAACGGCCGACTAAGGGCCGGGACCCCCCTGGCAGCGTAGCTCAGTTGGTAGAGCAGAGGACTCATAAGCCTCGGGTCGGGGGTTCGAATCCCTCCGCTGCCACCACAATTCCTCACAGTACTCTCCAACTATAGCACCTCTCCCCACGACTTCACTACCTGCCGGCATAGAGTCTGCATGTTTCGGGGCACCCCACCCCCTTGACACCCCTCCACCCTGCCGTACTACACTGTTTGCATGACCGCCGTCCTGCGCCGCGAGGACATCCGTCGCCTGCTGGAAACGGAGCCACCCCTGGTCCGGGAGCACCGTGACCTGGAAGCCCAGCTCCAGCCCAATGGGTTCGACCTTACCCTACGCGATATCGCCCTGCCCCAGACCCAGGGGAGAATAGCCGCTACTGGCGGCCAGCGTATTGTGTCCGATCTCGCCCCGCTGGTCTTCGACGGGCTGGGCTTCGTCGAGCTCACCGCCGGCGCCTACATCATAACCTTCAACGAGGTCGTCAACCTCCCCGGCGACATAATGGCCCTCGCCCGGCCCCGGTCCAGCCTGCTGAGAAGCGGGGTAACCGTGCACGGGGCGGTGTGGGACGCGGGCTACTCGGGCAGGTCCCGCTCGTTGATGGTGGTCTACAACCCGCGCGGCTTCCGCCTCCAGAAGAACGCCGCCGTGGTACAGCTCGTCTTCTTGCGGCTGACCGGTGAGACCGATGGGTACGCGGGCGTGTACCAGGGCGAGAACCTGGGGTAGCAGTCAGGGGCCTCAGAGCGGCATCTCGTCCGGCATGTGCCCTCTCCCCACATCAGTCCAGGAAGGTTATGTTTCGTGGCGGCCTTTCCCTCAACTCCACCTCCACCCCCGCCTCCCGGAACAGTTCTTGGAAAGCGTTGTCACTGTACTCCCCGAAGCTGACAAACCGCCGGATACGCGCATTCACCAGCATCTTGGCGCAAAGGATACAGGGGGTGTGGGTGCAGTATATGGTACTTCCCTCCAGGCTGACTCCGTGCAGGGCTGCCTGGATGATCACGTTCTGCTCGGCGTGTATAGCGCGGCAGACCTCATGCCTTTCCCCGGAGGCGATACCCTGCTGGTCACGGAGACAGCCCAGCTCCAGGCAATCCCTGAGCCCCGCGGCGGCACCGTTGTAGCCGGTGGTAAGTATGTGCCTGTCGCGGACGGCGATCGCCCCCACGTGGTGCCGGAGGCAGGTGGAGCGCTCGGCCACCACCGAGGCTATCTTGAGGAAGTAGTCATCCCAGCTCGGCCGCCCGGTCTGATTCATCTTACCTCGGAGAGGATGTGCTCCACCTGCCGGCCCAGCTCATCCAGGGATGACTCGTTTGCTACCAGGAAATTGGCCAGGGCGATGGGGCCTCCCTTGTTGGTCTTCTCTACCTCGGCGCGGTCCCTTCCCGCAGCCTCCTCGGGGAGGAGCGAGCGCTCTTTCCTCGCGCTCAGCCGGGCGTAGCGCGTGGCCGGCGGAGCCCATACCGCCACCAGCTTCAGGTTCTCCCCGAAGCAATCTTTGAGGAAAACGTACTCCTCCCACGAATACAGGCCGTCGATGACCACGTCCGAGGTCTCCAGGGCAGCCCGTATGCGCGGCAGGTTGAGCCGGGCGTAGGCGGCCATCCCCTGCTCCCGGCGGAGGGCCTCACGCACGGCGCGCTCGTTCTCCTCGTTGAGCGGCAGTCCCCGCCGGGCTACCTCCTGGTCAGTGACGTCTCCGAACCTGACCCGTACAAACCCGTGCTTCTCAAACAGCCAGGCTACCTCGGACTTGCCTGCGCCGGCCATACCGACCACGGCGACCACCTTGTTCATACGCCGCAATTATAGGAGACCCACACGTCCGAAAGCAAAACGGGCCGCCGCTTGAGCCGCTGCCCCGGAAACAGCAGGTCTCAGACGGTCAGTCGGCGCCGCATGGTCACCAGTGACAGGTCAATCCAGCGTAGTACGCCCCCTGGGCACGGTCTCCGGGATGGTGGCCGGTGCGGGCGGGCGCTCCCACATACCGCTGCGCCTCTGGAGCCGGTACTCCCGGTAGAGCCAGATCCCCGTAACGATGGCACCGCATCCATCCGTTATGGGAATGCAGATCCACACCCCGGTAAGACCGAGGAACCGGGGCAAAATCAGCAGCGCAGGCACAAAGAAGACCATCTGGCGGGCCAGAGAAAGCACCATGGCTGTCCTGCCTTTGGACAGGCCCTGGAAGGTTGTGATGAACATGATGGACGGGCCGATGAGCACCAGGGTGGATACGAACAGGCGCATCCCGGGTACGGCTATCCTTATGAGCTCGGGGTCATCGTTGAAAATGGCAATCGCCTGGGCGGTGAATACCTCCAGAAGCACCGTAGCCACTCCGAGCATTACCACCAGGGCAACCGAGGCCAGGCGTACCGCCGACCAGAGCCTGCTCCAGAGGCCCGCGCCGAAGCAGAAACCGACAATCGGGAGAAGAGCGTGCCCGACGCCGATGATAGGCATGAATGCCAGGTCAGAGATACGTACGGCGATACCCAGCGCCGCCAGTGCCACCGAGCCGAAACCGGCTACCGTGCGGTTGAAGAGGGCGAACACCACCGTCTCGGTAAGCTCCATGACAATCGAGGGAAGGCCCACCCGGTAGATCTGCCGGATGATCACCAGGTCCGGCCGGATGTGTCGCAGTTCGATGCGGTAGACTGATCTGTGGGCCACCAGGTAGTAAAGGGCCAGCGCCGCTCCCACCGCGCCCGAGATCGAGGTTGCCAGAGCCGCTCCTCCCACGCCCATCCGCGGAAAAGGCCCCCAGCCGAAAATGAAGAAGGGGTCGAGAATCACATTGACCACCGCGCCGGTTATGGTGAAGATCATCGGCTTCACGGCGTCGCCGGATGCCTGGAAAATGTTACGCGATATCAGGCGGAAAAGCATGAACGGCGTCCCCATGCCGAAGAAGACTATGTAGTCGGCAGCGTCTTCCACGATATCCTCGCCTGCCCCAAGAAGGGCCGCGATTGGCCGGGCCGCGAGCAGGCTTGCTGTCACGAAGGCGGCGCCCAGGACCCCGGTCAGCGGAAACATCTGTCCGGCGACACGGTTGCTCTCCTCGACGTTTCTTTCGCCGAACCGCCGCGAGGCAAGGGCGTTGGCCCCCACGCCCGTGCCCATCCCCACCGCGACCACCAGTATGAAGTATGGGAACGTGACGGTGACGGCGGCAATCGCCTGATAGCTCAGTCGGCCCAGCCAAAGTGTGTCGGCGAGATGGTACAGGGAGATGGTAACCATGGATGCGATGCTGGGCAGGCTCAGGCGCATCAGCAGCTTACCCAGCCTCTCGGTACCGAGACGCTCGGTGGTGTCTTCCAGCTCTCCGCGCTGCGCAGGCTCCACTGGTGAGCTCCTCCGTGTGCCCTGCCGATGGTTCCGTGAGACGCCTGAAACCGGACTGGTATTCATCCTACCAGCTTCTACTCACCATGGACAACGCAAGGGTCTGGACCGGTTAGGCCTGTGCTACAATGAGGGCATGATTGCGCTGGTGAAGGCGGTATGACCGAGACTGAGAGCCTTGGCGACAGAATGAAGGAGCACCTGCCAGCGGAGATAGTGGGCTTTGTGAAGGCGGTCGGTGCCATTGGCGGCTACCAGGGCAGCCGACTCTACCTGGTGGGTGGGGTGGTACGTGATCTGCTCCTGGGGCGCGCCAACCTTGACCTGGACCTGGTGGTGGAAGGTGATGCCCTGGCACTGGCCCGCCAGGCGTCCGCCATCTTCCCGGGGAAGCTGACACTGCACCCCCGCTTCGGCACCGCCAGGCTCCGCCAGGGTGACTGGAGTATCGACTTCGCTCGCTCCCGCTCGGAAACCTACGAGCACCCCGGTGCCCTGCCGAGCGTACGACCCGGCACGCTTGCCGATGACCTCTTCCGGCGGGACTTCACCATCAATGCCATGGCCATTCGGCTCGGACCCGGCAGATACGGTGAGCTCGTAGACATTTACGGTGGCCACGACGACCTGGACGGCCGCCTGATACGCATCCTGCACGAGCAGAGCTTCGTCGATGACGCCACGCGTATCTGGAGAGCGCTACGCTACGAGCAGCGGTTGCGCTTCCGGCTGGAGGCGAAGACCCGGAAGCTGCTCGCCCGGGACGTACCGATGCTGGACACCATCAGCGGCGACCGCATACGGCACGAGCTTGAGCTCGTCCTGGAAGAGGCGGAGCCGGAGAAGGCGCTCCTACGTGCCCACCGCTTCGGCGTTCTGTCCCGGCTGCACCCTTCGCTGCGGGTTGATGCCGCTCTTGCGGCTGCATTCAAGCAGGCCCGCAATATGGCTACAGGTACTCAGCTCGTGCACTCGTATTTCGCCCTGCTGGCCTACCGCCTCACCGGTGAGGAGGTGGAGGAGCTGGTTTCGCGACTGAGGCTACCGGCCAGAGTGGCACGGGTGGTGTATGACAGCCAGCGCCTGAAGGCTGTCCTCGGTCCGCTGGCTGCGGGCCTCCCTCCCAGCCAGGTCTACGCCTGCCTGCGCGACTGCTCCCCGGCCGCCCTGGTCGCCACCGCGGCAGCCACCGGCTCCTCTGCGGCTCGGCGTGCTATCCGGGCATTCCTGGGCCGGCTGCGATACGTCCGGCCGGCGCTGACCGGCGACGACCTGTTGCGGATGGGCGTCACTGCCGGCCCGCGAGTCAGGGAAATCCTGGAGCGCCTCAGGGCTGAGCGACTGGATGGCAGGGTGGCCTCCCGCCGGCAGGAGGAGGAGCTGGTGAAGGAGTACCTGGGAACGAGCGGTTGATTACCGGCGCCGCCTGGGTGTATTCTAGCAGAAGCACGGAATGATGCCGTGGGTCTCGGGGTGAAGGTGAAAAATCGATGACCAGGAAAGCCCTGCTGGTGGTCTTGATCTCCCTGCTAATGGTGAGCACGGGGTGCTCGTCGGCTCCCGCCGAGGGCGACCGGATAACTGACGACTCGCACGCCGTCCGGCTCGAGAGCACCCAGATCATTGACGAAATCAACGGGGTTGAGCCCGCAGAGGGGAAGGTATTCCTGGTAATCGGCTACAGCGTGGAGAACCTGTCCGGCAACAAGGATACCCCGCGAGTCTGGACCGACCACATGACGCTCACCAGCGATGATCAGACTTACGAGCCCATTACGGCCGCCTCCCTTGATCACCAGCTACGTGAGACAGCCCTCGGCCCGCACGATTCCGCTTCCGGCTATCTGGCGTTCTCTGTACCCGACGAGGTCGCTGATTTCAAGCTGCTGGTCACCTTCCCCGTGTCCGGCAAGCAGGAGACCTTCGAGTTTCGGCCGGCAGACAAGAGGATAGGTGAGAATGCCGAGTTCGTCCTCACCCGCCTGGAGCAGATAGAGAGGACCAGGAACATACCCCTCATCGGCAATCTGCTGGCATCACTGTCCAGCGCCCCTATCCGCTACCTGGGTACGGTACTCGTGCCCGAGGACGAGATAGACCAGCTGCTGGAACGCACCAGGGGCCTTGACGAGGAGGCCAGCCAGGCGGCGGTAGAGGAATACCTGCTTAGCCATGGTCACGGCAGGCTGGATTGACCGGCGCAGGGCAAAGGAGCCGGGTCTGTTATGCCAGCCTCAATCCACCTGCTTGAATGAGCTAGCCGGGGCGTTGCAGATCGGGCAGCGGTCCGGAGCGGCCCCGGGAACGGTGTTACCGCAGACCTGGCACACGTAGTAAGGTTCGTCTTTGAACCCCTGGCCGGCGTCCAGCGCCTTCACCGCCTCCTGGAACAGGTTGTAGTGTACCTCTTCCACCTGGTTGGCGTAGTCAAAGGTGATCTCGGCCCGCCGGTACTCGTCTTCCCTGGCCTGCACGATAAAGGGCGGATACATCCGGGTATACTCGCGGTGCTCCCCGATGACCCCCGCGGTCAGGTTCTCCTTGGTTGAGCCGACCCCGTCCATGGCGTTGAAGTGGTTGCGCGCGTGTACCGTCTCCGCGTCGGCGGCAGCTCGGAACAGCCGGGCTATCTGCGGATGGCCTTCCTTGTCCGCCTTCTCAGCAAAGAAGGTGTAGCGGCGGTTCGCCTGGCTCTCCCCACCAAAAGCCTCCTGGAGGTTCTCTTCGGTCTTGGTCATAACGCGCTCCTCTCCCGTACTCATGGGGCTTCTCCCCTTCCCCAGTCTCCCCATTATAGTGTTTTGCCTGCAGTCCATGCCAGCCGACCTGCCCGAAAAAGGGCCGCGTCAGCAGCTATGAAACTGGGCTCGCCAGGCAGTTAGAGGAGGCGTAGCGGGATTCACTTGAGTCTGGACTGGCTGGCCACTCTGGACAGTTCCCGAACTTTCATTCGAGAAAAAGGAGCTCATTCCAGTATTGAAGCAGTTTCTTGCGTCTTACCTGAAGTACGGTTTTTCACCCTACTCAACCTAGCAAAGAGGTAAAGGCTTCCCAAAATGAGAAACAAGGCAGGGATAACGCTCCAACAGCCAGCTTTAGAAAGTAACGAAGAATCTGTTTTGATTCCGATGAACACCAGCAGAAGCCAGCCAGTCATACTTGTTGCGTGATAAGTTGCCCATGAATAGTCAATATAATTACTATCTTTATACTGTTTCTCGATAACGCGTGCCTGAGGGTCAATCCATTGTGCCAAAACTCTCAAACAGCAAGTCCTAGGTTGGTCAGTTCGTGCGATATTAGGGTCCCATCTAAGCAACTGTGACAATGCTGACAACGTTTGAGTGATAACATACTGTTGAAAGAGATATATTGCAAACCCTACTCCAAGACCGAAGATTAATAGCCCCCATATTGTATGCTCTGGAAAGCCAAATTGCTCAGTTATGCTGGCAAAAATGTCAGGTCTACTTAAGGATAGTAAAACCACAAAAAGAGCTCCCGGGTAAAACCACCTTAACAAACGCTCAAAGCCTTGCCCTATGTATTCACCCAAATTGTTCACTTATAGCTTGCTCCCTTGAGAGGATACAAAGAGTTTAGCCATCTATTTGATATGCTGTGAACTG
>Ga0180433_10004812_pt1 | contig 18712 bp, 16 predicted proteins | sample SS_ome_8_FD_132980 | JGI IMG/M metagenome (GOLD analysis project Ga0180433, IMG submission 132980) | Hypersaline lake sediment archaeal communities from the Salton Sea, California, USA - SS_1_D_1 metaG | ecosystem: Environmental > Aquatic > Non-marine Saline and Alkaline > Hypersaline >... | reverse complement strand
CGGCTCGCCGCACAGGCCCATTAGAAACGATGTGGAGGCAATACCGGGTTCGGGAGCCGGCCGTTCCGAGAGGTGTAAGGTTGACCATACGTGTTTCAAATCTTTACGATAAAGAGGTCTTTAGCAGCACGGGGAACCACCTGGGAAGGATCGAGAATGTCATGATCGAGGCCAGAGATGGCAGGATCTCGGCGATTCTACTGAAGGGCAAGACCGGGATTCCCTACGATAGGGTTACAGCAGTTGGAGATGTCGTAATAGTCCAGGCCGCCAAGGATTGAGCTTGGCTACTTCTCGACCCTCATTCCCTGAAGAAGCCTTCGCGTTATGCTGTCCTTTACCATGGATATTAGCATCTGCTCATCCTGGGTGCCACTGAAGACGCCCAGGGGAACGGTGGCACCTGCCGATGTCGGGTGTCCCCCGGTAGACCCGAGGTCCCCGAAGGCCCTCTTCATCACGTCGGCGACGTTCATCCTCACGTCCTTTGTTCTAGCGTTAATTATGATGTTCTCGTTGACGATGGCGAATACGAAGGTGGTTGAAACGCCTTCGAGCTTGAGCAGATACTCGCAGGCCTGTGGAATCGCATCCCTGTTACCGATAACGCCGGCGGTGGATATGAGAACGTCCCTGACGAAATCTCTGTTCTGAATTGCCACGGCCAGGGCGTTTGCGGTCTCCAGGGATACACTGGGTGACTTGACCTTCTCCAGCAGCTCCTGGTCCGAGAGCGGAACCAGGTAGTTCACCGCCATGATGTCATCCGGACTCATACCCCTCGTGAACTCGGCAGTATCCGTCATGATTCCGTAGAGCAGGGCCGATGCCAGCTTCTTGTCCAGGGATATGCCAGCGAGCTGCACGTACTGGGTCATTATGGCCGCGGTTGATCCTGCAGATGTCCTTATGTCCACGAAATCGGCGTTGAGGCTCCTGTCGTGGAGGTGGTGGTCGATGATTATCTGGGGGGTCCTGTCGGCCGTCAGGGCGCTGACGTAGCTCAGGTTGGAGACATCGACAAGGGCTATTGTCTTGAAGGTCCTCAGAATGTGTTTTGTTATCACGTCGACCCTGGTCAGCTTTGCGCCCAGGAGGTTGATGAGAGCCCTGTTCTCGTCCCTGCCGATCTCCCCCGCATACATTATCTCGGTCTCGACGCCCTCCTTCTTAGCTAACTCCGATAGGGCCGCGGCACTGGAGATCGCGTCCGGATCGGGGTTATCATGTATGAGTATTGCCACCCGGGCATCGCTTGCCTTCAGCACGGAGCGTAGCCTGGTTAGCTTGTTCAGCGGCCTCATCTTTGCCAGCTCGTCGTTCACGAACTCCGCCGCAGCCTCGGCCTCCACGTATATCCTCTCGATTCCCAGGCGTTTGAGATTTGTCGCATCGGCCTTCCTGTCCGCTATTGCCACTATGAACTTGTCGGGGTATTCACGCTTTATCGTCTCGCATATCTCCCTGGTTTCCCGCGAGCTCTCACCCATTACCACGACCACGTCGGCCTCGTCCTTCAACCTCGCCCTGGTAAGAGTCGTCATGTTCCTGGGCTTGCCAACCACCACGCCGTAACCGGACTCCCTCAGGTCGCTGGCTATCTGCTCCTGGTCTAGGACTATCGTTATCTCTTCCTTCAGGGTGTCCTTTATGTAGGCGGAAATCCTCTCGGTTACCTCTGTGTACCCCAGAACCATGTACATAAAGACATGCACCGAACTGGTTTTTGCGGGCCACCGAGCGCTATATTATGTTTTCCCCACGGGTCTCACGGCATTCCTCCGCAACAACCAGCAGTAATTATTTATCAAGGCCTACCACATTATGTTCCTGATTAAACCCCTGATTAACCTCCCCGGCCAACAACGGGGTTTCACGGGTACATAATTGAAAAACAATAAATATGGCTGGAATTTATAGTGATGCATAATGGCTGTCGGCAAGCCTGAAGCAGAAGGAAAAATTGATGCCCTTTACGAGGCGGCCAAGAAACTCCAGATGGAGAGGGACTCCCTTAACGAGAAGGCCCGCAAGCTCAGGAACGATAGGGACCGGCTTAACGAGGAGGTAAGGGAGCTAATTGACCAGGCCAACGTTTACAGGGCTCAGAGGGACAAACTCAACGCCCAGATAAAGGCCCAGAAACAGAGGAGGTCTGAGGCCTCCGAGGCCGCTAAGGTAACACGCGAGAAGCTTAACGAGATGGGCATAGACATGAAGAAAATGCCCAGGATTCGGTCCGAGGAGGAGATCAAGGAGGACCTACAGAGGGTCGAGTGGGTCATCCAGACGAGCGTGCTGAGCATACCGAGGGAGAGGAAGCTGGTTGAGAAGGCCGACAAGCTAAGGAAGGAGCTCTCAGAGGCCAAGGCGCTCAGGGAGAAGCTCAGGGCCGTGGGGGATAGAAGAGTCGAGATCGATGCGCTACGGATGAGCTCCTCCAAGATCCACGCGAAGGTCATGTCCCTATCAAAGGAATCCCAGGTCAACCACCAGAAGATGATCGAGTACCTGGAGCAGGCAAAGCCCAAGCGGAAGGAGGCCGACGCCAGACACCACGAGATGCTTGACGTGATCAAGGAGGCGGATGCAAGGCATGCCGATCTCATGAACGTCCGGCAGAACCTGTCCAAGCTAATTCAGAAGGAGAAGGTGATTGACACCAAGAAGGAGGAAAGGAGGTCCTTCGCCACCGAGAAGAAGCTCAAGAAGAGGGCGGAGGCGGCCCTGGAGAAGTTCAGGTCGGGGGAGAAGGTTGAGCTGGACGAGCTCATGCTCCTGAAGGAATTCGACCTTATGTAATCTCTCTTTTAACAAGGGGAGAATTATTTTGATTACGTGCTTCTTCCCGCCACAGTAATGGCTTCGTGTGAGCAGACGGTGACTCAAGGATCACAGCCATGGAATTCATCTGGGTACATCTTGGTACACGGCAGGGAAATGGTTGAATACAAGGGGGAAAGCAGCGACTTTTACCATTCTGGCAGCTGCACTTCTTTTGTTTTGGTGGTCTTTTATGCAGGTGAACAAAAACTTCCAGTTATTGACCTCAACCATCTGCATTTCAACCATGCAAACCAGACCTACACTGTGAACCAAAGCCTCTACGTATGGGGGAGTTGACCCTGCGATTCAGGGGAACATCGGTGAGATACTACACTGATATCACGGTGAAAGACACAGGCGGAAGGAGTTTTACGGAGACCCGGCAAGCAGAGAAAATTGTCCGTCACCCCCGCACCATCCACACCGCGGACCCATGTCCACGAACATAAATAGACAATAAGAAGAAAGTATCCACCCTGAAACCGGTCGGAGAATACGAGGTTACCATCACTGCACGGACCGGTGAAAACCACGACATCACTGGAGGAACCTTGGAGGCAATCGAATGATGAAAATGGAGCCGCACGCCAAGACCGTCTAATAGAATCCTTCGGTAGAGAAACCGCCCTTAACATCCGCTGTTAACCCCTCCGTTATCAGTCCCAGAACCTTCTGGTCCGTACGTAAAGCTTCTCCTGGGAGAAGATATCCCTGAGCAGGTCGTCCTCGTTCCCGTGGAGCCTTGACAGAACCCTCGCGGCGGTCTGCGGGCCGATTCCCCTGGCGGCAAGCGTCATGATGGCCCTCTTACCGTACTCCGCCACCAGGTCCGCGGTGAGAGAAGCCTTGTCAACGAGGTCCCTCTGGGAATCCGTTAGCCTTGACCCCCGTTCCCTCCTGGCCAGTGCCTCCTGCGTCTGGGAGTCCGCCGGTCTCAGTGCCGCGAGGACTCTGGAGCCGCATTTCCAGCAGACGGGGGAATCATCCACCTCCTCCACCCTCATCTTCATGGGGTTAAAGCAGTTCATGCAGAGCAGTTTGACCCTTTTTCCCATCAGCCTCCTCTTCAGGATTGACATGATCTCCATCATGGGGCTCTCCGGGGTTATGATGTCAGAGAAGCCGTGGCGTTTCAGAACGGGGAGGGAGAACGGCGATATCTCGTTTGTTTTCACGACCTCGGTTTCTATCTTCCCGGACTTGATGTCGCCCAGGACCTGGATTGCCCTGTCCGCGTCCAGCTTGTCAAGCATTATCTCGCGCAGCGTCTCATCGTACAGGGGGGTGTTCTCGAAGACCATGGCAAGCCTGTCAAGGCTAATTGCCTGGTAATCGACGTCCCTTCTCATCGCCCCGAACCTCTTGGCAACATGTACCAGCCTCCATTTGAATAGGGAGGTCCTCTTCATCACGATCTCCAGGATGGGTCTCACGTGCTCTATGTCGAGGTCCATGATCGTCTGCAGAATAAGCTCGGGCTTCCCGGAACCATCGGGGAAGGTGAACACTATCCTGAAAGGGTCGACCTTGACCCCGACCGCCGCCCCGAACCGGGCCGTCAGGAGAGCCGCGATAATCCTTGCCAGGGTCTCGTTGGCCTTCGTTCCGTAGCAACCGTGGAAGATGACCCTGTCCCTGTACGCTTCCAGCACCAGCTTCCCGTCGGTGGCAATGGAGCTCTTCTCGCCCTGGGACTGCACATACTTATCTATCAGGGCCAGCTCGATGTCGCCAATGTGATATGTCTCCCTCATCTCCGCCGCATCGACCCCCCCCACCAGCCTGCCACGCATCCTCCCGACCTCCTGGGCCACGTCGAATGGAACGGGAATCATCTCCCCCAGCCAACCGGGTATGGCACCCAGTGGGCTCTCGACCGGAGATACCAGGACCTTGTTCTCCTCGATGTCCAGGATCGTCCATGCCTCCCCCTTGGTAATGAAGGTGGTTCCCCTCTCGGCCTTGGTCGCGACAAATTCCTCGTCGAGGCTTCCTATCGGAGAGTTTGTGACTATGTTGATTATCCTGAACCGCTTCACGTCGGGTATCGTGCTGAGGTTCTCGAAGTAGTACTGCCAGGCGGCCCTGCGACGCCTGAGCGTCGTTCCGTCAACCCAGATCATGTCCTGGGACTCCAGTTGCCTTATCACGCGCATAAGGTCCTCGGAGTCCAGATCCGTGTACGGGTGGGATCTCCTGGCTATTGCCAGGACCCTGGACGCCTCCACGGTCCTCTCCTCAAGACAAAGCCCGACTATCTGGTGGGCGAGCACGTCGAATGATAGCTCTGGGACGATGGTCTCCTCTATCTCCTCGCCAGCAGTTCTCCTCGCAATTACCATCGCCTCGAGAACGTCATCGGCGTCGATGGTAACAACCACACCCTTTGAGGTCCTGCCGGTCCTGTGGCCTGACCGCCCAATTCTCTGGATTAGTCTAGAAGCCTGCCTCGGGGACTCGTACTGGACGACCAGGTCAACGCTCCCAACATCGATCCCCAGCTCCATCGATGAGGTGCAGATAATACCCTTGGTTTCCTCGGACTTGAATTTCTTCTCTGCCTCGATCCTGACCACCGAGGAAAGGGAGCTGTGGTGAACGTCAACACCGCTCTTCCTGTCCCAGAGGTTGAACCTGGATGACAGCACCTCGGCCATGTCCCTCGTGTTGACGAAAATCAAGGTGGACCTGTGTTCCTCCACCAGCTCCTTGACCCGCCTCAGCCTCGCGGCCGAGGGCTTCGAAATCATGAGCCTCTTGGCAATCCTTTCATCCTCCGGCCCCGGCCTCGGGAACTCCACCTTTACCGAGACATCGCCGAAGAATGCCACCCGCGCAACACTTACCTCCCGGTTCCCTCCCAGGAACTTTGCCACGACGTCGGGCGAGCCAACGGTTGCGGAGAGGCCTATTCTCTGGAATTCCCCGGCGATCTCGGTCAGCCTCTCCAGTGCCACCGCAAGCTGCACCCCCCTCTTGTCAACAGCGAGCTCGTGCACCTCGTCCACCACGACGTACCTGACTCCCGCGAGGTGCTTCCTCATCGTGGAACCGGGGAGTATCGCCTGCAGTGTCTCGGGCGTGGTTATCAGCATGTCGGGTGGTCTTATGGCCTGCCGCCTTCGCTGTCTGGTGGGGGTGTCACCGTGCCTGACCTGAACCTTGAAACCCAGCTCCCTGCCCCACCACTCTATCCTGTCCAGCAGGTCCCTGTTCAGGGCCCTGAGGGGCGCAATGTAGAGCACGCTTATGGCCCGTGTCTTTCCCTCCCTAGATATCCTGTCCAGAATGGGGAGGAGCGCCACCTCGGTTTTTCCCTCCCCAGTTGGACCGATTACCAGGACGTTTTTCCCCTCCCTGACGATGGGGATTGCCTTTTCCTGGATCTTGGTGGGTTTCGCAAAGCCCTTTCTCTTCATTGCCTCCCTCAGTGGGGGGTGAAAATCCGAGAAAACGTCTTCCTCGCCGCCCGGCTGCGGCACGTCATTTAACGAGGCCTGCCCGGCGTTGGCCATCAGCGGGTCCCCCCTCTCGAACGGACGAAAGGCGGGACGGCATCCCTGAGAGGGTCGAAGCCCTCCGGGTCTTCCACCAGCGTGCACTTCATGCTAACCTTTGAGTGAAGACTCGAGGGCAGGCGGATGATTCTCTTCTCGTCCATCGTCACCTTGGCATCGGTCAGGGAGGCGGCGAGGGTAGCGAGATAGCCGAGGAGGGCCCCGAGCCTCTTCTCCCCCATCACCTTGTTCAGCGTCACCCGGTCCTCCTCCAGAAGGGCAGCGATTATCGCCTCTCTGTTCTTCATGGCCCGCCTTGATACGGTATCAGGGAGGCTCGCGAGGGTGTCCTCGTTCATCCTCTCAAGCATCCACCTGGCCCTTTCGCGGAAAATTGCACTGTACCCGTGTTCGATGAACAGGTTCTTTGGCACGATGCCCCCCGAGACGTAGTCCAGTATCTTCCTCCTCTCCGAAGAGGAAATCATGCTGATGGACTCGTCGAAGACCCTGATGTGGTAACCCCTGCCCGAGTATATCAGGTGAATATCCCGGAGGGCAAGGTCCTGATTCAGGCAGCCCATGTAGGAAAGGGCGAGCCTCTTGGAATCCTCGAGGCACACCGGGCAGACCTCCCCCGGTGGGCAATCACACGATCGTACGGCGAGGTCCTTCGCATCGATGTCGAACGCGAGTTCCGTTCTGAATATTCCCTCCCTTCCCTCGGGCCTGTCGTAGAACGCCACGCTGCAGTATGCCGAGAATGGGGCCCTTGTACGAAGGTAATTCTCGAGCCCCTCGGGAGACCCGATGAGGTTATACCTGTCGCTGGGCCCGTTCCCATCATGGTCGAAGGCGAACTCGCGGTACTCTATTCCATCCAGGATGAAATCCGGGACCTCGTCCAGGGACCATTCTGACCTGTAGTATCTCCTCTGCTCTCCCCTGGTCGATTCACTAAAAAGAGCCATGGTGACTGCGATGAGAAGTGAGACCCCGCGGAATAAATATTGTGCCGGGATGGATCCGGAGTACAATTCTCAGAATATTGTGCCATTGCTTGTATCAACAGTTAAGAATGCAGTTGAATTCCAACCTCTGTGAGCGGCACCAGGGGATTCACCATCACATTCCAGCCCTCCGGGAAAAGGGCAAAAATAAAACCCGGCCAGACATTGCTCGACGCCGCCAGGATATGCGGGGTCTTCATACCCTCCCTGTGCGGCGGAAAGGGCAGGTGCGGTAAGTGCCGGGTGATCGTCCACCACCCCCACGAGGTTAATCCCCCAACAAAGGCAGAGAAAGACCTCATCGGCAGCGCACCCAAGAACGTCCGCCTTGCTTGCCTCGCGGTCCCAACCGGCAACATGACCGTAGAGATACCGCTCGAGAGCAGGGAATCCGTCCCTGACATTCTCGTCGAGGGCCTAGGCTACGAGATAGACCTGGACCCGGTCGTGAACAAGTACTACCTTGAACTCGAGCCCCCCACCCTCGAGGACCCCGTCGCTGATATGGAGAGGCTCCGAAAGGCCATCACCAAAACTGGCCTGGAGATCTCTGAGGAGGGCTGGCAGACCATGCAGGAAGCACCTGCTCTGATGAGATCCTCGGGCTGGAGAATCACAGCCGGCATCTGGAACTCACGCAGACTCGTCAGGCTCCAGGGGGGCGACACCACGGATAGGATCTACGGCGCGGCCGTGGACGTGGGGACGACCACGATCGTCTGCTACCTGGTCGACCTCTCGACCGGTAAGACCGTGTCCCACGACTCGTGCCTCAACCCCCAGATCCCCTATGGCGAGGACGTCGTGACACGCCTGGCCTACTCAGCGGATGGACCCAGGAATGCCAGGAGGCTCCACACCCTCGTTGTGAACGAGATATCTGGACTCCTTACCAACTGCTGCAGGGAGGCGGGGGCGGGGCTGGATGATATACTCGACATCTGCATCGTCGGGAACACCGTCATGCATCACTTCGCCCTGGGCCTTCCGACGGATTACCTCGGCGTCTCACCCTTCTCTCCCGTGATACGGAAGGGTCTCAACTCTGATGCCGGGCAGATCGGGATCAAGGTGAACAGGGACACCCCCGTTCACGCCCTACCCACCCTTGCAGGGTACGTCGGGGCAGACACCTGCGGAGTCATACTCGCATCGAGGATCTACGAGTCCGAGGAAACCGAGATGGCAATCGATATCGGGACCAACGGGGAGATAGTCCTGGGAAACAGGGATGGGCTCACGGTTTGCTCCTGCGCGGCGGGCCCGGCCCTCGAGGGCGCTCACATCAAGCACGGCATGAGGGCTGCCGACGGGGCCATACAGCGGGTCAGCATTAGGGGGGATGAGGTAGAGGTCAAGACCATCGGTGAAAAGCCCCCGGTCGGCATGGCGGGGGCGGGCATCATCGACTCCGTTGCGGAGATCCTGCTCTCCGGGGCCATGGGGAGTGACGGTCGCTTCAGGGAGCACCCCTTGGTGAGGAAAAACGGTAACATGAAGGAGTTCGTCCTGGTGGATTCATCAGAGTCCGGGATCGACGACGACATAGTAATGAACCAGAGGGATATCCGGGAGGTGCAGCTAGCCAAGGCCGCAATCTACACAGGCGCCAGCACCCTCCTCCAGTACGCCGACCTCTCCCCCGATGACGTATCCAGGCTTCACGTTGCGGGGGCCTTCGGCAACTACGTCGACTTCGCCAAGGCAAAGGCCATCGGGCTCATACCTGACATCCCAATCGACAGGCTCAACTTCATCGGCAACGGGGCCGCCGCAGGGGCGAAGCTCGCGCTTCTCTCGAGATCCCTCAGGGAGGTCTCTGAACACATCGCGGAAAAGGTCAAATACATCGAACTGACCTGCTCCACGGACTTCACCTCAAACTACATGGAGGCAACCTACATGCCCCACAGGGACCTGAGGAAATTCCCGTCGGTCAAACTGCCGACCTAGGATGGATAGGACCCGATTCTCCGGCCCTCATCGAGCATGGCCAGGTAGTTATCGACCTTGACGTAGTTGGGTATGCTATTGCCAGACCCTAGTGCCCAGTTTCCGCCCGGGAGGCAACCCTCCATGACACCCCTGACGTACTCGCGGACGAAGGGCACCTCCCTCCGGGAAATCACGTCCACGTCCACTCCACCCAGGATGGTCACCTTGTCCCCCCATATTGACTTCATACGGGTAACCGGCATTATCGCGTCCTCAAAGGAGTGCTTTGCATCGATGCCCACGTAGTTTATCAGGTCGTCCATGACGTCCTTCAGGTTCCCGCAAGCGTGAAGAATGAAGGGCAGGTCCCTCCTGTGGGAGGCGTCGCAGATCTTCCTGTGCCAGGGAAAGACGAAGTGCCTGAGCTCCCCAGGGGATATCATCGTCCCGGTCCTGAGGCCCATGTCATCCCCCAGGCACATCGCTCCCACGCCATCCACATCCGCCGCCTGAGAAAAGGCCTCCAGTATCGCGGACCCGACCCTGTCGAAGATTGATCTGACGAGCTTCCTGTCCGAGTAGAGTGCCCTGATGAAGGGACGGGCTCCCATCAACCACATGGTGTTCTCCAACACGCCCCCGGAGGCGTGGACGATAATCTTCATCCCCTCCGGTATGTGGGGGGCCATTTCCCTGATCGTCCCGGTATAGTCGATCCCGGGCTCCGGCCACTCGTAGGACTCGAAATCCTCCCAGGTCTCGATTGTGCCACTTTTCTGATCGACCCATACCCTCTCGTCCCTGGGGATCCATGCGGTGTCTTCCCCGCGTACCACGTTGGTCCGCTGCAGCGGCCAGTCTATTCCCACAGGGACGTAGTCGTAACCAAGTTTCCAGAAGAAGTCGAGGAGCATATCCCTGGAGGTGCTCCCATCGCCGCCAAGCTTTTCCATGACTGCCTTGACCATCTCAAAGTCCACGAGGTGCTCGTAGAATGGGACACGATCGGGTTCCCCCTCCATCCTCAGCACCGTCTCAAGCCTGTCGAAATTACCATCAGCCATCGTAATCGGGAACGCCGGGCTGGCACAAGAGAAATCTCTTTCCCAAGGAGCAACCGAAAGGGTTTTCACTGCAAATATCGATAGTAACTGTCCATGGCTCACCATCCCCGGGCGGCATACATACTGCCCTGCCTGCTCCTGCTTCCATTCCTCGCTGGCCCCGGGCAGGCCCGTGACCTAAGGTCGGACCCGGTAACGGGGAGGATCAGGGTAATCTACATCGGCGATGCAATTGGGGTGGCAAACCCATTTCCCATCCTGAACCAGGAGCCCCTGCTATCATGCACGGCGGTGTACGCCACTACCATCCACCAGCACATCGACACGATAAAGAGGAGCTTTAGGCTCTATATGCCCCGGACCTACTCGAGGTTCCTGTCCAACGACGTCGTGATCCTGAGCGATGCCAATAAGGATGCCTTCAGGACCGAGAACTTCCGCTGGATGAAGGACGGCGTGCTCGATGAGGGACTGGGACTGATAATGGTGGGCGGGGCCGAGAGCTTCGCCCAAGAGGGTGGTTACCCGTCCTGGAAGCCCACCGAGGTCGCCGAGATCCTTCCCTGCGAGATGGTGCCGACTGCTCCCAAGTTCTCCGGCGGGCGGTTGAGAATTCTTGACTGGGAGGACGAGTTCGTTAGTAGCCTTCCCTTCGAGAACATCGGGGCCTACGGGGTATTCGGCGGGAGCAACAACATACTCCCCCTAAGCCGGGCGAACCTAGTGGCCGAGCTGATCCAGGGTACCCTGGGAACCACCCCTTTCCTGATGTGGTTCGACATAGGTGAGGGTAGGACGATGGCCCAGTCTGCCGACTGGACCCCGGCCGGCGGCAACATCTTCATGAGGTGGGATTACTACGGGGATTACGCGGTGAATATGGCCCTCTTCCTGGCCGGTATGAAAATGCCTGATGACCTGGAGACCGTTTACCTGGTCAGGAGGAGGCTGAGGGAGACGACCGAGGCCATCGGCATGATTTACAACATGGTCGAGATAATCGACAAGTTTGGCGGATCAAGCACAACCTTGGATAGCATGATGGCCGAATTGAGGGAAGAGAGGGAGATGGGGCTTTCCTCCTACTTCAAGGCCGATCTGGATGGAGCCCTTGAGGCATTCGCCAGCGCCCTAAGCAAGGCAGACGAGACCATGAACGAGGCGATAAGGGTAAGGAACGCCGCCGCCTTCTGGATATTCTTCACGGAGTGGTGCGTCGTAACCGGTACATCCATGTTCGCCGGTGCCATACTCTGGATGCTCATGGTTCGCAGGCGCCTCTACAGGGAGGTCAGCCTCACCAAGCTCAGGCAGGTGGACGAGTAGCCACCCTCGCCCTAACCAGAATTCCTGAAGAACCCGAGATATACCAGACCGACCATCGAGACGACGCCAACCGCCCATGCAATCGCCAGCAGGAGCATCCTGCGCCTCTGTAGGTCGGATTTGTTCCTCTCGGCCGTTTGGATCAGGCCCTGCCTTCTCTCCCGCTCATCGGCTATCATGTCCTCGTATGTCGTCGCGAACCTCTTCGCTCTCGTCGCGCCATCGAGGGTCCATGATATGCAGTCCACCATCAGGTCCTTGAAAAGCGGGTCACCCAGCAGTTTCCCGTAGTAGTTTCGGGCCGTTTCCGTGGGCCGCACGAAGAAACCGGCCAGGGAGATGGACCTAGAACCAGCATCATTCTCGTAGGAGACTATCATCGGGGCCCCGGTACTCTCATCCCTGTAGACCACCCTCTTTGACCCCGTTGCAGGCCGGGGATCCACCGGATCCTTCGAGGAATTTGCCGAATAGGCGTAGAACTGGCCCAGCAGGTCGAACTGATCCGGGAGATCGGCGAAGCCTGGAACATCCTCTCCCCTCACGTACTCGTTGACGGGTACCCCGCCCTTGACCGTAAAAGGACCCGTGGCGTTACCGAATACCGGGAAACCCACCCTGGCAAGCTCTCCGACGGTGTTCAGGCTCAGACAACCCTGGAAGCCCAGCAGTGCCCCGCCCTCCATGAAGTAGGTAATGAGGGGTGTGATGAGAGTCTCGACCTCCTTGCCCTTCATAACAGCGAGGACGATGCAGGCGGTATCCGGCATTGGCATCAGCGAGGACAGCAGGGTGGGGTCACCGATGGCAACGAACTCGAAACCCTCAATGCTGCCATCGAGCAGTTCCACCAGCTCCTCCCCGAATCCCGGCATGTCCCCGGAATAGACGTAGACCGTCGGGATGAAATCCCCCGCGACACAGCAGGTCGGTAAAAACGTGAGAATGAGAGATGTTATGAAAAATACGAGTACCCTCATGTGAACCTACCCCATTGGGACCCCGTTGACGAGAAACACGGATAGCTCTCCATCGGCGTATCCCTTGATGAGCTGGAGGATTAACCTGTCCTTTGCGCCCAGGGGAATCTCCGGCAGCTGATCCACCTGGGAAAGTACCTCGAAGATCAGTGTTACCTTGTCGTCCTTGGACAGGTGCGAGTACCTCAGAATCCCGAATGGAGCATCCGGAATTTCGCTCCCCAGATACTCGGACTTGTTATCGTTGTACGACACCATGAGGTACTTGACCACCTCGTCCTGGGACAGGAAGAAACCGGTCCTTCCCTTGAAGAACCTGACAGAATCCTCGCTCTTCAGGACCGCGAAGAGGGTGGTCCAGCGTGACAGGTCCTCTTCCTCGTTGAAGATCCCCAGGAAACCGCTGAAATCGTAGAAAATCGAGGAGTAGACCGTGCCGTTTATCTCAAGATCCCTCTCGATTACCTCCACATCCCCGCCGAGGGCCATGGCTTTCGTCTCGAGCATCGTTATGATCGGGATATGTGATACGAGCTCCTCTAGGCCCGTGTCCTCCCCGGGCTGCCAGTCCCCGTCGTCATAGGGCGGAGGCTCCTGGTAGAGGATGGAGAACTTCAGAACCATCTCCTCCATCTCCCTTCCCGAGAGGGCCCCGAATGAAAAAACTGTCTCGATCCCCTTCTGAGCCGATTCCTTGACGAAAACCTCAGGGGCCCTGTTTCTCAGGACCGTGATGTCTTCTGGCTGGTCGACCCTGAATATCGTCAGGACCACCAGGGTTGACAGGATTATGGCCACGGACATTATTACGGCAAGCTTCGGGTCTATCCTTGGCACGAAACCAGTACTGGTGATTATTCTCTTATATATTGCGATTTGTCTAGAGGTTTAGGAGGCCTAACAGGAGCGACTGGTACCCCGAGAAGTAGATCAGTGTCGGGATCATCAAAAACCCCATGCTGTGAACCCGCTTCACTCCCAGCAAGGGTGGTAAAAAACCCATGAAGGTGGAGACGAATAGGACTATCAGCCCCTTCGGTCCGCTGACGATGACGACCAGCACCGTTATCATCGCCACTATACCCCTTGCCAGCACGGTGTAGGGAAGCCTGGTTATGTTCCTGGCAAAGACGCCTCCCACGAGCCGGGTCAGCACCGCCCCTATGCCACCGCAGAACAGGACCACCCCGATGAAAAGGGCCAGGGTGTTGAAATCTATAGTACCACCCATGATGGCCTCAACCGCCTTCACGGCCCCGTTCCTGGCCTTCCCGATGGTGAACAGGGCGATGAGCCCAAAAATCATGTTTCCCGTGTTGACTCCACTCACCGCAACGATGAAAGACCTGTGATCGCTTTCCCGAGTAACCCTCTGGGCGAGTATGGTTGCCTGTGCACTGCCCACGGCAGGTAGAATTCCCGTTGTCATCCCCGCAAAGAAGCCCACGACTATTGACTTGACCATTCGCAGTCCGTCGATCTCGACCGGGGCGTCGAGGTCCTGCTCGGGTATCTCGACCCCGCTCTCCGAGCTGAGGAGCAGGGTTGAAATTCCGAAGAGCCCGGAAAGCGCCGGGAAAAGGGCCTTGTCCGTCGGCATATAGCCCGAGCTCGTTATCAGAACCCCCAGGAAACCGCTGAGTCCAATGATTCCCAGGGCGTAGAGCATCTTCCTCGGGGTCTTCTCGGTAATTATGATACTGGCCTCCAGGAAGAGAAGGAGGGGGAAAAGCACAGCCGAAAGTACGGGGTAGATGGCAGGGATAATGACTATCATCGGCAGGGCCAGGCCAGCAGCCAGCATTACTGACCCCAGGCTACCCATCGCGGATAGCCTGACTGCCTCGAAACCCCTGCCCTCCAGAAGCATCCGGTGACCGGGCAGGATGGATAGCGCCGTGTCCGGGTCCGGTGCCCCCAGAAAGATCGCGGGGAGGATGTCAAGGAAGGTCTGGACGACCGCCATGGAAAGGACCAGTGCTGCGAACAGTACCGGCTCCAGGGATGATGATGCGTAGACCCCAATCACCAGGATCGAGACCATGTTTACGTGGACGCCCGGTGTACAGCCCGTAACCACCCCCAGGCATGACCCCATAAGAACGAAAGCCAGAACCTTAAGGAAGAAGAGCACGTGAATACCTGGGTGAAAATATACACATGGTTACCCCACCGAATAGTTGAAATCCTAATATCATGTATTCAACATACTGCTTTGCTACCTGCCTGTAAAGGCGCCTCCTTGCATACAGATCCCCTGCCAGCGTGCTTGATAAACAGAAATAAGTAGAATGGACAGGATTAAGATCAGGGCTCGCAGTTTCTTGGAATCATTAAGTTTTGTATCCTGCTGTGGTGCGTACTGCAGGACATGTACAGAATTTATCGGGGGATTTTGCAGGGGCTGCAAACTGGGGTACGAAACGGGCGAGAGGGGCATTGACCTGACCGGATGCCAGATAAAGTGTGCTGTTTCCGTGACAGGAAGTACGACTCCTGAGCTGACTGCCCTTCCGTGGAATCCGTGACATAATCGGCAGTTATTATGCCAAGAAGGGGTACAAATACAGGAAATACAGGGAGTCCATTGATTTTATCAGGAAAAATGGGTACCCCGAATTCATCCGGATTGCCAATGGTTGGAAGAAGGCCCACGGCAAGCTGGAATAGGTACCTACACCAGTCGCAGGTACTTTACCGAGATTATACGGACGTGATCCGCCGTTTCCTCGCAGGCGTCCGCCAGATCTTCCAGGCGCATTATCACCTCGTTTACCACGAAAAAGGACGCAGCATCGAGAAGCCGTGACTCCTTCAGGAGCAGCTTTATGAGCTCCCTCCTCTGCCTGTCGACCAGGTCCTCCAGCTCGGAGACCAGGTCCGATAGCTCCTCGGCCACCACGAGGTCCTGGTTCAGCTGGGTTACCGCCGTTACGAGGGTTTCAACCGTCTCCATTACGTTCTGTGCCAGCTCCTCGAGGCCAGGCACTATCTTGCTTGGGAAGTGGTACTCCTCGGCCAGCTCGAGCCTGTATGCCAGGGCCTTCGCGGCAGTCCCGACGTTCCTAACCCGGTAGACCAGGTTCAGAAGGTCTCCCCTGTCCTCCGGCGATAGCCTGGACTTCGATATCACCTCCAGGGCCTGGATAGCCAGAGCATCAGCCTCGTTCTCCAGGGATATCGATCGGGAGGCCTCCTCCTCCATGGTGCTGAGGTCTCCCTTCAGGAAGTCCTGGACCGCCTCGTGCATAACCCTGACGGCATCCACGGTCTGGCGAACGTGCTGGCTAGCGAGTTCAAAAACCTCGCGCTGCCTCCTCTCGCCCAGCCAGGCCCTGCCGCGAACCCGGGCCTTGAGGAGCTTATCCCTCCTGTCGATAATGGCGTAGGTCTCGTACTCGTCCTTCACCGTATCAGGGCTCATCATAACACCTGAATAATAGCCCGCTTTCCCTATCGCGTGGGAGGCAATGGGGGCTGTGAAAAAGAGAAACACGACTGCCAGTAATATCTTTGCCCCCTCTGCCAGGGAAGGGGCCACGAGAATGGAACCAATGGCCATACCACCGACTCCCAGCGTAACTGCCTTGGAGCCGGCGTGCAGCCTGGTGTACAGGTCGGGAAGGCGCAGAAGCCCGAGGCTGCCGACGAATGCGAAGAAGCTGCCGGCCACCATTATCACACCGGCGATCGCCTCCACGATGGGTTGTGTGCTCATTCGACCTCGCCCTCCAGGAACCTCGCTATAAGCAGGACCGCAACGAAGGAGACCAGGGCAAGTGGGACAAGGGCCTCAAGGAAGATCCTGTCGATCACGACCCCGGCCACCATGAAGACCCCTATCGAGGTGGATGTCAGGGTGCCGTAGGCCAGCAACTGGTCGGCGACCGAGGGTCCCTTCGCCAGCCTCACCATGCATATCGCCAGGGTGGCGAAGAGAATTGCGAACGATGACCAGGCAAAAAGCTCTATCATTCGAACACCTTGGAGAGTATCCTCTCGTACCTCTCGGTTATCAGCTTCCTTATCTCCTCCGCTGACTCGGATTCTATTGATATCCAGTGGACGTAGAGCATGCCCTTCTCCTCGTCCATGTCGAGGAAGAACGTGCCCGGCGTGAGTGTTATCGAATTTGCCAGAAGCGTCAGCTCCCACCCCTTTTTGAGTTGCGTTGGGATAGCGACAACGCCTGGCCTGATCTCCTTCTTCTTCAAGATGATCGGTATCAGCAGGAGCCCGGCCATGAATATGCCCTTAACCAGCACCCAGAGGTAGGCGAGCATGTAGAGCCAGCGCCTGGGGTCCAGGACCCTGCTATCCATTCCCTCGAATGCATACCTCGATAGCGCCAAGGCTATTATCCCCGAGGCTATCAGGCCTATGACCAGATAGCCCGTGGAAATATTTGGGATCAGCAGCACCCAGACGACGAACGATAGGAAGAGGACCACCAAGAACCGCCTCATTACATCACCACCATACTGGCCACCATCTCCAGCCTGTCCATTATCTGGGCCGCAACCATACCAGCCTGATCCTGAATTGTCCAGGCCAGTAAACCCAGTAAAATACAGATCACCACTAGAACCACTATAGGTGCAATCATCGTTCTCGGGATCCCAATTATTCCACTGCCAATCCCGTTTTCGGCAGACACCAGGACCTGGATGACTCGCAGGTAAGAAACTGCAACAAGAACAACGGCCGCGCCAGCAACCGCGATGGTGAACCATCCACCGTCCGCTAGACCCAAAAACATCTTCGCCTTCCCCAAGAACCCTAGCGAGGGTCCTCCGAAATCACACACCGCACCGAGAACGAAGGCCGAGCACAGCCAGGGAACCCTTCCCCAGGCTCCCTTCATGTCAGGAATCTCCCGGGTCGAAAAAACGTGGATCATGACCCCAGCCGAGAGGAAAAGCAGGGTCTTCGCCATGGTGTGGTTTAACAGATGCATAAACAACGATTCGAATCCGACATCGGTTGCCATGCTGATTAGCAGCAGGGAGAAGCCACCGCTGGACACCGTGGTGTACGCCAGGAGCCTCTTGAGATCCGTCTGAATCAGGGCAAGGAGTGCCCCAAATATGGCAGTGGCCAGTCCCGCCCAGGGTAATAAATCCAGTACCCCGACCGAGTCCAAACCGAATGACTGGTAGAATAATCGAACCATTGCATAAATCGCGACTTTAGCAGATACGCCCGATAGAAGTGCACTGACCGCGGAGGGTGCCCTCGAATATGCATCCACGAGCCAAGTGTGGAGGGGGAAGATTGCAGCGGGCAGGCCCACACCGATCAATATTAGCAGGGTTGAAAACTCGACGACCACGTTCTCTCCCTCCATCTCCGATAACCTTTCTGCTATTGCCCCCATGTTCAGGGCGCCGACCTGGTCGTACATCGTAGCGATTCCGGTGAGGAACAGGAGGCCGGTGATGGTCCCGAGAATCATGTATTTGAGAGATGCCTCGAGCTCAAATTTTCCCCCCCTTAAGGCAACCAGAACGTAGGCCGACACTGACGAAATCTCGACGAAGACGAAAAGATTGAACAGGTCGGTCGTCATGATTATACCGATCAATCCCGTCAGGAGGAATAAGGTCGTTGCCACGAAGTGTGGATATTTCCCGTCGTCTTTCAGCTCGCCCATGGAATAGATCAGTGCCAGCCCGCCGATAACCGAAACGATTAGCACCATAACTCCCCCCAGCATGTCGACCGCAAGGCCCAGTCCAAGTCCCTCGGGCCAGTTACCGATGCCGTGAACCAGTATCTCGCCATCCCATGCCCTGTAGGCCACGAATCCCGCAGTGACGATCAGGAAAATGATGGTCGCAGCGCCCACCAAGCTCGAAACCCTCTTGGATCCCCTCGCGAGCAGGCTGAGGATGACGCCCGAAAGGGGTATCGCCAGGAGGATCGGCAACAGGTTCATCCGCGAAGCCTCCTCAGGAGGCTGATGTCCATGTCGCCAGTCTCCCGGTAGATCCTTATAGAAATAGACAAGATTAACATCATGAGCCCGAACTCGATTACTATGGCCGTGATGATAAGTGCCTGCAGCAGGGGAT
>Ga0180433_10004811_pt1 | contig 18717 bp, 18 predicted proteins | sample SS_ome_8_FD_132980 | JGI IMG/M metagenome (GOLD analysis project Ga0180433, IMG submission 132980) | Hypersaline lake sediment archaeal communities from the Salton Sea, California, USA - SS_1_D_1 metaG | ecosystem: Environmental > Aquatic > Non-marine Saline and Alkaline > Hypersaline >... | reverse complement strand
GTTAAGGATTATTTCCTTTTTCTTTTAGGAGCGACCTTGCGTTTTGTGGTGCTGGGTCTGGCCGCTTTTTTCTTTGCGACCTTTTTCTTGGCTACCTTCTTTTTAGCCGCTTTCTTTTTGGCAACTTTTTTCTTTGCGACCTTTTTCTTAGCCACTTTCTTTTTGGCCGCTTTTTTCTTTGCGACTTTTTTCTTGGCTACCTTTTTCTTGGCCACTTTCTTTTTAGCGACTTTTTTCTTGGCTACCTTTTTCTTAGTCACTTTCTTTTTAGCGACTTTTTTCTTAGCAACCTTTTTCTTGGCTACTTTTTTCTTTGCTGCTACTTTCTTCTTAGCAGCGACCTTCTTTTTAGCGACCTTCTTCTTGGTTGCCTTTTTCTTAATTGCCATATCTTCCCTCCAGATGCAGCTACGTAAAACTCATAAAAAGTATAATCCAGTATTTAATAAATACTAGGCTATGATGTTAAAAACTTTAACTTTTTTAATTAACGACTTACGTGCTAAAAGCTTTAGTAAATTTCATCACTTTTTTTTCAGTTATAACGCCATCAAGTGTTATATCCCAGGGTTGATGTATTATGTTGGTACATTGTTGCAAGTCATGTGCAAGACCAATCATCATGGGTACACGTGTTTTACGATTACCTTTAGTAAAGGAAAAGCTTCTGTCATAAAATCCACCACCCATTCCAATACGGTTACCTTTGTTATCAAAGCCAACCAAAGGCATAAGCACAACATCAAGATAAGATGGAGTTATTGGTTTGCCACTGACTGCTGGTTCGAAAATGTTAAAGCGATTTTTTACAAGTGGTGTGTCTGCTTTAAAGGGATAAAACCATAGCCGGTTTTTAGCGTAGGGATAAAGAACAGGTAGAAATACCTGCTTTTTCATTTTTAACAGAGTTTTAATGATGATGTCGGTGTGTAGCTCGCCATCACCATGAAGATAGATGGCGAAACGTTTATGGCGTTTAAGTAAAGCGGATTGTTTCAGGTGCTTTAGAACAGATAACTGATGGCTACGTTGCTGGTTTGCAGAAAGAGAGCGTCGCTGCTGACGAATCGATGTTCTTGTTTGCCTGGTATTCATCTGAGGAAGAGCGCTCCCCACTTGTATCGTTATTGATCTTTGTTCTTGAACCAAAAGGTTCAAGTGGGAACAACAATGTCACTATAAGGCTTTCCACTGCAAGGTGGACATGCACACAAGTGGGCATCTTATGCTCCCGGGGTAGTGATTAGGCTCAAGAAAATACCCGATCAACTCTCGAGTACAGCAGGGAGCGCCTTATTAAAGGCTAAACCTATTTGAATTAAAGTTCCAGCTGATTTGTTTGATTTAAAGCAATTTCAACCTTATCTCTAAGGCTTTTTATGCGTTTACTGACGATATCGGAAATGGCTTCGCTGTCAGAAGTTTTATGAAGCAGTTCATGCGTGATATTCAGCGCAGCCATTACCGCAATACGGTCTGCGCCAATGACATTGCCTTTGTCGCGGATGAGTTTCATCTGGTCACTCAGGTATTGAGCTGAGGACTTAAGACCGGAAACCTCGTCAGGTTCACAGGCAATGCGATATTCTTTATCAAGGATTTTTACAATGGTTGGCTGGGCTTTTGAGTTTGCCATAGTCGTTCCGGACTTTGTTCCAATCAGGTTTCAATCGATTTGAGCCGTGTAATCATGGCTTCAATACGGTTTTTGGCCAGTTCTGTTTTTTCAACCAGCGCTTTTCGTTCGGCAACAAGTGATTCCTGATTGACTTTCAGGCTCTTGTTTTCTTCTTTTAGAAACTCACAGGCTTTAATCAGTTCTTCGACTCTGACTTCAAGTGCCTTGAGATCGACTTCCACGGTGGTTGATTGTTCTTTTTGTGTCATGGCGGTGACTATAAAATGCTGTAATTGTGTGGTCAATCAGCTAATTAACTCATTTGCGGATAATAGTTACATGCTATCATGAATTTTCTCCAAAAAAGGAAAAAATACTCCGAAAATGACTGAAAAACTCCAGCAACCCGGTCTCTACCAGGAATTACAGCGCAAGCTGACCACGGCAAATGCCAGCGCTGATGCGGCGGAAGTCCATGGTGTGATCTGTGGTGTCATTGCATCCAACCAGGAGTTGCCGGTCTACTGGTTTGAAGAATTGTTTGATCAGGCAGAAGTGGGCGATCTGCTGGTAGCTGATTGTAGAACTGAGGTTGAAGATCTATATACCAATACTATCAGGCAGATTGAGGAGGCGGGTCTGGGAATGCAGTTGTTGTTACCTGATGATGATAATAGCCTGGCTGCGAGAGCGCAGGCCGTTTCACAATGGTGTCAGGGGTTTCTGTACGGTATTGGTATCAGTGGTGATGCTTTTGAGAAACAGCTGTCGGACGAGGCCAGGGAAGCCCTGGAAGATATCGCCAGTTTCACACGTATGGATATCGATGGTATTGAAGAATCGGAAGACGAAGAAGTCGCGCTGCTTGAGATTACTGAATTCATATGGGTGGCTTCCATGCTGATTCGTGAGACCTTGTTGTCTGATGCAGTTGAGGGTGAGTCGCTTGATAACAACCCGGAAAACACCGATGAATATCACTGAATTTAAACGACGTAGAAAACAGTTAATGCGCACCATGGATAAAAATTCCATTGCCATATTGCCGACAGCGCCTGAGTCAGTGAGAAATCGTGATGTCCATTACCCGTTTCGTCCCGACAGTGATTTCTATTATCTGACCGGCTTTGATGAGCCCGAAGCGGTTGCTGTTTTGATACCGGGTCGCAAACATGCCGAATACATTCTTTTCTGCAGGGCAAAAGATGAAACAAAAACCATGTGGGATGGGCCGATGGCCGGCCAGGAAGGTGCTGTAGCTGATTATGGTGCAGACGATTCTTTCCCGATATCTGATCTTGATGAAATTCTTCCACGTATGCTGGAAGAAAAAAGCCGTATTTTCTATGCCATGGGCTGTAACAGTGAACTGGATCATCGTCTTTCAGAATGGATCACAAAAATAAAAAGTAAGGCCAGGTCCGGAATGCAAAGCCCATTGGAAATCGTCGAACTGGATCATTATCTTCACGATATGCGCCTCTATAAAAGCCGCTCTGAAATCAGTGCCATGCGCAAGGCGGCAAATATCTCGGCTGCCGCGCATAAAAAAGTGATGCGAAAATGTCAGCCGGGTATGATGGAGTACCAGCTGGAAAGTGAATTTCGCCACAGTTGTGCAAAAAAAGGCGCAAGAGAGCAGGCTTATACCTCCATCGTAGGTGGTGGCAACAATGCCTGTGTGCTGCATTACGTTGATAACAACGATGAGCTGAAAAGTGGTGATATGCTATTGATCGATGCAGGTTGTGAGTTTGATTACTATGCTTCGGATATTACACGCACCTATCCGGTTAACGGTAAATTCACCAAGGCGCAGGCGGAACTTTATCAATTGGTTCTGGATGCACAGCTGGCCGCCATTGAACAGGTCAAACCTGGCAATCACTGGAACCAGCCACATGATGCCGCGGTTAAAACCATTACCAGGGGCCTGCTCAAACTCGGTATTCTGAAAGGCACTCTGGCCAATGCCATCAAGAAGGAAACCTATCGAAAGTACTATATGCATCGTACCGGTCACTGGCTGGGCATGGATGTGCATGACGTGGGTGACTACAAGGTCGATGGCCAATGGCGTGAACTTGAACCTGGCATGGTGCTCACCGTGGAGCCTGGATTATATATACCCAAAGGGACAAGAGGGGTGCCGCGAAAGTATCAGGGCATAGGTATTCGTATTGAAGATGATGTTGCCGTCACCAAAGACGGTTATGACGTACTGAGCAAGCAGGCACCGAAAAGCATTGAAGAAATTGAAAAACTGATGTGTATGAAATGAGCGAGTCTGAAGTTCATCAGAGGTATGATGTCGTCATTGTTGGTGGCGGTATGGTAGGTGCCAGCCTGGCACATGCCTTGTCCGGACATGGATTAACAATTGCTGTTATCGAGTCTTACCCTTTAAATACCTCCTCTCAGCCCAGTTATGATGATCGTGCCATAGCGTTATCCTATGGTTCGAAGCGTATTCTTGACGCCCTAGGTTTATGGTCAAAGCTGGCGTCCTCCGCTGAAGCGATCAAAAAGATCCATGTTTCGGAACAGGGACAGTTCGGCTTTGCACGTCTGGATCATCAGGAAGAAGGTGTTGAAGCGTTGGGTTATGTGGTTACAGCCCGTGACCTGGGTTCGGTATTGCTGCCGACCCTTACAGACGTCGATGATGTTTCTCTTTTATGCCCGGCAACACTGGAAGATTTCAGCCAGGAAGATAACCGGGTGACTGCCAATGTATTGATTGATGAAAAACCGGTCACTTTACAGGCAAAACTGCTGGTTGCCGCTGATGGGGGGCAATCCAGAGTACGTGAACAACTGGGTATAAAGGTGAAGGCAGCCGATTACGGGCAATCAGCCATCATTTCCAACGTATCGACTCAGCAGCCGCATAACAATATTGCCTATGAGCGTTTTACAACCACTGGTCCCGTGGCCTTATTGCCGATGACAGAAAATCGCAGCGGACTGGTGTACACAGTCAAAAATGAACAGCAGCATGCTGTCATGACATTGTCTGATGATGAGTTTTTGCAGCAACTGCAACTGCGCTTTGGTTATCGCCTGGGAAAATTCACACGCATTGGCAAACGTTTTGTGTATGAACTCAAATATAAACAGGTCGAAGAACATATTCGTCATCGCGTTGCCCTCATTGGTAATGCTGCCCATACCGTACACCCGGTCGCAGGGCAGGGGTTTAATCTGGGTATACGGGATGTTGCGGCATTAGCCGAAGTGATTGTTCAAGCGCATAATGCCAACGCTGATATTGGTGAGCTTTCAGTCTTGTCCGAATACGAACACTGGCGCAAACATGATCATCGTAACGTTATGACGGCAACAGACTCCATGGTAAAGCTGTTTGAAAATCCGTTGTCTGCGGTCAGGGTGGCACGTAATGCCGGTATTCTGGCCGTGGATCTGCTACCGGGTGCCAGACATCTCATCAGCCGTTTTGCCATGGGTTTAGCAGGCAAACAACCAAAATTGTCCAGGGGAGTACCGCTTGACTGAGTCCAACCATCATCAGGCTGATGCAAACTGTGATGCCAGCTCTGCTACCGACTCTGATATCAAGTCTGATACTGGCTCAGATGTCATTGTTATCGGAGCAGGCATGGTAGGCGCGGCAGCGGCGCTGGGCTGCGCCAGGCAGGGGTTACAGGTTGTTTTGGTTGAGGCGTTTGAACCGAATACTGAATTCAATCCCGGGTTTGTCAATAACCGTGTATCAGCTTTAACGCGGGCATCTGAAAACCTGCTTGTTGATCTGGGGATCTGGCCTGACATGAAGCGCATGAGAGTAGAGCCTTACACGGATATGCATGTATGGGATGCTTCGGGCAAGGGTTCAATTCATTTTGATGCTGCTGAAATTGCCGAACCTTCACTGGGACATATCGTAGAAAACCATGTGACGCAACTGGCGTTGTGGAAAGCATTGCAACAACATGAAAAGGTTTCCACTGTTTGTCCTGACAAGGTGGTTGACGTTGATCGTGATGGCAGCGGCAGTAAAGTCAGGCTTGCAAGCGGTTTAACATTAACTGCATCACTGGTGGTGGTTGCAGATGGTAAGAAATCCGCCGTGCGCGATATGCTGGCGATTGAAACCAGCGGTTGGCTGTATGATCAACATGCCATCGTTGCCACCATTACCACTGAAAAAGGGCATCAACATACCGCCTGGCAACGCTTCATGGAGAAAGGGCCCCTGGCTTTGTTGCCTTTAGGCCATAACAATGACAAATCCTGTTCCATCGTCTGGTCGACTTCGCCGCAGCAGGCAGAGCAGCTGATGGCGCAAGATGAGCAGGCATTTTGCGCTGCTCTCACCGAGGCCAGCGAAGGTGTACTGGGCAATGTGATCAAAGTTGAAGACCGCGGTGTTTTTCCCCTGGAACTCAAGCATGCCAAAACCTATATCCGTGAGGGTTTTGTGCTGGTGGGCGATGCCGCCCATGCGATTCATCCGCTCGCCGGACAGGGCGTTAACCTGGGTTTTCTAGATGTGATTGCGCTGCTTGAAGTGATATCGAACGCCAGGTCACAGCAGCGTGATATTGGCGGCATGCATACCCTGAGGAAGTTTGAGCGGGAGCGCAAGGGCTCCAACATTACCATGCTGGCGGCTATGGATGGTTTCAAACGCCTGTTCAGTAATGACGACATGCTGCTTTCCAAAATGCGTAACACGGGCCTTTCTTTTGTCGACAATCTGGGGCCGTTGAAACAGTTTTTTGTACGCTATGCCATGGGTCTGGATTAGGCCTGGATTAATTTTCATTACCCTAAAAATTACTGATTTAAATTTCTGAAATTGTGTTGACAGCAATAACTTTATAAATATAATTGCGAATCATTATCATTTATATTTAATCAGGAGTTGTAATGCGTTCAATTATTTTTTCTGCACTGTTTGCAATGGTCGGACTGCCAATGGCAAGCCTGGCGGCTGATGAAGTTGTGGTTTACTCAGCTCGAAAAGAACATCTGATCAAGCCGTTGTTCGAGGCTTTTGAAAAGGAAACCGGCATTGAAGTTAAGTATATTACTGACAAGGCAGGGCCATTGCTGCAGCGACTCAAAGCCGAAGGTAATCGCTCTCCTGCTGATATGCTGATGACCGTTGATGCGGGCAACCTGTGGCATGCCGCTGAAACCGGTGTGCTGGCACCAACTCAATCCGGGATTCTGGACAAGGCCGTTCCTTCTCATCTGAAGGATCCGCAAAACCGCTGGTTTGGTATCACCGTACGTGCAAGAACCATCGTCTACAACAAGGACAAAGTACAACCTCAGGAACTGTCGACCTACGAAGACCTTGCTGAGGAGAAATGGAAAGGAAGATTGTGTCTGCGTACCTCCAAAAAAGTCTACAATCAGTCGCTGGTAGCTATGATGATCAGTCGTCATGGCGAGCAAAAAGCTGCGAGCATTGTCTCTGGCTGGGTCAACAATCTTGCTCTGCCGCCTTTATCCAATGACACTAAAACCATGGAGGCAGTTTCTTCAGGGCAATGTGATGTAGCGATAGTGAACACTTACTACTATGGGCGCATTGAAAAGAAGGATCCACAAATCAACCTGGCACTGTTCTGGCCAAACCAGCAATCTTCCGGTGTTCATGTCAATGTCTCCGGTGCAGGCATTACCAAATACGCCAAAAACAAAAAAGCTGCTCAGCAGTTGCTTGAATGGCTGGTGTCTGACAAGGCACAGTCAATGCTGGCTGGTTTGAACATGGAATATCCGGTCAATCCTGGCGTAAGCATTCCGCAACAGGTTAAAAACTGGGGTGAATTCGAGGCTGATGATATTAATCTGTCAGAAGCCGGTCGTTTACAGGCAAACGCTGTGAAGCTGATGGACAAGAGTGGTTATCGATAAAGCGCAACCCCTGCTCTCCGGGCATTCCGGAGGGCGATGGCAACTGGCCAGCTTGATGCTGGCTTTTGTCGTTTCTATGCCTTTGCTGGTTCTGGCATTTTCCTGGTTGGCATTTGACGGCGAACTCTGGCTGCACCTATCAGAAACCCTGCTGCCGGAAATTCTATTTAATACCGCGGTGTTAATTATCGGTGTGTCTGTGGGTGTTCTTCTGTTGGGTATCAGCCTGGCATGGCTGACCAGCATGTGTGAATTTCCGGGCAGGCGCTTTTTTGACTGGGCGTTAATGCTGCCGTTTGCCATGCCTGCCTATGTGCTGGCATTTGTGTTCCTGGGGCTGCTGGATTTTTCCGGCCCTGTTCAGGCTGCCATAAGGCTCTTATTCGATCTGCCAGGCAACTGGTTCTTCGAGGTTCGTAATGCTGCTGGCATTATCATCGTCATGACGCTGGTGCTGTATCCCTATGTTTACATGCTGGCAAGGGTAGCTTTTTTGAGCCAGGGCCAGGCGGTTTTTGATGCCGGTCGCAGTCTGGGCTTGTCACCTTTTCAGGCATTCATAAAAGTTGCCTTGCCAATGGCCCGCCCGGGTATTATCGCCGGACTAAGCCTGGCCCTGATGGAAGCGCTGGCTGACTTTGGAGCGGTGGCAGTTTTCAATTACGACACTTTTACCACGGCTATCTACAAGGCCTGGTTCGGCTTTTTTAATCTACACCTTGCAGCACAGCTGGCGACAATACTGCTGGTGCTGGTGGTCGTTGCTCTGAGTGTAGAACGCAGGCTTAGAGGCCGCTCCCGTTACGATGAAAACCGATCAAGACAATGGCGACGTATCCAGTTAAATGGTGGGTACAAATGGCTGGCTGCAGCCTATGCGGCGCTGGTGTTCGCGCTGGCCTTTTTTCTGCCGTTGCTACAACTCATCAGCTGGGCATGGGAGTCGCGAGCTGACTTTGATGAAACCTACCGGCAGTTACTGGGGCATACCTTTATGCTGGGAATGATAGCTGCGCTACTGACGGTAGCTGGAGCCTTTGTGCTGGCCTATAACCGCAGAGTTCATCAAAACCGTTTGTCAGCAATCAGCGTGCGTATTGGTACGCTTGGATATGCCTTGCCAGGCTCGGTTCTTGCTGTTGGTGTCATGATTTCCCTGGTGTGGTTCGATCAGAGAATAGCAGATTTCGCCGAGGCTTTTCTGGGTGTGGAACCGGAATTATTGTTAAGCGGAAGCGTGTTTGCGTTGCTGATTGCCTACTTTGCACGTTTTCAGGCAGTGGCTTTTGGTCCGGTGGAAAGCGCTCTGGAGCGAATTCGTCCATCGATCAGGGATGCATCGCGCAGCCTGGGGGCGACCGGCTGGGAAACGATTCGTCTTGTATACCTGCCCATGCTCAAGCCGGGCATGTTGACTGCTGCTCTGCTGGTACTTGTGGATACCATGAAAGAAATGCCCGCTACGCTGCTGCTGCGGCCTTTCGGCTGGGACACGCTGGCAGTCAGGATTTATGAAATGACCTCCGAGGGTGAATGGGAGCGCGCGGCTCTTCCTGCTGTGGCGTTGGTTGTGATAGGACTGATACCGGTTTCTATCCTTGTCCGAAAATCTGCCAATCATTGATTACTAAAAGCCCGCTGTCGCAGAGCTGCGAACTCGATATTCCTCTTTTTTGGTGTGTGCTGATGATTATTAATTATGAGAAACTTCATCAGTCATAATCACAAAGAGACAGCCCCTGAAATGAAAAAGACAGTCCTGAACCAGGCTCACCGAGACCTCAAGGCCCGTATGGTGCCATTTGGTGATTGGGATATGCCCGTCAACTATGGGTCACAAATCGAAGAACATCATGCTGTTCGCAAAGATGCAGGCATGTTCGATGTTTCACACATGCAGGCTGTGGACCTCACCGGCGACAGGGTACGTGATCTTCTGCGATATTTGCTGGCCAATGACGTTGCCAAGCTGAAAGACCCGGGCAAGGCGCTCTACAGCTGCATGCTCAATGAACGCGGCGGCGTCATTGATGACCTGATTGTTTATTACATGCGCGAAGACTGGTTTCGACTGGTCGTCAATGCCGGTACTGCAGAAAAAGATATCCAGTGGCTCAAGCAGCATGCACCCGATTATGCTGTATCGGTAAGGGTGCGCAATGACCTGGCGATGATTGCCGTTCAGGGGCCAAATGCCCGTGAAAAAGCTATTCCCGCGATAGAAGAGTTTGCTGGAGCCGAGTTGTCTGCCGAGGCCGCAGTTTTGAAACCATTTAATGCGGCTGGCGGTGACAGCTGGTTTGTTGGCCGCACCGGTTATACCGGCGAAGATGGTTTTGAAGTGTTAATGCCACAGGAACAGGCCGAGGCATTCTGGAATGCCCTGAATGCAGCGGGTGTCAGGCCTTGTGGGCTGGGGGCCAGGGATACCTTGAGACTGGAAGCGGGCATGAATCTGTATGGCTCGGATATGGATGAGGAAACCTTGCCACTGGAGGCCGGACTGGGCTGGACACTGGCTTTTGAGCCTCAAGATCGGGATTTTGTCGGAAGAAAGGCGCTGGAAGCTCGTAAAGCTGAAGGTCATTTGCGAAAGTTTACTGGTCTCATCCTGGAGGGCAGGGGAGTATTGCGTGATCACCAGAAGCTCTATGAAGATGACACTGAAGTGGGTGAAATCACGTCAGGCGGATTTTCTCCCACGCTTGAAAAGGCCATTGCATTTGCCCGTATTCACGCGGATGCTGGAGAAAACCTGCGTGTCGATATACGTGGTAAAAAATTACCTGTGAAAAGGGTCAAGTTACCATTTGCTCGAGCTGGCAAAGCCGTTAATATTCCACAGTAATTAGTCAAGCAATCGATAAAATTCAGTTAAGAGAGAAAAACATGAGTTACATTCCTTCCGATTTATTATTTACCAGTTCGCACGAATGGATCAGAGATGAAGGCGACGATACTGTAACCATTGGCATTACTGACCATGCCCAGGAGCTGCTGGGCGATCTTGTTTTTATCGAACTGCCGGAAGTGGGCGATACCATTGAATCTGGTGGCGAGGCAGGTGTTGTAGAGTCAGTGAAAGCAGCTTCAGATGTTTTCAGTCCGGTCAGCGGAGAAGTCATTGAAGTCAATGAAGATCTGGTAGACAGCCCCGAACTGGTCAATGAGCAGGCCTATGACAATGGCTGGATCTACAAAATCAAGCTGGCTGATCCTGCCGAGCTGGATGGCCTGCTAAACGCAGAGGCCTATACTGAAGTGGTAGAAGCTGACGAGCACTAATCGACATATTTGCTGCCAATAACATTATGACAGCGACCAGAAGTGGAGCGTTAGCGAGCCATGCCTTTTATACCTCATACTGAAGAAGAAGTCCGTCAAATGCTGGATGCCATCGGTGCAAACAGTATCGACGACCTGTTTGATGAAATTCCATCGGAACTGAGAAGTTTCAGTCTGGATAGAATCCCTGATGGGCTGCCGGAAATGGAAGTCGCCCAGTTGATGCACGAACGTGCCCGCAAAGACAGCAATGTGCATTGCTTCATCGGTGCCGGTGCCTATGACCATCATATTCCATCTGCCGTATGGGAAATTGCAACGCGCGGTGAATTTTACAGTGCCTATACGCCGTACCAGGCCGAGGCCAGCCAGGGCACCTTGCAACTGCTGTACGAATACCAGTCGATGATGGCTGCATTGATGGCTATGGATGTGTCCAATGCCTCGCTTTACGATGGGGCATCGGCGCTGGGTGAAGCCATCCTCATGGCGATACGTGCTCACAGAAAATCCAAATCAAAAAAGATTCTGGTGCCACGCAGTCTGCATCCTGCCTACCGCGCGGCAGCCAATACCATCGTAAAAAACCAGAACATAGAACTGATTGACATACCGTTTGATGAAACCACCGGTAAAACCAGCCTGACGGCGTTAAATGAATATGCTGGAACGGATATCACGGCCCTGGTCATCGGTCAGCCAAATTTCTTTGGTGTGCTCGATGATGTTGATGAATTAACCCGCTGGGCAGAAGAGAATAATGCGATGATCATCGCCGTGGTTAATCCACTGGCCATGTCCATTCTCAAGCCGCCCGGCCAATGGGGAAATAACGGGGCTGATATTGCCTGTGGTGAGGGACAGCCCTTAGGCATACCCTTGTCTTCAGGCGGACCTTATTTTGGCTTCATGTGCGCCACCCAGAAAATTGTGCGGCAGATGCCGGGCCGTATTATAGGCCGCACCGTTGATCTTGATGGAAAGCAAGGCTTTTCATTAACCCTGCAGGCCAGGGAACAACACATCCGGCGTTCCAAGGCGACCTCAAATATCTGCACCAACCAGGGTTTGATGGTGACAGCTGCAACCATTCACATGTCACTGCTCGGAGCAGAAGGCCTTGCCAGGGCCGCCGCCGCTTCACATGACAAACACCGTAAACTGGTTTCCGGTTTATCTGCCATCCCGGGTGTTGAGGTGAAATTCAACACTCCGGTTTTCAACGAAACGGTAATCAGGTTGCCAAAAAAATCTTCCGAGGTACTCGAGTCTCTGGCGGCGGATAACATACTGGCAGGTTTTGATCTGGCCGATGATTATCCGGAACTGGGCGATGCTTTACTGGTTTGCTCGACTGAAAAACAGTCGGATCAATCCATTGATCTGTTTATTGAGAAACTGGAAAAAATATGCTGATTTTCGAACAATCCTCAAAAGGTCGTAGAGCACATGCACAGTCCCCGGCGACCAGAGCTTCGCTGGATGATCTGCCGTCTGAACTGCTACGTGATACACCGCCACTGATGCCGGAAGTTTCTGAAATGCAGGCTGTCAGACATTACACCAGGCTGTCACAAAAAAACTTTTCCATCGATACCCATTTTTACCCGCTGGGTTCCTGTACCATGAAGTACAACCCCAGGGCCTGTAACTCACTGGCGATGCTGCCCGGACTGGTTGACCGTCACCCGTATGCGCCTGAATCCCACAGCCAGGGCTTTTTGTCCTGTATGCACGATCTCCAGGAAATTCTCAAAGAAGTCACCGGTATGAAAGCGGTTTCACTGGCTCCGATGGCCGGTGCGCAGGGCGAGTTTGCCGGTGTGGCAATGATAAAGGCTTATCATGATTCACGCGATGATACTGCCAGAAATGAAATCATTGTTCCTGATGCTGCACATGGTACCAACCCGGCTTCAGCGGTGATGTGTGGCTATAAGATAAAGGAAATCCCAACCAGGGATGACGGTGATATCGATGTCGATGCGCTGAAACAGGCCTTAGGGCCGCAAACGGCTGGAATTATGCTCACTAATCCTTCCACGGTAGGCGTGTTTGAACGCCGGATCCAGGAAATTGCGGCACTGGTACACGAGGCAGGCGGTTTGCTTTATTACGATGGAGCTAACCTGAATGCGATTCTCGGCAAGGTGCGCCCGGGTGACATGGGTTTTGATGTGATACACATGAATCTGCATAAAACCTTTTCCACGCCTCACGGTGGTGGCGGGCCGGGTGCTGGTCCCGTTGGTGTCAGTAAACGCCTGGAACCTTTCCTGCCGATTCCCATGGTTGACCATGATGGCACGGCATACCGCTTTGTCAGTGCCGATGATCGCCCACAAAGCATTGGCCGCTTGTCAGCGTTTGCGGGTAATGCCGGTATCCTGTTAAGAGCCTACATCTATGCTCGACTGCTGGGCCGTGAAGGTATGACGCGTGTGGCCGAGTATTCAACACTCAATGCCAATTACATGCTCAAGAAAATGCAGGCAGCCGGCTTTGAAGCAGCCTATCCCGAGCGCCGCGCCACCCACGAGTTTATTATTACACTCAGGAAAGAAGCCAGGGAACTGGGTGTGACTGCCATGGATTTTGCCAAGCGATTACTGGACTATGGGGTGCATGCTCCTACAACCTACTTCCCTTTGCTGGTACCTGAATGTTTTCTCATTGAACCGACGGAAACAGAATCGATAGATGCGCTGGATAGCTTCATTGAAGCGATGATTAAAATCCGCGAAGAAGCTGAAACTGAAGCTGATATGGTTAAAGGTGCTCCCTATACCTTGCCGGTTCGCAGGCTGGATGATGTTAAAGCTGCAAGGGAGCTCGACATTACCTGGAGTCCTGACAGCTGATATTTTCCTCCCATACTGCGTTAATAAAGTGCTCAGTGTCGTCACTTACTTATTGTAAGCTCCTCACTTGCGCGCATTATTGCCTTGTCTGGAAGAAAAATCTCTAGCTGTCATAGTACGAGGTTACTTCCATAATGATATAATTTTTTCCTTTTACCTGGAAAATCTCAATGTCAGCTCTCATCTGCGGTTCTTTCGCCTACGACACCATCATGGTGTTTCAGGATCAATTCAAAAATCACATACTTCCTGATCAGGTTCACATTTTGAATGTATCTTTCCTGGTGCCCAGCTTGCGCCGTGAGTTTGGTGGTTGTGCCGGAAACATCGCTTATAACCTGAACCTTCTCGGTGGTGACGGCAGGCCGATGGGAACAGTCGGTGATGATTTTGCTCCTTATGCCGAATGGATGGATGAGTGCGGTGTGGACCGTTCCTGTGTGAAAGAGGTTGAAAATACCTATACCGCACAGGCTTATATTACAACTGACCAGGATGATAACCAGATTACGGCATTCCATCCCGGTGCGATGAACTATTCGCACGAAAACAGGGTAGCTGATGCACCCGAAACCACCATCGGCCTGGTTTCGCCGGATGGTCGCCAGGGAATGATTGATCATGCCCGCCAGTTTGCCGAGGCTGACATTCCTTTTATCTTCGATCCGGGCCAGGGCATGCCAATGTTTGGTTCGCAAGATCTGTTGAACTTTGCTGAGCAGGCCACCTGGCTGGCGTTTAATGATTATGAAGCCAAGCTCATGTCTGAAAAAACCGGTAAGTCGATGGAGCAACTGGCGCAGATGTGCAAGGCGGTTGTTGTCACGCGCGGCGGTGAGGGTTCACTGATTTATACCAATGACAAGGTTTATGAAATTCCGAATGCGCCGGTTGAAATTTTAAAAGATCCCACAGGTTGTGGTGATGCGTATCGTGCAGGCCTTTTATATGGCCTGATGCGTGACATGGACTGGGAAATGACCGGGCGTATTGCGTCACTGATGGGAGCAATCAAAATAGAACATGCCGGTACGCAGAATCACAAGTTCACTCCCCATGAATTTGATCAGCGTTTTCATGCAGCATTTGGCATGTCTTTAGCCTAAAGATTAAGCTCAACCAGTTCCCATTATCTCTTACAGAAGACGCCATGAATACATCCGTGTAAGCTTCCATTCGGCATCCATGCCGAATGAGACTTCTGTAAGAGGCAACGGAAACTGGCTTTGATGAGCACTGAAATACTGATTCTCATACGGACTTTGAGCAGCAGAGCCAGAATGTTTTTGGAAAAGTGTCTGCAGCATGGATGCTGCAGTCAAGCTCCCATGGATGGGTTCACAGCGTCTTTTCCAAAAATCTTGTGGCTCTGGCTGTATCGTAAATATTCATAACAAAGTAATAGCAATATATGGCTAGTCAAATCAAACTCAACAAAAACGCTGATCGTCGCATCAGGGAAGGCCACAGCTGGATCTACAGTAACGAGATCAATACCAGGCTGACCAGCCTGAAAGATTTCGAAGCTGGCGATATTGTGGATGTCGTTAATCATCAGGACAAGTGGCTGGGCCGAGGTTATATCAATCCAAACTCGCTGATCTGCATCCGTTTGCTGACGCGCGAGAAAAACATTGCCATAGACAAGTCATTAATTGTTCATCGCCTCAATATTGCTTTATCTCTGCGTGAGCGTTTTTATGAAAAACCGTTCTACCGCCTGGTGTATGGTGATTCTGATGGTCTGCCGGGCCTGGTTGTGGATCGCTATGGTGATTATTGCAGCGTAGCCATCGCCACTGCCGGTATGGAAAGGCTGAAGCAGGATATAGTCGATGCGTTAAACAAAGTGATCAGGCCCCGAGGCATTGTATTTCGCAACGACTCTTCTGCCCGTTCAATGGAAGGGCTGGAGCGCTATTCGGAAATCGCTTTTGGTGATATGCCGGAAGCGGTGATGATTGAAGAAGGCGATTGCAAGTTTTCCGTGTCTTTGCTTGAAGGCCAGAAAACCGGCTGGTTTTATGACCAGGCGGCCAATCGCAGGCGTATGCTGGATTATGTGAAAGGTAAAAAAGTGCTGGATGTCTGTAGTTACATTGGTGCCTGGTCGGTACAGGCCGCCAAAGCCGGCGCGCAAAAAGTAACCGGTGTCGATGCTTCAGAGTCTGCACTTGAGCTGTTATTTCATAATGCGGAACTTAACGCGGTGGACGATAAGGTTGAGGCTATTCAGGGTGATGCTTTTGAAGCGCTTAAGGGTCTGAAGCAGGAAGGAGAAAAATTTGATGTCATCATTCTTGACCCACCTGCCTTTATCAAGCGTCGCAAGGATATCAAGCAGGGATTGATTGCCTATCGAAGGCTTAATGAAATGGCAATCCGTTTATTGAATAATGACGGGATTCTTATCAGTGCATCCTGCTCTTTTCATCTTTCGTCACAGGATTTACTGAAAACCCTGCAACAGTCTGCACGCCATAATGATCGCTGGTTACAGGTACTGGAAGAAGGAAAACAGGGAAGAGATCACCCGGTTAATCCTGCCATTGTAGAAACCGGATATCTGAAAGCCTTTTATTGTCGGGTATTACGCAGCTGATAGGAAACCTTTAAGGCATTAGGGATGATTGGCGATACGCATGACTTCCATCTTGATACGCGCTTTTTCATTAGGGGGCAATTGTTCCCAGTATGCGGCAAATTCCTTGGCTTCATCCGACAGGTATGAGGCCTGTTGGTCACCAAACATGAGCCATGCAGGGTTCACGTCCAGAACTTCGGCAATTTTGTCGATTTTGCGCGGACGCAGACTCTTGCCATTTTCTATTTTCTGGATAACGGCCTGGTTGGTTTCGGCATGAATCGCCAGCTGATCCTGGGTCCAGCCTTTTTGGTGTCTTTTGTAACGTACACGTTCGCCCAGTGTGCGTAGAAAAGTGTTTGCAGTCCTTAAATCCATAGTCGTTACTCTTTGTTATTTTTCCGGCTGAGGAAAGTGTTTCGTGAAAAGATTAACGGCAGAATTGTTTTGGACTTGAAATTTTTTTAAATATAAGGAATTAAATTCCGATCGCGATTCCTCTATAAACCCTTGAATAGGGGAGTATTGTTAATGGCCAGGTCGATTTCTTTAAGCAATTTTTCATAGCGGGGATCATCAACCGAACCGTAAAAATCGATAAATTGCTGCTGGTTTAACGGGGCGTGTCTGCTCTCTATCAACGGAAAAATCTGCTTAACACTGTGGATGTTTGCGAGACGTTTTTGAATTGCTGAGGCAGTATTGCTGTTTTTAACAGCCATTTGTCCCAGCTGTGTGCCAACACGGTTGGCGGTAAGGTCATCGACGCTGAAACCTGAGCCGCCATCGGCATCAATGATTTCCTTGCCGGTGCCGATCAGACTGGAAAGCAGTCTGTTGCTGTGACTGGCGATGGCAGCAGAGACCAGTAAGTGTTGTGCCAGGTCTATGCGCCGATTAATTTTCAAATCAAAAGCAGGTAAACGGGTGCCTTCAAAATTGCGTTTACCCAGTGCCCAGTTAGCCAGTAACAGCAGGATTGCGCGGTTCTCCCCGGTTGGCTCATGGCTGCTTGAGCGTGAACTGGCAAGCTTGAATAGCCGCCTCATGACATCGGGCAATAACTGTTGTGTGGACTGGTCAAGAGCAGCCAGTTGCTCGGCGTAAAATTGCAGGGAAGGGTTGTCGAGGTAATGACGAATCCTGTTTCTGGCAAGCTGTTCGGTTTCGGAAAGCCAGCGGTAATCCAGTTCAATGGATTTTTCCGAGAAACGATAATCCACCAGCGAGTGTTGCAATAATTTCCATTCTTCAGTGGCGGACAACAAATAAAGACTGATATCAGCCAGCATGGCTGTAATTTCATCCGGGATGGTGATCTGACCAAGCTGGAGATCATTGACCTGCAGGCGCTCAGGGGTTTTTGAAAGCTTCAGTTGCAGGTTGAGAAAATAATCCATTGGCAGCATGGAAGCCCCAACTGAAAGTTTGAGCTTCATTCCATGATTGAATAATTCGCTTTCAAAGCCGGAAGTTAAGGCGGCGGGTTGTATAGAATGTAAAAGATAACGCCCCGCCAGATCAACGGCAGTTTTATCGAGCTTGAGGCTTTTTTCCGTATCTTGTTCAAGTGAGCGCGGATCATGTTGCTGGAAAATGCTTTGTGCTTTTGAAATGTCTTTCTGGGTCAGTAACAACTGATGCTCAACCAGTGGTTGCGGCTGTAGTGATGCGATAAAAAGTGCCATCAATGCAAAGGGCGACAGCAAGACCAGCAGAAAAAAAAGTTTGAACAGTAATTTCAAAGCAACGACCCTGAGACACACCGACAGTGTTACTATACGGCAATGAATTATCCTGACATAGACCCTGTCGCACTCAGTCTTGGAAGCGTTGATATCCATTGGTACGGCATCAGTTACATGGTTGCCTTCCTGGTTGGCTGGTGGCTGGCAAAACATCGTGCCCGTCAACTCGATAACTGGAATTTGCAGATCATCGATGATTTGATTTTTTATGTCGTATTGGGTGTCGTACTGGGCGGACGACTTGGCTACATCCTGTTTTACGGATTCGATGACTGGTTAAACGACCCGTTGAGACTGATTCGGGTCTGGGAAGGCGGTATGTCATTTCATGGTGGCCTGATAGGCGTGTTGATCGCCATGACGCTGTTTTCCAGAAAACATCAAAAGCGATTTTTCGAAGTCACCGACTTTATTGCGCCCATCGTGCCGGTCGGGCTTTTTTCAGGTCGTATCGGTAACTTTATCAACGGTGAGCTCTGGGGTGGTCCGACGGACCTGCCCTGGGGTATGAGTCTTTCCTGTGAGCGTTTTTATTACGTGTGCGCCAATAAACTGGACTTGCCGGCAGACATGGCGATGACGCCGCCTTTGCATCCTTCGCAGCTCTATGAAGCATTTCTGGAAGGTATCATCATGTTCATCGTGCTATGGTGGGTCGCCAGTAAACGTCCTCCAATGATGATGGTTTCCGGCTTGTTCCTGATCCTCTACGGCCTGTTCCGCTTTATG
>Ga0180433_10004810_pt1 | contig 18717 bp, 16 predicted proteins | sample SS_ome_8_FD_132980 | JGI IMG/M metagenome (GOLD analysis project Ga0180433, IMG submission 132980) | Hypersaline lake sediment archaeal communities from the Salton Sea, California, USA - SS_1_D_1 metaG | ecosystem: Environmental > Aquatic > Non-marine Saline and Alkaline > Hypersaline >... | reverse complement strand
CTTGGACCATGATCACAGCGCCTATGTGGACCAGTGGGACTGGGAGCTGGCCATAACAGAAGAACAGCGCAGCCTGCAATACTTGACGGAAGTGGTAGAAAGAATTTGGAAGGTACTCAAAGGCGCTGAGGCCCATGTGCAAAACCTCTTTCCCCAGCTGAAGACGGACAAGTACCCCAACCTGCCTGACGAGCTCATATTTATGCATGCCGAGGACATCCTTGAAAAACACCCCAACCTGCCCCGGCAGCAACGCGAGACACAGATCCTGAAGGAATATCCCGCGATCTTCATCTACGGGATCGGCTGGACCCTCAAGGACGGCTACCCACACGAACTTAGGGCGGCTGACTACGACGACTGGGTCACGGAAACAATCTCTGAAGACGGCAGACCCATGCACGGTCTTAATGGTGATATTCTTGTTTGGAACCCCGTGACAAGGCGTCGTCACGAGCTGACATCCATGGGTATCCGTGTTAATGCCGAAACACTCAAGAAACAGCTGGAACTTACCGGCCAGGTGGACTTCCTCAGATTCCCCTATCACCAAGCTATCATCAATGACCACATCCCACTCAGCATCGGGGGGGGCATTGGTCAGTCCCGCACCTTTATGCTTCTCCTCAAGAAGGCGCATCTCGGAGAGGTCAGTGTCACTGTATGGCCCAGAGTGCTCCAAGACATGTGCAAGAAGAAAAATATCCATGTCCTGACGTGAAGGAGGAAACAAGCCTTCCATCTATCCGCTCATCCGGTTTTTCTGCTGACAAGAAATCGTGACTTTGTGGATGCCTGCACCACCCCCCATATATTGCCAGTCTTGGACCATGTTCTGTTGAGTTAAAAACGGTTTGCGCCAATCTTGACAGAAATGCCCTTTAGTACTAAAAGGTACTGGTTAGATGGTAAATGGCTGGGTCACATCCTTTTAACACCGACACAGGAGGACGCCATGATTTACAAGCTCATCAAGATGTTGGACAAGAGGTTCGGAATCGAGCAGGCAAAGGCGCACTGCGACATTCCCTGCGGCATCTATGACCCTATCACTGCACAGATTGCGGCCCTGACAGTTGTCAGAATGATCGACCTGATGAACGATTTGGAAAGCAAGCATCCCGCAGGGGGGCTGGAAGTGCAGAACAGTATTGGCCGCTACGTTGCCTCTAAAGAAGCGCACGCTGAGAAGGCCAAGCACGAAATCCGGGTGATTTGGGGAGACTACATCAAGCCCCAACATATGGAGAAGAACCCGGAACTGCACGACTTGGTTCACAAGATTATGGCCCTCGGCTCAAAGAGCCGCCAGACAGCCGACCGTGAAACGGCTGTTCAGTTTGTGGGAGCCATTAATGAGTTCGCCGGGATCTTCTGGGAGACCAAAGGCATCGCCGTCAAAAGAGCCAAGGCCCCCTACCCGCCTGCGCTGGACATGATCTATCCCGATCTCTAATGCTCAAGTTTGTCAAAATTTCAGAAGATAGCTTGTTGCCTGAGTATCGAGAAGGGGATTTTGTTTTGATTGCCAAAATCCCCTTATGCTTTGATTCAGTCAGGCGTGGAGACGTTGTGGTATTCAGGCATCCACTGCATGGTATGATGATCAAAAAAGTCAGCCATGTCGCGGAGAGGGGAAGCCAAATCTATGTGATGGGGACACATAGAAACAGTATCGACAGCCGACAGTTTGGCGCTGTGGGTAAAGATGCGATCCTTGGCAAGGTCATCTGGCATATTGGAAGACCGACCCGGTAGACGCCTCAGACCGAGGCGCTCTACCGTCTAAAAAGATCGGGTTAGGTAGGATACATACCGGTAAACGGTGCTGCCAAAAATGTGGCCTCCCCGGCAACTTCGCAGTGGGTTCTGATACCATGACTGTGCGATATTTGAGGGTCCAGCCTTTTTTGGGCGGGGACCTCCACAAGTGCATCATGGCGCAGGTTAGAGAAGCTGATGAAGCTTCTGAACAACGTCCGCGTATTCGTCGCCACGGAAGCAAAAGCGCAGTTCACAAAATCGTTTCCGGAATACTTTCACCTGATCAAGGATATGACTATCCTTTGTTACCACGTTATGAATCATAGCAGCCAGGGCACGGAAGTCATCTTCTTCCATGCCGAAACGCGTCATTTCTGATACCCCCATACGCAGAGCACCGGATGCCGTAAAGCCCTCTTCATCTGTGTTTGCCTGGTAGTTACAAATGATGTTGTTGGCTTCCAGTCGGCTCGCGATTTCAGGCCCGTGGCTATATCCCACATTGACGACCACTTGGTGGGTCTCCGTGAAGTCCATGGCCGGGTCGCCGGCCACATCCAGCCCACAGTCCTTTAGCGCCCGAGCGAATGCCTTAGCATTGGCAATGACCCTGGGTTGGTATTCGTCCTTGAAGTGATTCATCTCGTAAGCCGCCATAAGAAGCCCGAGCAAGGTGCCAAGGTGGTGGTTGGAGACTGACCCTGGAAAGGCCCGCCGAAGCAAGGCCTCCCAAAGCTCGTAACGCTCTTCGTGTTCCTCAAAACGGCTGCCCACAACGCCACGTTGCGTGCCAAAGAAGGTCTTGTGGGTCGACCCTGTCACCACGTCGGCCCCTTCGACAAAGGGCTGCTGGAAATGTGGGCCAATGAGGCCCAGCACATGGGCCATGTCGTACATCAACACAGCCTTGATGCCCTGAGCATCAATGAACTGGCGGATTTCGGCAACCGGTTCCTTGTGAAGGACCATGCTCTTGCCAAGAATAATCAGCTCGGGTCGATAGGCATCAATGAGTTTCAACGTGGCAGGCACATCAATCATGTAAGGATTGTTGGACAGGACAGGAAAATTCACCGCAGCCGGGCGCTCCGTCCGGGGGTCTCGGGCGACATAGTCCTTTAGCGCCCCCATGGGCTGTGCACTGAGGTGACCTCCCTTGCCGATATGGCTGTTCATGACCTGGCGAATTCGCCGTGGCTCAGACTTTCGGTCAGCGCGATTGATGTAGTCAACCATGGCGCTAAAAACCGCTGTGTTGGCCATCTGCCCGCTGATGAGGCGTAATTCCACATTCTCGCAGCCGAGAAATTTCTGCATCTCCTCTTCCAGCATCCGCTCGACCTCACCGATAAACGCCGTGCCCTGATAATAAAAGATGTCGGCGTCGTAGAATGCCTTGGCTTTCTTATGCTCTGCATAGCGGAACGAAGGGTCCATGACCGACAGCAACCGGGCCATGGGCGAGAGCGTCATCTCTGACGGGATCAGGTTGATACACTCTGCCTGTCGCCAATGGGTGTTCTCCATGGCCTTTTCGAGCAGTCTGCCGGCTTTTGCCGGCGCATCCCCCGCCGGCACTTTCTTTTCCGGCAATACGTGATCAAAGATGATCGGCCTAGCATAGGGTGGAGCATCACCGCGCATATGGTAGGGTACCACCACCGCATCGACGCGCTTACCACGTATCTCGATGGTGAGCTTTTCATCTTCCACGATGTCACTGTCCATGTATCCCAGGCAGATTGAGCGCAACTGCTGTTGGTCAGTCTGTATGGATTCCAGCCCCTCGCCCTCGACGCTCCACATGGGGATCATGGTTCCGCTAGTCACAAAGCCTACATGTTTGTCACCTTTAAATACCTTGGCCCCTTCTCGGGCGATACCCCGGCCAGCCACCGCAACGGGCTGACTCATCCGGGGCAGGTCATAGATGAGGGAATAATCGCGCGCGAGGATTCTCTTGAAGGCCTCATGTTGTATGGCCAGACTGTCACGGCCCAAGAAATCTCCTTTCAGGGGCGAGAAGCTAACAGCAAACTTTGCCAAGGGGCAGGAAAAGATGGGTATTTCCTTACCCTCGGGGTCTTCACCCAACTCATGGCCATAGAGGGGCAGGTTGGCTTCCAGGCGCAGTGTGTCTCGCGCGCCCAGCCCAATGGGTGTCACCCCTTTTGACACGATGAGGTCCCACAGCATGGGGCCGTCGGCCCGCTCGGCGAAAAGTTCAAAACATACGGGTTCCCCTGTATAGCCGGTGCGGGCAACTTTTACCTTGGCACCGGAGATCGTCACGATGCTCACCGCGTTTCGCATGGGCTCAGGAAGCGGGCCGGACTCGACGATATCTTCCATCACGTGACGCGAAAGGGGCCCCTGAAACGCAAGCATGGCAACCTCTTTGGTTTGGTCGGTGAGTTCAACATCATCGAAATCCTTCAAAAGGCTCTGGAAGTAATCCCAGTCCTTCTCACGGTTGGCACCGTTGACCACCAGGAGATACTCCTCCTCGACAAAGCGATACAGATAAGCATCGTCGACAGCCCCGCCGTTTTCGTTGGGAATCATCGTGTACTGAGCACCCGTCTCTCTGATATCAAGAGCTTCTGCGTTATTAGTCAAGGCGTGCTGGAGAAAGTTCAGTGCTCCGGCACCCCGGACGGTGAATCGGCCCATGTGGGAAACATCAAAAAGCCCAGCCCTCTTCCGCGTGGCCAGATGCTCCTGCACAATGCCAGGGGGATAAAAAATGGGCATCTCCCAGCCGGCGAATTCCACGATCTTGGCACCGAGGGCCACGTGCTGTTCATAGAAAACGGTTCGGTGAAGTTTGCTCATCCATACTCTCCTTTCCTTTATGAGAGTATGTCGAATATCAGCCTTGAGAACATGCGTCAACTCAAGAGTGAGTCGATCTTTTCGATGAATTTCAACCTGGTATTTTCATTCATATATGCTATGTAGTGATGAATCCTTATGTCCTTTATGAATTAAGCCCCCTGGGGGTCTTAAGTTGTCTTTGAGGAAAAAATAGAAAGTTTAGCGGTTTGAAAAACAGGGATATGGTTCATGCCTCTTTTCGCTTTGTCTAAACCGCTCAAAGAAGCCTGGACCATTCCCGTTCTTAGCAAAATGAAGGTTCAAGGGAGACGCAAGGGGCGATTAAATTTTAAGTGCGTGTCACTGTCTGAGGCTCACTTGGAGACGAGTTTGATGCGCATTAAAATTTGATTGCCCCTTGCGCGACCGGCGTTTCAAAGATCTTAAGTGATACGAAAGAGGGAGGAATGGTCATGAAAGAAATCAACGAACTGAATTTGCCCGATGATATTCGCTACGCAGATGATCACGAATGGGCCAGGCTCGAGGGCGATAAGGTGAGGGTAGGCCTTGACGACTATGCCCAGGACCAGCTTGGAGACATTGTTTTCGTGGAATTGCCTCAGGTAGGGGATACCTTTAAACAGGGGGAAGAATTCGCAACCGTGGAATCCGTGAAAGCGGTCTGCGAATGTTATCTTCCGGTAGGCGGAGAGATTATTGCCGTCAACTCGGCCCTTGAAGAATCGCCTGAACTGGTGAACAGAAGTCCATACGGCGATGGTTGGTTTGTCGAGGTCAACCCAAGAGATCGGTCTGAGATGGATACGCTGATGACCAGCGCCGCTTGCCTTGAGAAGCTGAAAGGAGCGGAGTAAATGCCGTATCTACCCCATACCCGTGAAGACATAGCTTCAATGCTCAAGGCTGTGGGGATTGAGAACCTTGACCACCTTTTTTCGACAATCCCCGAGGATTGCCGTTTTAAGGGCGATCTCAATCTGCCAGAGCCATTGACCGAATGGGAGCTAAACGACCATATGGCCTCTCTTGCCCACAGCATGGGTGTCTCCCCTGACTACAAAGTGTTCATGGGAGCAGGCAGTTATGAACATTTCGTTCCTGCGTCAATATCCCACCTCTTGAGTCGCTCCGAGTTTGTGACGTCCTACACCCCTTACCAGCCAGAAATGAGCCAGGGCACCCTCCAGGCCATTTATGAGTATCAAACCCTGGCCGCCCGGCTCGTAGGCATGGAAATAGCCACCGCATCCCACTATGATGGCGCCACGGCGCTGGCCGAATCCCTCCTCATGGCGGTCCGGGTCACAAAACGAAGGAAGGTGGCCATTTCAAGCCTCATTCATCCCCTATATCGTCGTGTGGTTCAAACCTATTTTGAGCCTACCGGCTGCGAAGTTGAAGAATTTGGCTACCTCAAAAACGGCAAGACCGATCTTGCTGCGCTTGATGCAATAGATGATCTTGCTGCCGTTGCGGTTCAGTCCCCCAATTTTTTCGGATGCATTGAAAACCTCCAGGCGATTGGGAAAAAAGTCCATGAGAAAGAGGCCCTTTTTGTCGTTTCCTTCACAGAAGCCCTGGCTTATGGAGTCCTGAAAAACCCCGGCAGTCAAGATGCTGACATCGTCTGTGGAGAGGGTCAGAGCCTCGGGATTCCCCGTTCCTTCGGGGGGCCTGGTCTTGGGATCCTTGCCAGCCACAAGAAGTACATGCGAAGCTTGCCCGGTCGCCTGGTTGGCCAAACCACAGACCTGGAAGGCAAGAGAGGCTTTGTGCTGACCCTTGCTACCAGGGAGCAGCATATTCGCCGGGAAAAAGCCACCTCTAACATCTGCACCAACAACAGCCTCTGTGCCCTGGCGGCTGCCATGTATATGGCCTCTGTCGGCGGTTCTGGCATGCGGGAACTGGCCCGTCTCAACTATGACAAGGCCGAGTATCTCAAAAGAGAGCTGGAAAAGGCCGGCTGTCAAGTGAGCTTTGACAGCCCAACGTTCAATGAATTCGTGGTGGAATTCCCCACAGAGTTTGCCGCTACCCACGAACGTCTTCTGGAAAAAAGGATCGTGGCAGGCCTGTCTCTGGCTCCCTACTATCCTGAACTTGCAAACCACTACCTTTTGTGTGTGACTGAAACCAGATCCAAGAATGACATGGATGCCCTGGTCAAGGAGGTTGCATCATGAAAGAACGCTTGGGCACCACAGGGTTGATACTCAATGAACCGCTCCTTTGGGAAAAAGGGAAAAAGGGACGGTGCGGATTTTCTCTTCCCAGACGTGACATTGAATCTTTCCCCATCAATGACGACATGCTGGGCGAAGGCCCCGACTTTCCGGATTTGAGCGAAATGGACGTGGTGCGTCATTACACCAGACTGTCTCAGTGGAATTTCGGGGTGGACACGGGCATGTACCCCTTAGGTTCATGCACCATGAAGTACAGTCCCAAGACCAATGAAAGACAGGCGGGCCTGCCAGGCTTTACCGGGGCTCACCCCCTCCTTCCGGCCACCCTGTCTCAAGGGGTGCTCAAGATGATGTTTGAACTTGAGCAATATCTTTCGGAAATCAGTGGTATGGACGCGACCACGCTTCAACCTGCGGCCGGGGCCCATGGAGAGTTTACCGGCATTCTTATTGTACATGCCTTTCACAAAAGCAAGGGGGCGCAGCGTTCAAAGATCATCGTGCCGGACACAGCGCACGGAACCAACCCCGCCAGTATAGCCCTCTGCGGGTACCGTCCTGTGCCCGTGACATCCAATGAGCAGGGCATCCTTTCTGTAGAGGCTATCGCAGAGGTGATGGACGAAGACACCGCCGGTATTATGGTCACCAATCCAAACACTCTGGGTTTTTTTGAGGAAAACGGCCGAAAAATAGCGGAAATCGTCCATGCAAAGGGCGGGCTGGTCTATTGTGATGGCGCGAACATGAACGCCATGATGGGCGTGGTAAAAATGGGGCACATCGGTGTTGATATCATGCACCTGAACCTCCACAAGACCTTTTCAACACCCCACGGGGGCGGAGGACCCGGTTCGGGTCCGGTGTGTGTCAAGAAAGCCCTTGAACCCTTTCTGCCTATCCCGCGTGTGGTGGAAAAAGACGGCCAATACATGCTTTCAGAGGACTATCCTGAATCCGTAGGCAAGATCGCGGCCTTTCATGGAAATGTAGGTGTCATGATAAAGGCATACAGTTATATTTGTAGCATGGGACCAAAAAATCTGAAGAAGGCCAGTCAGCTTGCTGTTTTGAATGCCAACTATATCAAGGAAAGATTAAAGGAAGTGTTGAGCCTTCCCTATGATAGGCCGTGCATGCATGAATGTGTTTTTTCAGATGAGAATCAAAAAGCCAAAAAAGTCACGACTCTGGACATGGCCAAGCGGCTTATGGATTTCGGGTTTCATCCGCCCACCGTTTATTTCCCCCTGGTCGTCCACGGGGCCATCATGATCGAACCGACTGAGACAGAGTCCAAAGAGGATCTGGACCAGTTTATCGAAGCCCTTAGAGCCATTGTTGATGAGGCCAGCCAAGACCCGGACGTGCTTCATGAATCACCGAAAAACTGCAAAGTAAGAAGGCTGGATGAGACAAGTGCAGCGCGGAAGCCGTGTCTGGCGGGCTGACATCCATGGGACAGGATGCCCTATTTCACAACCATAGACGGTTGCCGCCTTTACTACGAAATTAAGGGGTTGGCTTCATCAAAGCCGGTCGTTGTTTTTCTAAACGGCACCTTGCAGGACACACTCTATTGGAAACCCCATGCCCATGCCCTTACAGAACACTTCCAGGTGCTTAGGTACGATGCCAGAGCCCAAGGACAAAGCGACTCGGGGCGAGAAAGACTGACACTGGAAGGTCATGCGGCAGACCTTTCTGCATTACTGAATCATCTTGGAATTGAAAAGGCACATCTTGTGGGGCTAAGCCATGGGGCCAGGGTTGCCCTTGCCTTTGCTTCGATTTCCCCTCAACGTATTGCTCGCCTTGTGTTGTGCAGTGTCAGTGCAGAAGCCACCTGTCGAGCCAGACTCATTGTGAGATCATGGCTGAAAGTACTGAAGCGGTCTGGGCTGGAAGCTATGGTATGGGTTTCTCTTCCCCTTGTTTTTGGGGAAGTTTTTCTCAGGCAAAAAGAAAGAATCCTGGACTCTATAGTAAAAGCCATCGTGGCAAGAAACACCGAGGAAGGCCTCATCGCCCAGCTTGAGGCCATGACGGCCTATCCACCCCTTGCTCAGAGCGTAGGAAACGTCCATGCTTCCTGCCTCATTATATCGGCCTCCGATGACCCGCTGGTGACAGAAGAAGGCGCTCGTGAGCTTGCAGGGCTTTGCCGTGGACAACATGAGCACATCACGGGAATCGGCCATTCCATTGCCGCCGAGGCTCCAGAATGGTTCAATAAGACTGTATTGGCATTTTTGTGTTCTGATGCGTGACTCCAAAGAGAAAAGATGTCTCTGCATTGATATCCCGGCCATGGATTACGGGGAAGCGTGGAATCTCCAGGGGCGTCTTGTTACTGCCAGGAAAGACAGAATTATTGATACCAATGTTATCTTGTTGTTGGAACACCCCCCTATTTTTACTCTGGGCAGCCGGGGTGGGTTGAACAACCTAACGGTTTCAGAAAGCTTTCTAAAAAAAGCAGGGGTTCCAGTCATTCAGGTGGAAAGGGGCGGCGACATTACTTTTCACGGACCGGGTCAGCTCGTTGTGTATCCCATCATTGATCTGCACGGGGCCAGGCTACCCGTGGTCGATTACATTGAAAACCTTGAAGAAGTCATGATACGAACTGCTGCCGACTGGGGGATTAAGGCCATAAGACATCCCATGAACAGGGGCGTCTGGGTGGGCAACAACAAACTGGGAAGTGTAGGCATCGCTATTCGCCGAGGCATTGCCTTCCACGGCATGGCGCTCAACGTCAATCTTTCACTGAAGCCTTTTGGTTGGATAAACCCCTGCGGTCTTCAGGACACGAGGATGACATCCATGGAGCAAGAGCTTTGCCGAAAAGTCCCCATGAATCAAGTACGCCGGAGCGTGAAAGAGCACCTCGAAGCGGTCTTCAGCGTTGAGCTTTTGATGACTGGCTTGCGGGAACTACAGAGTCATCTAGAAGGATTACGGCCATGTGGCAATATTGGCTTGAGGCCATGATGATGCAACAGCAGGAATCGAAAATCCGCGCCCGAAAACCCCACTGGTTAAAGCGGAGCCTGCCCACAGGGAGCAAACATGAAAAAGTCAGGACCCTCCTGAAGAAAACCCGGCTTCATACCGTCTGTCAGGAAGCCAAATGCCCCAACCTCTGGGAGTGTTTTGCCCGACAGACGGCGACTTTCCTGATTATGGGGGCCCGTTGCACCCGCAACTGCCTTTTCTGCGCAGTGGGGCACCGACCAACAGGCCCGCCTGATCCCGGCGAACCGGCAAGGGTGGCTGAAGCTGCACAACGCCTAGGATTAAGCTATGTGGTCGTCACCTCAGTGACCCGGGACGATCTTGTAGACGGTGGCGCCGCTCATTTTGCAGAAACCATTGAAGCCATTCGCAAGACAATGCCTGAGGCACTGGTTGAGGTCCTGGTCCCAGATTTTCAGGGAAGCAAAACGGCACTCCAGACGGTTTTAGCGGCCCGACCCCATGTCTTAAATCACAATCTTGAGACCGTCCCCCGTCTTTATGCCTCGGTTCGACCGGAAGCTGTCTACGGACGCTCACTTGAATTGCTAGAACGGGCCAAGCAATACGATCCCATGCTTCCCACGAAGTCAGGCCTCATGCTCGGCCTGGGAGAATCCTCAAAAGAAGTCGAGGAAACGCTTCAAGATCTTCTGGACGCAGGGTGCCAAATCCTGACGTTGGGGCAATATCTTCAGCCCACAAGGCGGCACTTAAAAGTTGATCGTTTCATTGAGCCCGAGGAATTTGATCACTGGCGGGAGAGGGCTCTTAGAATGGGTTTTAGTAACGTGGCGAGCGGGCCGTTGGTGCGTAGTTCTTATCGTGCAAAAGAGCTCTATCAGGCCCATTTAATGAGGACTTCTAGTGACGATCATGTCCACCCCTAACCCCTTTGACCAACACCCCATCCCAAATATCGCGTTCCAAAATCGATTTCACGTTCGACCTTGACCGCACAGACCTTGAACTCCGGTATTTTGGCTACAGGATCCAAGGCGCCATGGGTCAGCAAATTGGTTCTGGTTTCAGGATAATGGAAGGTCATTGAAACAACGCCGGGTGGGGTGGTCTTGGTAATCTTTGCCTTGGCCCGTACCGTTCCCCGCTTGGAAGTCACCTTGACGGCGTCGTCGTCTTCAATCTCCAGGGGCGCCGCATCAACAGGATTGATTTCCACCCGTTCTTCACCACGCAACACATTCATGCCGGCTACCTTTCGCGACAGCGTGCTGTGGAAATGAAAGAAACTCCGTCTTGTGGTCAAGATAAAGGGGTATTCATGACTGGTGGCTTCTGCCGATGGGGTATAAGACACTGGGCTGAACTCTGCACGACCCGTGGGGGTGCTGAATTTTTCCGCATAAAGATATGAGGTCCCAGGATGTTCTATATCTGGGCAGGGCCACTGCAGTCCGGTCCTCTCAATGCGATTATAGGTGATGCCGCCATATTGGGGCGTCAGACCACGAATCTCTTCCATGATCTCTTCCGGGCCGTTAAAATCAAACCCCCTGGCTCCCATGTTTGCTGCAATGTCACAAACGATCATCCAGTCAGGACGACTGTTTCCCACAGGCTCTATGGCCTTGCGAACTCGCTGTACTCTTCGTTCCGTATTTGTAAAGGTTCCTTCTTTTTCAGCAAAGCTCGCCGCAGGCAGGACCACGTCAGCCATCTGGGCTGTCTCCGTGAGAAACAAATCCTGGACCACGAGCAGCTCGAGTCGTGACATGGCTTCTTCAACAAAACTCGTGTTCGCTTCTGTCACGACGGGATTCTCACCCATAATATAGAGGGCCTTCACATGGCCTGCATGAGCCGCCTCAAAGAGTTCGGTCAAAGCCAGGCCCGGTGCGGGGTTGAGCTGGCACCCCCAAGCCTTCTCGAATTTTTTCCGGATTCCTGGATCCTCAACCTTCTGGTAACCGGGCAACACATTCGGCAGAGCCCCCATGTCGCAGGCCCCTTGTACGTTGTTCTGCCCCCTGAGCGGATTCACCCCTGAAAAAGGCTTGCCGATGTTGCCCGTGAGGAGTGCGAGGTTGGCTATAGCCTTCACATTATCCGTGCCATGGGAGTGCTGGGTAATCCCCATGGCATAGAGGATGGTTGCCGGTGAAACGGAGGCGTACATGGTGGCAGCTTCGACAATCTTCTGGGCCGAGACACCCGTCACCTGCTCTGCCACACTGAGATCCCAATCCATGACCGCTGCCTCAAAAGCGTCAAACCCCTCGCACCGTTCCTTAATAAACGCCATGTCCAACAATTTCTTTTCGATAATGACCCGAGCCATGGCATCCAACAGGGCCACATCAGTGCCGGGTTGATGCCTCATCCAGATATCGGCCATACGGCACAGCACGGTTCGTCTGGGATCGGCCGTGATGAGCTTTGCGCCCTGTTTAACGGCCCTTGTAATCTGTCTGCCTATGATGGGATGGGCGGCTGTCGTGTTACTGCCTATGACGAAAATGCAAGCAGCCTGTCCTATGTCAGAAATGGCGTTTGTCATGGCGCCACTGCCCAGAGTGGCAGCCAGACCGGCTACCGTAGGCGAGTGTCAGAGGCGAGCGCAGTGGTCGACATTATTGGTCTCCATAACGACCCTGACAAATTTTTGAAAAAGATAGTTTTCTTCATTGGTGCACTTGGCAGAAGAAAGGCCAGCAAACTGGTCTCCTTTGTAATGAACCAGGGTGCTGGCTACGTACTTGACCGCCTGCTCCCAGTTGACCTCAACAAATTCTCCTTCCCATTTGACAAGGGGGGCTGTTAAAGGCTTGCCTGTCTCTCCTGTTTCGTCAATGACATGTGCGATCCGGTCAAGAGGGTCGTATGCCCGCACGAGCGGGGAGGATAGCCGGTCAGGGCTGTGGACAAAGTGATAGCCAAAACGCCCTCGAACACACAGTTCTCCCCGGTTCACAGGATTGCCATGGTCACCCCTGGCCTTCACAACCGCATCTCCACGGACACCCAAGTAAAGTCCGCAGCCTATACCACAATAAGCACAGGTGGTTTTTACTTCCCGCGTTGGATGTTGGATATTTTTGGGGATCAAGGCTCCCACCGGACAGCGCTCGACGCATTCTCCGCAAGAGACACAAACCGATTCCTTGAATGGTTTATCACCAAAGGTTGTGACTCTAAGCTCATAACCCCGATAGGCCATGTTAATGGCGTCAACGCCTACGATTTCCCGGCAGGTTCGGATGCATATGCCACATTGGATGCATTTATTCGGATTGAAATCAAAGAAAGGATTGCTTGTGTCGAGTGGAAGATCTTTGGCTACCCATTTTAGGCGATTGAGTCGCTTCTCATCAAAGCCGACTCGGTTGACGAGTGCTTGCAGACGGCATGTCCCGCTCTTGGGGCAAAGGAGGCAGTTGAAATCGTGGTCACTCAGGATGAGCTCAAGGGTTACCCGGCGAACCCGCTCGATCTCAGCATCATCTGTGATGACCACCATCCCATCCTCAACAGGCGTGCGGCAGGCAGGATGGAGTTTTCTCTTGTTTTCGATCCTAACCAGGCATATTCGGCAAACGCCCTCAGACGTGAGCTCAGGACAATAGCACAAAGTAGGAATGAAAATCCCAGCACTTCGTGCCGCTTCCAGGATGGTCATCCCTTCCCGGGCCTTCACTTCCAGGCCGTTTATAGTCAGGGTCAACTTATTGGTCATTGCTTACTGATCACTTATTTGGCCTGAGATACATTCCACAGCGCTGAACTTGGGTGGGCATGCCGCCATACACGCCCCACATTTAATGCACTTGGTCTGATCGATTTCGTGAACTTGCCTTTTCCCCCCTATGATAGCATGAGCCGGACAGGCCTTCAGGCACAGCATGCACGCCTTACACCGATACTCCTTGATACGGTAAGAAATCAAAGACCTGCACACAAGGGCCCGGCAGCGCTTGTCGCGGATGTGTTCCTCATATTCCTCTCGAAAATACCTAATGGTGGAAATCACTGGGTTCGGCACGGTCTGTCCCAGACCGCATATAGAACCAGCCTTGACGGCCTCTGCCAATTCCAAAAGCACCTCAATATCATCCGGTCTTCCTTCTCCTTTGGTAATGTCATTCAGTATTTCAAACATCTGCTTTGTGCCCAGCCTGCACAACGTGCACTGGCCGCAGGACTCATTTTGGGCAAAATCGAGAAAATATCGGGCCATGTTCACCATGCATGTGCGCTCATCCATGATAAGCATGCCACCGGAGCCCATGATGGATCCCACCCGGGCCAACGACTCGTAATCCACAGGGAGATCCAAGAGTTCCTCGGGGATACAACCGCCGGAGGGACCACCGGTCTGTACAGCCTTGAACCGCTTATTGCCTCTGATCCCGCCACCAATATCAAAGATGATCTCCCTCAAGGTGGTCCCCATGGGAACTTCTACAAGGCCCGTATTCTTCACATTCCCACACAATGCCAGGACCTTCGTTCCTTTACTTTTTTCCGTCCCTATCCTCCTGAACCATGCCGCACCCTTGAGAATGATAACGGGAACACAGGCGAGCGTCTCTACGTTGTTCAGAACAGTCGGCATACCCCAGAGTCCAACGATGCTGGTGTTGGGTCGTGGCAGTGGCTTTGGAAAACCACGTTTTCCTTCAATGGACATGACTAGGGCAGTCGATTCCCCGCAAACAAAGGCCCCCGCACCTTTCACGATCTCGATCTCAAAATCAAAGCCGCTTCCCATGATATTTAGGCCAAGCAGCCCCAGGTCAGTTGCCTGGGCAATGGCTGTGGACATGTGTCGGATAGCGAGGGGGTACTCTGCGCGCACATATATGAACCCCTTTCGGGCACCCACAGCATAGCCTGCAATGATCATCCCCTCAAGTACACTGTGGGGATCACCCTCCATGACGCTGCGGTCCATGAAGGCTCCTGGGTCCCCCTCGTCGCCATTGCATATGATGTATTTTTCTTCGCCAGGGGCATTTCGTGAAGACTCCCACTTTCGCCCAGTCGGAAAGCCCGCGCCACCCCGACCACGGAGGCCGGACTCCTTGATGAAGGCAATGACTTCCTCGGGACTAAGCTTGGAAACGGCCTTTGCCAACGCATTATACCCATCGTATCTTATGTAGTCTTCGATATCAGTGGGATCAATATGACCGCAATTCCTGAGAACGAGTCTCCCCTGTTTCTTATAAAAAGGAATGTCAGCCTCATGAACGCACTTCTCACCGGTGACGGGATCTTCAGACAGAAGCCTTTCCACGGTCTTACCTTTGAGCAAGGTTTCAGCAACTATTTCAGGAACGTCATCTGGCGTTACCTGGTTGTAAAATATGTTCTCCAGGCCAACGACCGCAATGGGTCCTCGCTCACAAAATCCACGGCAACCGGACTTCTTGACAATGATATCCCCTTCAGCCTCTTGTCCCCTGATCTCTCGTTCAAAGGCTTCCCTCACCTTCTCGCTCCCAGAGGCCAGGCAGCCTGTCCCACAGCACAGAACCACCGCATTGCTATATGTCTTCTCCTTTGTACGGACAACGTCTCTAAAACGCTGAAGGTCTTCAGGAGATTCTATTTTGACCTTATGATGTGATGGCATTGCCCTGAACCCATCCCCTTTGATCCACAGATTAGCGCTTTCTTGACTCTATCTTCTCTTCCTTTTCCCCATCCTTACTCTTGCCAAGAATCTCGGCGACTTCTCCGCTTGTGACCTGTACATGGATAGTATTATCAACGGCCATGATCGGAGCCAAAGCACACGAACCGACGCAGGCAACCCGCTCAAGACTATACTTGTAATCCTCGGTCGTCTCACCGGACTTGATTCCGAGGCAATGTTGAGCGGTTTCCAAGACATCCCGGGCGCCGCGAACATGGCAGGCAGTCCCCTGGCAAACTCTCACGAGATGATCACCGCGCCGGCTCAGATAGAAGTGCGCATAGAAAGTGGCTACACTGAAAACCTGACTTCTGGGCAGTTTCAGAAAGGTCGCAATCTCCTTCAACGTCTCCTCCGGCAAATAGCCGAACTCCTCCTGTACCCTTTGAAGGATGGAAATGAGTGCACCCCGTTTTCCCTCAAAAACTGACAGGATCTTCTGTAAGCGTGCCTCAGGCATAAAACCCCCTTATCGCTTTCCCTGAACGAAATCCTCAGCCAAGCGAACATCAGCAACGCTTCCAATGAACACCGGCACCCTCTGGTGAAGGTGCCGCGGTTCCATATCGAGGATCCGTTCATGGCCAGAGCTGGCGGCCCCGCCTGCCTGTTCCACTACAAAGGCAAGGGGATTGACCTCGCACATGAGCATCAGCTTCCCGTGGGGTTTCATCGGATCCCTGGAATCCGCAGGATACATGTGAATCCCGCCCTTGAGTAGATTTCGGTGACAATCGGCCACAAAAGAACCCGTATAGCGCAGGGCATAAGGCCGATCCGTCTTAATGTCCGGTGTCTTGAAGTATTCGACTAGATTTTGGACATTCTCATCCCAAAAGTAGTAATTCCCCTCGTTGATGCCGTAGGTCTTTCCTTTTTCCGGTGTTCGGATGTCTTCGTGTGAAAGAAGAAATTCCCCAATCCTTGGCTCAAGCGTGAAGCCGTGAACACCACTGCCGGTGGTGTAAACCATCATTGTGCTCGAACCGTAAATAAAATAGCCTGCAGCAATCTGTCTGTTTCCCGGTTGGAGCACATCTGGCATAAGCCCCGCCTCTCCCCCGCTCTGCTTCTTGAGAATCGAGAAAACCGTACCCACGGTAATGTGAACATCGATGTTCGTCAGTCCTCCTAGGGCATCGAATACCAGAATGTATTCTCCCTTTGAATACTTGGGGGGAATGGTAATCAAGTCGGTCTCCTTTTTTGATGCCATACAATACAGATGACCTATGTGACTGACGCGGTTCATAATAGTGGCGTTAGCAAACTCCACGAGCCTCTGGAAATGCTCATGATTTGCGCTCTCGGTTCCAACAAACCCAAAATCTTCTGTTAGGTTTGCCTTGTTCACCTTCTGGGCGATGATCTTTGCGGCTACCGTGAGTTCTGCTAACAGCGCTGTGAAGGCACCAGTCGCCTCGGGGGTCTCTTTTTGCTTCGATAAAATATGTTCTGTAACAGTTATTCCTTTAGCCATTTTTTGCTCCCTTTTCGAGGTATTATTGTAACAGACTATGTTAAGGGCGTGAGACTAACGCGCGGGCCTTGGGGTGTCAAGTTGATTTGCAACGGGGCTACATGGACAGAAAATCGTCTATCCCCGTAATGTCTATCTGGTTTTTATCAAGTCCAAGGGTCTCTTTATCTATACCCATACAAAGCCCTAGGAGTTGGGGATAGAGAATCGCTGGCAGGTGATGGTTTGCCCCTCGCTCGAACTTTATCGTCTCTTGCACCGTGTCGAATTGAACCTGGCAAAAAGGACACCCCGTAGTCAGGTACTGTGCACCTGCTCTTTTTGCATCCACCAACTTCTTTTCAGTAAAATCCCAGGAGAGTTCATCATTAGTCCCGAGTAAGGGGGCGCCACAACACTCAAGTTTCAACGGCCACTCAATGCTCTCAGCGCCCGTCGCTTCAACGAGTTGATCAAACAAAGAAGGAGCCACGGGATCATCAAATTGAACAATGCTGCTTGGGCGCAAGGCGTGGCATCCATAATGGGTCGCGATCTTGAGGTTTTCATAAGGCCTGGTTATGCTTGCCCTAATGGCTTTAGTCCCCACATCGTTGAAAAGCACGCTGAGAAGGTGCTTGACCTGAGTATCTCCTTCATATCTTAGGCCCTCTTTCCCAAGGATTCTATTAACCTCATCTCTTAGCTCAGCATTTTCCTTCATCAGATGCTCTGCCATCCGGAACGTGCCGTAGCCACATTTGCATAGGGCCAATAGATTTAGGTTTTTCTTTTCAGCCAAGGCCAAGTTTCTGGCCGAGGAGAGTACAAACGCCTTCAAGTCAATATTTCTCAACGGGTATCCGCAACAATTGAACTCAGGTATGTCTGCCAAGCTCACACCAAGCTCTTTCAGCACTGCCCTTGAGGCCATTTCATATTGCTTGAGTCGAACCGGAATGTTGCATCCAAGAAATATCGCAAACTTCATGGGATTTTCTTATCTCCTATGCGGCCTTTTCCTTAAGGTGTTTAAGGGCCAAATTCTTGAGTTCATACAGCACATCAGTGACGCGGACGCCCTGTGGACAGTGCTCCTGACATATGTAACAAGTCAGACAGTCCCATAGCATGTTGGAACCGATAGCCAGCCCCTTCTGTTTCAATGCAAGGCAATGCATGATTTCGTGAGGTAGTAGTCCGAGGACCTCCTTCGGGTTTTCATAGTTTCCCACCACAGGACAAACGTTTGTACAATTTTGGCAGCCAAAGCAAACCGAGAACGAACTGGCCTGCGCCGAGCTGACCAACGCACCGGCAAATTCTTTATCCACAGGGGTGAGAGATAACGGTTTCTCCTTAAAATTGCTCAAGTCGAAATCAGCACCTATGGCCTCTCTGGCCCAAGCCTCAGGTTTTGGGTACCCAAGTTCGGACAGCATCCTATCCAGGTTAGACCACAAATATTCCAAGTTGATGCCAATCGGGCAGACATCGGTGCAGCGATGGCAATCCGTGCAGATATGGCTTCCTTCTTGAATTCTTGTAAGCCTCTTTGGGCTCAACTTTTTCCCGACAAGCAAATCCTTACATGCGACCAGTTTTTCAGATGGAAGGATATTGGGATTGGGGATTTCGTCAAGAGCGACCGCCACAGAACAGCGTATGGTGCAGTCCCCACAATGCGTACAAGCGTCAACTTGCATCGCCTGTTTAGTGATCAGATTAGCAGGATCTGATCGGCCTTCTTCCACCAGGGCGTCAACCAGCAGATAGGCCGGTGT
>Ga0180433_10004809_pt1 | contig 18718 bp, 35 predicted proteins | sample SS_ome_8_FD_132980 | JGI IMG/M metagenome (GOLD analysis project Ga0180433, IMG submission 132980) | Hypersaline lake sediment archaeal communities from the Salton Sea, California, USA - SS_1_D_1 metaG | ecosystem: Environmental > Aquatic > Non-marine Saline and Alkaline > Hypersaline >... | reverse complement strand
TGGAGCAGGAGGCCAAGGACATCGAGATGGCGGATAACGTGCTGGAGAGCAACAGGCAGCACATCAACAAATGCTGGGACAAGAGAGAGGAGGTGCTGCGTAAGCGAGAGGCCGGAGCTGATGCCGACTCTTGAGCACGCAGAAACCCGAGCCAGAGGAGAAGAAAGATGGCAAAGTTCCGGAAGAAGCCGGTGGTAGTTGAGGCCCATCAGTGGTTCCAGAATGGCGACCACCCGCTCGACGAGTATGAACGGGGCACGGTCAATGAAGGTAAGCTAGTGCGCAGATTCAGAGATCCGGATGTACCTGGAACCAACATATGTGCAATCTGCGACCACATATTCCACGACCACGGCTGGATTGATACGCTCGAGTGCGGACACATCGTGTGCCCCGGTGACTACATCATTAGGGGGGTTGCAGGCGAACTGTACCTATGCAAGCCTGCCATTTTTGCGGCCACATACGAGGCCGTGGAGGGAGAAGAATGAAATACTTGCTGGTCTTGGCAGCATTGGTAGCACTGTCCGGCTGCGATACCCGGGAGCAATTCCGGGTTGTCCAAGCTACGACAGTGCTGGTAGAAAGAAAGGGAACGGGAGAGGTGATATCCCTAGAGTTGTCGGTGGGGCATACATTCCGGGCCAACATCACGCCATTAACAAAGGAAGGGGAGCAGAATGCGCCAGGGGCCAGAGGACCTAAAGTCTATGCAGCAAGATCTCCAAAAGCTATGGGTATGGTTGTCAGCATGGTTCCGCACAAGACTGACGACTAAAGGTCTAGGCATCGGCTTTGGCGTTTGGGTGAACCCGCTTAAGGGACGGCGGGTTCTCACCGTGTCTTTCCTGTTCTGGACCTGGCATCGTTTTCTGAAAGATCAACCTGGAAGGCACGTAAGCCACAAGGGAGGCTACGGCTACATGTAGGAGGGAAAGGATGAAGAACCAAGAAATCTTGGGCCAGGTCATCAAGGCCCAGGAAGGGTTTACTTACGAGAAGGTAGTGGACGCTGAGGGCTATGCAGTATACCTCTGCAAGAAGCCAGGCACCAGGATCTATGCCTTCGAGATTATCGTTGGCCGCTATGGCATCTATCTCAATGGCGATATCAGTTGCCTAGTATGGGACGTGCCACGAGATATCCACTTTCTAGCTGGCAACGACGTGGACTACTACATTCACAGTAAGCTGGCAGCTCCATTCCGAGAAAAGCAAGAAATCGACCCGGGGGAGCGGGACGAGTTCCTAGTCAAGGAGATGATAAGCTGGCTAGACGAAAACGAGGCAGAATCTCCCTGGTCGCCTATGGATCTTGACGAGAACATGCCTCCCCTGAATATTGTGGCTGACTTCTTCATGTCCCAGGGCCTCGATGGCATCATGAAGGATTGTGATGTATGGAACCTTTACGAGGAGATCCATGATAGCGATGATATCAACCACATATACAACGAAGCGTCTAAATACGACCCAGATTTCTGTTTTGATCATTACATCACCCGTCATGATCAGCATGTGACCTTCTGTGTTTATATGGCCTGCTACGCGGCCCAAAAGATTGTGGAGGCTGGAATCGCATGAATAAACCAAAACCGAAATACAATGACCAAGACAAGCAGGCCTACTTGGTCTATTGCCGCCGATACAATGAAGCGGCCAGGCAATTGCACACAAAGAAAGGCGAAGAAAACTTCATTGCCCTTTCTTTGTTGCTACATGCCTCCAGGGGAAAAGTTCCAAAACGATGGCGTAGCATGTCATTTATACGGTCAGTTGGGACAGGAGAACCTCTTGTATGAAAACAGCAACCATAAGAATCGGCGGCAGCTACTACGTCCAGAAGATAGTCGAATTCCTAATAGATCGTTCGGCATGGTTTGAGGTTACACCATGCCCAGACTTCTACTGGGAGATTAAATTTGACTCGAAAAACAAAGAAGTGATACGAAGGTACGCCAAGAATTACTTCACCGATGACCTGGAGTTCATCATTAGCGTGCCAAAAAGCACAACGACGGTATAAGAAAGGAGAACCCAATGTCTGATCGGTCGTATGGCCCGGAGAACGACCGGATATTCGCCTATCTTTTATCGGCGGTGGTTTTTGTTCTAATCGTACTGACGTCAGGAGAACCAGACATCTTGGACGCGCTTATTTACTGGATTACAGACGGCACGATGGGAGGCTAAATGACTTGGTACTACGAATCCGATGGAGGTAAAACGTGGGTTGGTCATTATTGGAGCTACCAGCCCAAGACTCATTACGTAACCGATAGGGAAGGGGGACGAATTGACTGCAGAAACAAACGGGAAGCCAAAGAGCTCCGAGACAAACTCAACGCCGGACACCAACTGGAAACAGCTTCGAGCATCGCTGGAAACGATCCAAGATGAACTACAACAGGTGAGACAACGCCTGAAGCAAATCTGCAATAGCAGCTATCCGGAAGACATTAAAGACCGGGCCCAACGCATGCGAAGCGCTCTCAGCATTGACGTAGATGAGCTAGGCCGGATGATTGGAAACGCCCACGGAGATTAGCCATGAATGACCTACAGCAGCAAAGGTTTTATGCGGATGTTGCAATTGTAACAATGTGCATAATGGCATTTGGGGCGATGATGTACTTTCTCATTTGGAGATGGGCATGGTGACAATCAAGAAGTGCAAGTGTGCAGCATGCAAAGCGAAGCATCAGAACCGACTTGAGCTGCGTATCGGACACGCAATTTATCACATTACGCGTGAGGAGGCAAGGAGGCTCAGGGCGCAACTAGAGAGGTTTAAGTTATGAACGACAGGAATCTCAACGAAAGACAGAAGCTCATCAAGCTGTTCCGGGCCCTTGCGCCCAAGAATGTCCTAACCGCACGTATGCAAATAGAACACGACCCCGACGACCCGGAATACTTAACGATATACAACGTGGGACATACCGATGAAAAGCTATGCGTTGTGATTGAATTTGCCACGAGAGATGGCAAGGATGCGGAACCACGAGCCGAGGAATTCTACCTGAGTGCTCCAAAAGCCTATGAACTGGCCAACATGCTGATGAATGCCGCGCAGGTGGTAGAAGATCATTGTATCAAAAACGACCGCTGCCAAGAATGCAGCCACCTATTTGATGCGTGCATCTGTGAAAAGGAGGACGAGGAATAACGTGCGTGTATCTGCAGTTCGAAGCCAAATGGCCGGAAGAAGAAGGGCTGTACCTTGTGCGACGTAATGCCAAATGCTTGCCAGGGTTGGTATGGTACAGCAAAGAGGCCGACGCAGTATTCTCTTACCCGGGCAATAACCGCAGATGGACACGAGACGAATATGAATCTCGTGCACGGGGATATATGCTGATAAAATTCGCCTGCCTTGCCATCGAAAAGCCGGTGGTAGACTTTTGCATCGAGGATCCAATGGGAGGAACCGATGGATGACAAATACATAAGCATGCCCGAACTATGCAAAGCTTTCAAGTTTGACGGGAGACTTACTCCTGACGAATGGCCAGTCTGGCTTAGTAAGCGGTATGAAGAAAAGCGTTTTCTGGCTAGACCGGTAAGAGGCGAGCTTGTCTATTTGGAAATTAGTAACGGCCATAGACCGCTTAACCTTCGCAAGGGCCAATGGATCGTATGGAAGACCGACGGGTTTCACATTTTCGGCGAAAAAGGCTTCCTCAACCATTTCAGAAAGAAAATAGAAGAAGAATGCGAGCACATCGACAGGGAAATACTGGGTAAGTTCTACGAAGCCATGGAATGCTTTTTGGTTAACATAGAGGCTGAGATGACACCGACAAAAGCTTTCGCTGGCTTAATGTCCAAATTCAAAGCTCTTGGCGAAGAACTTGGCCTGGATGTAGATGACATCTTGGGGGGCTTAGAGGATGACAGCGAATAACCTAGTAACTCCCTGGCATCCGAACTACATCAATATACAACGTAACGAGTTGCCCGGATCTGGGTCCAGGTTTCAAACTGGCTGGGTTGTTGTCGGGCTAGACTCCTGGCTGGTGAAGCAGGAGTCTAGGTCCTGCCGTGACCTTGTTCATCAATATGGCGATATGGCCCTAAGATGGCATAACCCAAGCGAAGAACATCCGGTTGTGGCCATAGAGGGAGACGCCTACTTTAACCCCTCAGACGATGCTGTTTGGGTCTTTCAGGGAGACAGGTGGGACATGGTGGCGGCCACTTCTTACCCGTAATCGAGTATCAAGATTCGGGTATAAGAATAATGGAAGAACTGACCAGAAACCAGGGAGCTGGGGCCCCCTACAGGCAGCGGATATCCTGGGAGGAATATACCGCTGGGGGGTACGATATTATTGATAGAAGGAGGAGTAAAAATGGGGATTCTAACAGAAGCTAAAAGGCTTGTAAGGTCTGGACGAGTCATGAAGAGCGACAGTCAGTTCGACACCTTGGGGGTATATGCCGCGAGGTTCGACAAGACAGCCGCCGCCAATATCAGTGACCTGCTCCGCTGCGCGGCAGAACGCGGTAAGAAGGTAATCCGCGAAAATACTCTCGACAGGCTGATGGATATTGCAGAGTTCCATCATGCCGACGTAGTGCTTGCCTGGGTCAAAGACATAAGGCAGTTTATGGCTTTAAATTCGAAGCACTGCTGTCGGGTGCTGCTGGAGCGACATCAAGACAAGTCGTTCCTGGCAACCGTCCGGGTGTTTCGGGTGGAAAGCGAGACAGAGGCGTGTCGCCTCTACGCCACCCTTGATCCAGCTGGCCAAGGTCGGTCCTTCGAGGACACGGTCCGAGCGGTAAAACAGTATGCGAAGGAGGGGGTCTTCGCTAAGTGTGACGACCAGGTCCTTCGAAATATTGTGTCCGGTGTTTCGTTTGTGGAATACGGGAAGGACCGAGCGAACTACTCGCTTGTCCACCGGGCAGAACTAGCCATGATGGAATATACGGCTTTCATCAGGAAATTCTATCCGCTCATGCTCCACACAAACAAGAGAGATGCCTGCAAGCGTACGGGCATGATAGGGGCTGACTTCAAAATTATGGAGGCCAGCCCCCGTAGAGGGCAAGACTTCGTAGCCCTGACTCTCTGCATGGATAACGCGCCCAAGGGGCATGTTGTCAGGGCGCTTCGAAAGGAATACTTCGAAGAGAGCCTGGACGGCAAGCGGACAGACACGTCTACATCCAGAATTACGCTAGACGTGTATGCCATGCTTGAGGCATGGACAGCGTTCCTGGAAGACCGGCATCCGGATTTCCGACGCCCCAAATATCGCGCAATCGGGCGTGATGCCTTGATGAAGGTCAAGTGGACCCTTGGGGGCCTGAGAAAGGCGGCCAGGGGAATGTAATGCAACAAGGGGCCCGGGCATACCGGGCCCCTCTTTTCTCACAATCATAACTATACCTAGAAAGGGGAAACAATGCCAAAAGCAAAGTCAATGAGGGCGCCGAAAGCCGAAGTCAGGTCCCCCAAGAGAGGGTATGAAGTTTACCATACTGGGGACCTCAGCATAGGTGTGCTCAGCGCCTATGCTACCGAGATAACCAAAGAGCAGTATGAGGAGCTTCTCACAATACCAAAAGAGGAGCGCCCCGAGCATTTAGCCAAGCTCAAAAAGGGAGAAGGAAATGATTAATGGCAGACAAATGGAAGAGGCCATTGAGGCTCTATCGTCTGTTAATTCGCTAAACCCGTTGGCAAAAGTCATAGAAGCCACGGCAGGGTCAGAGCTTCCCAGAGCTCTTGCGAAGCTGGCCCGTGTGCAGGAGAAGGCCCTAATAGACGAAGGCTTCTCCAAAGAGCAGGCCATCCTGCTTACCGCTGCTATTCTTTAGCGGGGGTAGCCGTGGCATAGTACCCGGCGAAAGATCGGTAGGAACTCTCTGAGAAGGGCGACCGAACACCTGGAGCCGGAAGGGGTGGACGGACCTGCGATCCGAGAGGACGCAGCCTAAGACCGGGACGGTATAGAAGCTTGTGGCTTCTATACCCGTGACTCGAGGGTGGGGCTGCCCCCGGGAGCTGAAGGCCCCCGCCAAGCCACCCAGGGGGGAGATGAGGCCTATCTCCCCTCTTTTTTTAGCTGGTAAACACAACACAGGAAAACGGTATAAGATAGATACAGAAGGACACAACCGGGAATGCGTGTCCGCCGGGGTCCACCCGTCGTCCCCAATCCGACGGGTGGGCCAGGTTTGATTGGGGAGATTGGGAAACTGAGGGAGGGTTTTGGGATGGCTACCGTGGACTGTTATGCGTTTGGGTTGGTGCCAGTACAGGTCATCGAAGCGGACGACCGGTTGGTGTTCTGTAATATCCTTGACCGGACAACTCACGAGCCGGTCAAGAATCCGGAGCGCGTCTACCGCTGGGAAGATCTGAAAGATCCCAGCGACGAGATGTACAGGCAGTACTATGAAAACAGCTGGATAGGTCGGCTGGGGAGGAAACGATGAAGGCGCTGATGGGAGTTCTGTTGGCAGGTTGTGTGCTGGTCGGCGGTTGCGATGGTGGTGACGCCATGAAGATTTTGGGTGGCGCCGCTGCTGGATTTGCAACGGCGAAGATAATTGAGGCTCGTCGTGCGCGTACGCCCATATCGGACACGCGCACACGAGAAGAAGAGATCGAAAAGCTCCGCAGGGAAAATGCGGAGCTGCGGCGCGAGATCAAGTCGCGTCGTACGTCCTGTGTTTGGCTTTAGAATCGAAGTCCGGGCAAGGAGTGGGACAACCCCCCCCCGACCCACTCCTTGCCATTTTCTAGCAAATTGTGGGGTAAAAAGAACGACCTTCCTCTTTTTTTTTAGCTAATATCACTTCCAAACGCTATACATTTCGAGTATAATGCATTCCGAACTACTTGTCCTCACTCACACGGAAAGGGGCTCTGTGCTCGAGTGGCTTAATACGATTATGGATCGAATTCTTTCGCTCTTGCCAAGTGCGATGATTATCGATTCAACGGAAGCCGGAGTAGCCTATTGGTTTGGGCATCCACGCCCGATCACCCCCGAACGAATTTATTTCTACTGGCCTGTCTTCTGCAGCATCGACGTTCGGAAGGTAGTCAAGCAGTGCATCGATTGCAAAACACAAACCGTTCTGTCCAAAGACGGAAAATCCATTTGTATAGGAGTGGTGGTTCAGTATCGGGTGACAAACCCAATGAAGGCGTTTACGGAATATGATGATCTCGACACGTACATCCCGCCTCTTGCTATGAGCTCGGCCCAAGAAGTCATGCGGCACCACAGGCTCGCAGAGCTAATCGAAGAAAAAGAAGAGGGGCCCGACATTGTGGCAGAGCTCACCGGGGCGCTAAAGCGGCGGCTGTACAATAGCGGGGTAGAGATCATCAATGTGTTCGTAAACGAAATCGCACCATGCCGGGCGCTACGACTGATTACTAAGTCCGCCATGGTCTTACCCGAAAGGAGGGAAGAAGATGCCTAGCCGATGGACCATCAAGGATTGGGTAGAGGAAAACCTGGATAATTACGATGTAGCCTCGCCCGAGGGCAAAAGAGAGATGATAGCGGATTGCAAGGAAGCGATCCCCCACGCCAACCCCAGAGGAATACGCAATCGCATTTGTTATTCCATGAAAGCTCGGGGCATAGAATCCGAAAACCCCGGCAGACCTAGAAACACTAACAGCGGCACGGCCTTCAGAACAACAAAGGCGCCAGAAGAAAGCGGAGAAGGGGTCATCACCGCTGATGAGCTATTGGGTAGACTTGACGTAGTAACCCAAATAAAAACCTACCTGGAGAACGTTATCGGGAAAGACTACAAAGATAACGAGTCTCTCCGCAAGACATTTGGTATAGGTGAGAGACGGTGGAGAGACATGCGTAATCTGCCTGCTCTGCAAGAGCACTATTTTTCTTTTGCGGATGCCCGTACTGGCAAGCACTTGACCGTGTGGTCTTCACGACAAGGCATTAAGAACGCACGTGCAGCCACGTCTCGGAACAGGCATCATAGCTAGGAGAAGGACATGGCAAAACGTAGAAGCAAAGGTGATACAATGGACCTTGACCAGCTCCAGAATCTCGTAGATCCCAAGAAAGAAATTCTGGCGTTACGGAAAGAGCGAAGATCGCTAGAGTCCGAGATCAAGGCCATGCAGGAGGAGTACGGCAATTTAGAGTCATACTTCACTGACCTGCGAGAAGAAATAGAACTCCTCGCAATTGCCCCCACTCCGAAGATTTACAAACCCACCAGAAAATCTCTAAAGGTATCCACTCCGGTAACGCCAGCCCTGCACTTTACAGATTGGCATTATGGCATGGTGCAAGAGCCGGACGAAATCGAATACATGGGTGGGTTTTCACCTGAGGTCCACGAGGCGTATATCAACAACTTGATTGTTGATTTCGTCAACTGGGTGGAGTTGCACCGGCACAACTACACCATCAACGAGATGGCTATCCTTTGCACCGGGGACCTCATTAGTGGTGACATTCATCGCGACCTCGAGGTTACTAATGCGTGGCCCACTCCGGTGCAAGCGTGCAGGTGCGGCCGATTTCTTGGACAAGCTATTGCTTCCCTGGCGCCACACTTCACCAAGGTTATCGTGCACTTCATGGTCCCGGATAACCATTCTCGGCTGACGAAGAAGCCCCAAGCGAAGCAACAGGGGCTGAATAGCCACAACTACACAGTCGGGTTCATAGCCAACATGTGCACTGCTGCGCTGAAGAACGTAGAATTCAATATGCACATCTCGCACTCTAAATCCGTGACAGTTGCGAAGCGTCAGTATCTTCTTTCGCATGGCCACGATGTCCGCGGTTGGGCTGGCTTTCCATATTACGGCATTGAACGCAAGGTGAGCCGTGAGGCCTTGTGCCGACTGTGGGAACCTGACTACAAGAAGTTCCACCGCTGCATCATTGGCCACTGGCATGCTCCGTTGCGCCATCCCTGGTATTGGATTGGCGGCAGCGCTAGTGGCACCGATGCCCTTGACCACAAACAGGGTCGTCGCTCCAAGCCCATCCAGTGCGCGTGGATGATCCACCCCAAAAAGGGAGAGTTCGACGCTGTCGAATTTGACCTGCACACCTAGCCCCAGCCACCCTGCTCCCGGTTCTTTCTTCCCCCCTTTCCACCGGGAGTGGGGTGGCCTTGTTTTTTTTTGCGGTATAAGACTCATGTTCTATGTACATGGCGTTGTTTTCATTCTATCTGAGAAAGGAGTGAATTGTGGCCAAGTGTAAATTCTCCCGTTGCAATGAAATGGGGAGCCCGGCGCTTGCCGGATACTGCTCAACCGAATGCTGGGGTAGTGGTGTCTATCTGCGCCATAATGGGATGCGTGATCTCTTGAATTACATTATGAATCTAGAGAAAAGAATTTCTGAGCTGGAAGCTGAGGATGACAAAGTTGAGGCATCAAAACAACGAACATGCGACGATTGTGCGCACATGAACGAAAGCGTTGGAGGGTGTAGTGCCCCTTGGGGATCATGCATTGACTATTCTAATTTCAAACCAAGGCAACAAAGCGACAAAGAACCCCGCGTCGTTACGGCGCAAAGCCTAATCGACGATGGAATGCTGCACGAGTACGAAGTGACCGAGCTTCTGAAGCAGGAGGGAAGGAAACGGCCCGAGTCAGTAGTCTCGACGACCGGCCACGGGTGGGCGGAGGCGGGTTTGCTTCCGGAGTTCTATTACCCGCTGGAGTTGCTCGGCTTTCGCCTCGGCGAAGGCGAAGAAATACCGACGCTTGACCGCCCGGTGGTCAATTGGGAGTGGATGTCGAAGTGGACGAAGGCCGTGGCTATGGACGCAGCCGGTAATTGGTACGGGCATGCCGTCATCCCGAGGCCTAACGATTTCTACGCCGACTGGCCTGGTGAACACTATTTCTTCATCCCCGAAGAATATGCCCCGCATTGGCAGGGCGACTGGAAAGAGTCGCTATGTGTGCGTCCTGGGATTGAGGAGGGCGAGTGATGGCTGGACCGTTGAACCACATTGTCAGTTGTGATTGGCAATTTAGGAGATGCTTATGAGGCATTGGAGGAATGCTTCGCGATCATCTTCATGTTAGCCGATGGAAACACGGATCGAGTATCGTGGGCATGTGAGGAGCTTGGTTTTCCTGACCCGTGGGATGGAGCCTACGAAGTTAAAAAACCAATGTGCCTGCGGCCTGGGGTTGAGGAGGAAGTAAAAAATGGCTAAGGAACTGAAGCCTTGTGAGGGGATTACAGCGGCGTTAGGAGCCTACGGTGCATTCAATGCCAATTGCTTCTGTGCTACTGGTTAGTATGCTTGTGTGGGCTCTCGATTTTGTGACTGATGGGTTCCGGGTGGCTTGAAGGGGGCGAGGGATGAGTGAGAGAAAATACCTAACCGACGAGGGCGCACCGCGCATCCCGGTGGCACTTCTTCGGCTGTTGAGGCGCATTCGCTGGCTGCTGATTTATCAGTGGCGCAGTCTCACCCTCAAACAGTGGCCTTATGAATCTTGCTGGATGTGCGGTAAGTCTTTCAGGGTACGTTGGTCTGTGGAGGATAAATACTGGCGTGACGTGGTCGGCGTGCCTGACGCCGGAGGCGGTTCGTTATGCGTAGATTGCTTCGTGGAGTATGCCAAATATCTTGGGATTCGTGTGCCATTTGGAGAAATAAAGATCGAGGTCTTTGAGCCAGAGAGCGAGGAAGGATAGGTAGATAGCGATGAGCAAATCAGACAAAGATCTACAATTGGAAAAGTTACGGGCTGACCTGGAAAAGTTACAGGCTGAGGAGGCTGAGTTTAGAGAGGAGCTTTTTAAGTATGGACTGATCGAGTTGATCCCGCTCTCGCTGGTCATTCTTGCTGGCATTCTGTTTGGCTAAGGTTGAGGAGATGGGAAAAGGAGGAGATGTAGTGATTACTAACGGAATGTTTGATTTTGCGATAGGGTTCGTTGTAGGAATAATATTCATGCTGCTGGCCGAGTGGATAGGGGGAGGTTTCGAACAACCGAACGACCACCACGTCAAGCTTGGCTATGCTCACTACAACAGCACGACTGGAGCGTGTGAATGGATATCACTGACCGAGCTGGTTGCGCGGGATTCGGCGGCTCGCGTGAAGAAGAGTGAATGAGGGGGGGGCTACGATGGATTTAGTCGACCAGAGCAAGTGGCCGAAGTGTCCGAAGTGCGGCGAACTGCTGTCCCCCGAAGCTTGAGGCGGCAGCCGAAGATTAAAGCCCGAAATACGAGAGGAAGAAGAGGAGGCCAGCCCCCCTCTTCTTTGCCACTCAGAACTCTACTCGGAATAGCACCCCAACCATATACTGATTGTCGTCATTGAGCACCGGATTGAATCTACGGTAGGTATATTCCGGGTCCATTTCCCAGGCAGTGTATTTCATTTCCGTCCCAACCTCGCCGAACTTCACGAACCAATTACCCTGGCGATGCACGTAGCCCGTGAGCATCCAGCCTGATTTCTTGTAGGAATTCCGGACCACATTATCGATCAGGCGCCCCGCGCCCGATACGGGCGTACGCGTAGTGAACACGTCTACGCTTTCGGCTATTCTCTCCATTAGGCAGCCAGGCGTTATGGCTATACAGGTCAGCAAAACAACGATCAGTAAGGTTCGCATAGTTTGGTCCTCCGCTTCCATTATAGCAGGTAATCTTAAGGATGCAAACAGGTATAAGATAGATGTACAATAACAACCTGGCCTATTTTTGTTGCAAATGAAACAGAAGGAGGAAAAAGATGAGAAAAGACATAGAGGAATACCTATGTATCTCTGGCGCAGGCCTGTCGATAGAACAAACTATTCTGGAGATACAGGAGGGCTTACTAAGCCACAGGATCGCGAAGGACGTAGTTCAGACCTTCATCTCTCGCTTCCCAAAGCAAGAGCTCGTCGAAAAGGTTGGGGAATTGCTCGGCGAGGTTTTCGATGAAGAAGAAATCGCTAAGTTGCGCGAGTGGGCGCAAAGTAAAACAGGACGAAAGTCCTTAGAGCAAATGCCCATCATTATCCAAAAGGTGTCTATGCTTGGGCAGGACCTGGCGGCTAAGGTCGCTAATGACATGGAAGAGGAAGGGATTCTCTGGTCAAAGGAGGAAGAGGACGATGGCTGAGAAGGGAGCAAATGGGGTAGCAAGCTTTTGGCGTGAGGAGGAGACAATGCGTTGCGACCAAGAGTTCGGCTTAACCGCCGAAGCGCGTAAGTATCTGGAGAGCTATGCGAGAAAGATAGAAGCCCCACCCGCTTGCCCTCATTGTGGCAAGCTGACAAGAGTAGACTTCGAAAAGAAGGAATGCGGCCAATACTATGGGATGTTCGGGGACGAGTACCCGCTGATGGAGTATACACTGCACAACGGCGTAAAGGCAAGAGAAATCGTCCAGGCAGAACCTTGGTCGTCCGGGCCCTGCTTCTTTCTCTGTCTTCTACTTGAGAACGGAACACGAATCGGGGAGTGGCGCCAATCCGAGATTGATAACGCATAGGAGGATACATGAAAAGCCGAAACCGAAACTGGGACCGTAGCCGGAGCGGGAGCCGGAGCTGGAGCGGGAGCGGGAGCGGGAAGTAAAACAAGACCAAAACCATCTATTTCATAGGGAGAAGAGAATGAAAATAGGCGTTAAGGCAAAACTCTGCCACGGTGTTATAATGGAGTTCATGCGAGATGCCGGGATAACACAAAAGAAGCTGGCCGAAATGGCTGGCATGTGCCAATCTCACTTGTCTGCGTTGATGACCCTTGGGGCAAAGATGACCGAATTTTCGGCCAGAAAGTTGGCGAAGATAATCGGATGTTCCATAAAGGACCTCATGGAGGTACAGCTTCCCGACGGGATCGATAGGGAGATAGAAACGGTGTTTGAAGCTGATCGGGCTGCCCTGGAACACTATGCTAGTAGAACTAGAGCCAGGATGCTATCCTATACCGGCAGCTGTGACGATGTGGAAATCGAGGAATCCGCATCACACATGAGACAGGTACTAGAAAACGCCCTATCTACACTCACCAAGACAGAGCGGTATATCCTAGAGGGAAAGTTGGGGCTGAGCGGACGCGAAAAAACTACGTACGAGGCCACATCTAAAGTGCTCAACAAGACCCGGGGGCGCATACACCAACTTGGCGGTAGAGCACAAAGGAAGGTCCTGGACTACCTAATAAGGAGCGGGGAAGCTGCACTAGTTGGACCTTTCATAGATATTTGTAACGAAGCAAATAACACCAGCCCACCCCACGATGAAATAAATAGAAAGGAAAGCATCAAGGAGGCAGAAGAAGTTTCGGACCGCCAACAGCGCACTCGGCTTGGATGCCAAAGCGTACAAGGCGGCGGCACCCAGATAGAAAAGAGAACAGAAAAGAGCTGAGAGAAAGGGTGCATAAAGACTGCGCCCATACCAGCCAGAAAGGGGGCACATGTTCCTAACAAAAGCGCCTGGGGACCGGGCGCGATGACACAAATAAAGTGGTAGGTCCTCAGCCATGGGGTTGATCGCCCATGTTGCTGGCCTCACGCAGCTTCGGCTGCGTGCCCCCGAAGAGGTTGATCACCTCTCTTTACCTAGTACCCCACATATAACGACTTATAGCCTCATGCAGCTATAACTCGCCATAATTGGCTACAAAAAAAGGACCGCTCCCCCGGGGAGAGAGGAGCGGTCCAGGCGAAGAGGAGAGGAACTGGGGCTCTCCGAAGGTTTACGGAATGGGGGCTGCGCCAACGATGGCCAGCTGCGCCGCAAGCCGGTCAATAGCGGCCTGCAGGTCCGCAGGGGGCGACACTGCCCAGTCTGCCGGATTACCGGCCGTATAGGCCACATCCGTAGGCGTAGCGCCATGCGGGTTGCCGGTCAATACATCGTGGTCACCATCCGACACCAGGTCCAGCTCGGTCTTGTTGGTGTGCGTATGCTGCGCAGCCGTATTCGCCGCAACATCCGCATGGTCAGAGCCATCACCAGTAGCATGGGTTTGGTTGCTCGTCACAATGCTGTGGGCTGAGCCGTCACTGACATCGTGATCACCATCCGTCAGCAGATCCAACTCTGCCTTGTTGGCGTGGGAATGGGTCGCTGCCAGGGCCGCCGTCACTTCAGGCTGAACCACTTCAGACCCAGCAGTAGCCGCAAAGTTCGAGGCCACCAAATCACCAGCCGTCACCAAGGCCGCGATATCCGGATCCTGCAACCACTTGTCCTCGATACCAGTCGCCGTCGCACCGTTAGCAATAACCTTACCAAGCTTGGTCAAAGCAATCGCCCCACCACTCACATTCTGAAGATCCATCACAAACTCCTTTTCTCTACAATGAGTTCATCTACTCACAAACGACCTAACCCCAAAAAAGTCTCTCTACCCAGCTTTTATTCAAATAGCTATTGACGCAACAGACGTAATAGCGTCAGTAAGCTGTTTCACTTTCCGGATAATGGAGGTTTTGTTTTTGCCGAAATAGAAGGCCTTATTGACCTTCTCAGCAAAAGAGCTCCGGTCCAATGGCTTCTCAAAACAAGCGAATACATCCAGACTCAACAGCCTCTCCCGGTCATACACACCGGTACAAATGATTACCGGCGCCGTAGAAATGGCGTTTTCTCGGATGTAGTGCATCAACTCTATTCCGTTCATCTTTGGCATCATAATATCAAGCACAACCAGCCCGATAGATCCGTTGTGCTCCTCGAAGCACTTGAGTGCTTCCTCCCCGTCTCCGGCCTCGACGCACTCATAGCCTTCCGCCTCGAGCCATTTGCGCATGACATCACGATGCGCCTTCTCGTCTTCCACTATCAATACCTTCCGGGCGGTCATCACTACGGCCCTCCATGCGCAACCAGCTGCGCAACCAAAAAGCCGACACCCCCTCCAATGGCGGCAACCAAGAGTTTTTCGAATATCCCCCAAAGCCTGCCCGACCAGACGCTCTGGGTTTTCATTCTGTCTTTTTGGATGCCGTCCGTTTCCTTGTCGAGCTCGTCTAGGTCCCGTTGCAAGATGGCAAGGTCTATTTTGAGTTGATGGATGTCAGCACCATATTCTCCGCAGTGGAGCTTGTCTAGGCGCTCACGAATGTTGCGGATGTCAGCTTCAATGGTAGAAATGCGCTGGTTGTACTTCTCGATGGTTGGCAGGAGTCTATCTAGTTGTCGTTCCAGTGACTGTATCTCGTGGAGAACCGTCCCCCGGTCACTGCTGCTGCTGTTTGCCATTCTCTATCTCCGGTCGTTATTTGCGCTGAGCAAGCTCGTCTATGGCACCCTGCACGGTAGTGGCTTTAAGACCTGAGACTGCGTTGTCATAAACAACTTCTGTCCCATCTTGGTCATCTGTTGCATTATACTCAATTTCATCGAGCTTGTCACGCTCTTTCTCAGTCATAACTACCCCAGAACCAGCATCGGTTATGGCTTCCAGCATGTCAAGCTGCGCATGCTGGTGAGATTTCGTTTCGAGGTCATGTAGCTTGGCCAATAGTTCAAGCAGGGCCTCATGTACATTAGTTGCTTTGAAATCAGGCAGTTGCACCGGAACATCTTCACCGTTCTGGACCCGCATGGCGCCCGGCTCTATACCGGCCAGCTTACTGCGCTCCGCACTGGTGATTATTTCTCCGCTGCCAGACTTTATGATTTTTGCGAGGGCTACAGCATTGGGGTGCAAATGATTCCTCTCGCAGGTCTTCGATACGTCTTCGTGAAGCTGGGCGATGGCCTGGTGGACTGTGGCATTGCCCTTGTATATAATCTGACCGGCGTCCTTGGTTACCGTGGCGCCAGTCTCGATGCCTGCCAGCTTCTCCCGTTCTTCGTCCGTGATAATGCTCGCGCTACCCAGCCCAATGATACCGTCCAGGATCTTGGCGTTCTTGTGCAGATGCTTGAATCTACGAAGAGCGGCCAAATGGACACTGTGCTTATCAAATACGTCCTTGACGGAAGCATTTGGCCCACAAGGGATTTGCGTGGCATCTCTTGCCGCAGCTGCGTTTGGCTCTATACTGGCAAGCTTCTCGCGCTCCTGGTTCGAAATAACGAAACCGCTACCCGCGCTCTGGATCCGGGTGAGCTCCTTCGCATTCTTGTGGCCGTGGTTGTCAATGGCGTCTATGTTTCTCTGGAGCCCATTGATGCAGTCGCCGACGTTGTGCTCGTCATGCATAATCTGGGTAGAGTCCGTAATCCGATTGGCCCCGGCTTCGATAGTGGCCAGCTTCCGCCGCTCTTCCACTGTCATAACATCGCCACTGCCCGAGCTTCTAATACCCGTCAATGCCTTGAGGTTGTCGTGGGTATGGGATGATGTTTGCACTAGTTCGTCGATAGCACGCTGTACGTCCTTGGCTGACAAACGAGACACGGAGCTGTCATAAGGAACGGCCTTGGCATCCTGAGCCCGGGCCCCATGCTGGACAGTCTTCAGCTTGTCACGTTCGTCGCTGGTAATAATGCGACCAGACCCAGGGCTCTGGATTGCTTCCAGAATATCAAGGGCCGAATGCTTGTGAGAATCGCCAACCAAAAGCGAAGTGGCCGCAGCCACCTTGTCAATAGCAACCTCGACGTTCGGGGCCGTCACGTTCTCGCCATTGAAATCAACCTCGGAGGCCTCCGGCATGTGCATACTCATGAGCTTGGCACGCTCGGCATGGCCGATAATGCGGCCGCTACCGGCCGACTCGATCCGGTTAAGCAGATCTTGATTGTCATGCTGGTGATTTAAGACATTGACAGACTTAAACTTGGCTTCTAGGTCGTCCAGGCTGGATTGGACATTACCGCCATCCCTCGTCGGGACCTGACCGGCTTCTTGGTCTGGAGCGGCATTAGCCTTCACGCTCTTGAGCTTAGCGCGTTCTTCGACGGTCATGATGGACCCACTGCCCGTTGTGTGGATAGCGTTGAGACGGTCCATATTCTTGTGGGTATGAGACTGTGCGCCGAGAGATTCCCCCAAGAGCGCCAGCTGGTCAATTGCAGCCTGCACGTCAGCGGCATCTAATCCGGCCACGTGACCATTATACGGCACTTCTCGTGCTACCTGGTCATCTTTGGCATGCGGTTCAACCTCAAGCAGCTTACGACGTTCGGCGTCTGTGATTACTTTCCCGCTGCCAGCATCAGTAAACCGGGCCAGAACATCGGCATTTGGATGAGAATGGGCTTGGCTGGTTGCCGCACTTACCATCAGATCCGTCTCTTCAACCAGATTACCGAAGTTCTGGTTGACTGTGATAATTTCGTCCCCGAGATCAATTATTGCCTGGCGTTCGTCGTCAGTGATAATACGGCCGCTACCGGCGTCATTGATGCAGACCAGCTCGTTTATGTTGAGATGATCATGCCCCCAGTAATCCAGGGCTTCCTGGACATTGTAGGGGGTGACGGAGGTGGGGCGAGAACGGGCAATACGATATGGGTCATAGGGCACATCCTCCGCTTCCTGGTGGCTCGCGTTGAACTCTACCGTGGCCAACTTGACGCGCTCGTTCTCGGTGATAAGGTGCTCTGGGGTGATCTCCTTCAGGGTATCTAGGTTATCATGCCCATGGGCCAGGAAGCGGTCCTTCTGGCGCATATCTGCCAGGACATCAATAGCCTTTTGGACATCCGCAGCCTTTAGCCTAGATCTTTCCGGGGAATACGGCACATCGGACGCGGCTTGGTCTTTGGTGGCGCCAGGCTCGATACCGTGGAGCTTGTCTCGCTCCTCACTGGTAATTACTGACCCGCTGCCTGCAGAACCAATCTTCTCCAGGACCCCAGAGTTCGTGTGAATGTGGCTTTCGTGATTCATCGCCTCGTCCAGGGCACCGCGCAAGAAAACAATGGCATCTTCTACATTGGCAGCTGCAACCCCAGGTACAGATATAGGAACATCCCGGGCGCTTTGGTCTTGGGTTGCGTTAGTCTCAATGCCCTCGAGTTTGTTGCGTTCTTTGGCGGTGATGATGGAGCCGGAACCTACTCCCAGGATTTCCTCGATAACACCCATGTTATCGTGGGCATGAAGATTCTCCCGCTCTTCTTTGGTAATGACATTCCCGCTCCCAGAATCGGAAATCCGCTCAAGAGCAGCTGCGTTTTGGTGCTGATGGCTACGAGACTCCAGGCGCCTGGCGCGTACGGACAGGACGTTGATCGCCTCCTGAACCGTATCGGCCATCACGTCCCCGCTATAGGGAACCTCGGCAGCCGTTTGGTCGGCAGTGGCCCTGCGCTCAATTTCGGTTAGCTTGGCACGCTCCGAATCAGTCATGATGCGCCCAGAGCCCACGTCCTTGATGCGACGGAGAAGATCTATCTTCTCGTTGCCAGCCGCTACCTCTTCAATGGCGGCCTGGACGTTGGTGGCTTTGAGACCGGATGCGCGGTTGAAGAACCGTATGTCATCGGCTCGTTGCTCTTCTGCCATCTGTTGCTCCTATTTCTGTTGCATTTGTAACAGTTCCCAGCCCTTCACTTGTCCCACTTGAGCGCTATCGCGGTATTGCGTAAGATGCTGACTACTTGCGAAGATAAAGCAAAGCGTTCTGCATTGATTTCGATGGAGCGAAGCAAATCGCCATCGTTGTGACGCTCAGAGGCGGCTTTCCAATCAGCCAGCATTTCCATGACGTCGATCAAAGACATGTCATGGATCCCGCCCGGCTGGCATTCCGGATGATGCCTATTATGAGCGTAGTGGTGCTCTAGCGCAGGCTTCATCTCC
>Ga0180433_10004807_pt1 | contig 18721 bp, 15 predicted proteins | sample SS_ome_8_FD_132980 | JGI IMG/M metagenome (GOLD analysis project Ga0180433, IMG submission 132980) | Hypersaline lake sediment archaeal communities from the Salton Sea, California, USA - SS_1_D_1 metaG | ecosystem: Environmental > Aquatic > Non-marine Saline and Alkaline > Hypersaline >... | reverse complement strand
GTTCCACGTGAGGTGCAGGAGCGTGTCGAACCCGAGCTCGTGCGCGCCGACACCGGCCCACAGGAGGTGCGAGTGGATCCGCTCCAGCTCGCCGATGATCGTGCGGATGTACTGCGCGCGCGGTGGGACCTCGATCCCAGCCGCATTCTCGACCGCCTGCGTGAACGCGAGCGGGTGAGAGATCGAGCAGATGCCGCAGATGCGCTCGGAGAGGTAGAGTGTCTGGATCACGTTTCGCCGCATCCCCATGTACTCGATGCCGCGGTGCGCGAATCCGGGCTTGATATCGACGCCGACGATCTGCTCGCCGGAGAGGTCGAACGTGAACCGGATCGGCTCTTTCAGGGCCGGATGCGTCGGCCCGATCGGGACGGTGTAGCAGGTCTGCTCCCCGCCGCCGATCTCGAGGTGAATCGATCGGTTATTCATTGCGTTCCTCCCACTTCACCAACCGCTTGACGCTTCCGTTGGTCTCTTCCTGAAGATCGTGGCGCCAGGGATGGATCGTCATGTCCTCGGGGAGGAACAGGTTCCTCTTGTCCGGGATGCCGTCGACCTCGATCCCGAAGAACTCCCGCTTCTCCCGCTCCGACGTCTGCGCGCCGGGGAGGAGGTCGGTGATCGTTGGGATGTGGAGGTCGCTCTTCGGCACAACGGTGCGGATCGTGAACGTCACCTCGCCGTACCGCTCGCCCCATCCGGCCGAGAAGTGGTAGTTGAGGGCGATGCCGTCGCCGAGGTCGTCGCCCGAGATCACCGACAGGTGCGGGTCGAACTCGGCGCAGAGGTGCTCGACCGCGGCGCGGAAGTCGGCGCGATCGACGACGATCCACAGATCGTAGACCGACTGCGGGTCGACGTTGCCGACCTGCCGTTCGATCGTGCGCTCGTCGAGCAGCTTGCCCCCGAGGGCCGTGCGGAAGGAACCGAGGATGGTTTCAGGCTTCATCAGCTCACCCCCGCTTTCTCCAGCGTCTCCAGCTTGGCGACCGCTTTCACGACGCCGTCGATGATCGCCTCCGGCCGCGACGGGCATCCCGGGACGTAGACGTCGACCGGGATGATCTCGTCGACCGGACCGACCGTGTTGTACGACTCGTAGAAGACGCCGCCGGTGCAGCCGCAGCCGCCGACGACGACGACCGCCTTCGGATCCGGCGTCTGATCGTAGACCCGCTTCAGCCGCGAGGCCATCGGGCGCGTGACCGGGCCGGTCACCAGGAGGACGTCCGCGTGTCGCGGGGTCCCGGTGAGCATGATCCCGAATCGCTCGACGTCATAGCGCGGCGTGAGGGCGGCGACGATCTCGATGTCGCATCCGTTGCAGGACCCGGTGGCGATGTGGAACACCCACAGGGCCCGTTTGAATGATCGAGGTAGTGCCATACGTCTCACCCAATCCAGAAGAGAATCACGAACACGAGCCCGAGGGCGCCGATGAACCACGCGACGTAGTCGTTCAGGATCCCCGTGTGCCACGCGCGAACGCGTTCGTAGTACTCGGCCAAGCCGTGCACCATGCCCCAGTAGAGGTTCTCGCCGCGAACGTGCAGCGCCTCCGCCGTCTCGGGCTCCGCGTTACCGGAGAGAAACGGCTGGGTCTGGTCGGTGCCGCGCTTGTAGTCCTTGCGACCGCGCGAACGGACGAAGAACCCGATGACGAGAACGCCCAGGAAGAGGAGCGTCCAGGCGATCGGATTCCACGCACCGAAGCCGGAACTGATTCCGCCCATCGCTATCCACCTCCCAGAACGGCACCGATGTACGCGTCACGCCCGTACCAGAGTGCCTTGGCCGCCGGCGTGACGATCGTGTCGACGAAGAAGCCGGGGAACAGGCCGAACGCGATCACGACGAGCGCGAGGACGGCCATCGGGACGAGCATCCCGAGCGGCGCCTCCTCGGCGTCGACCGCGAGGCCGACCTTCGGACCGAGGAACGCGCCCTGGAACGCCTTCACGAAGACCGCCAACAGCATGATGCTCGACAGGATCGCGATGACTGACAGGAACGGGCTCAGCTTGAACGATGCCTCGTAGATCAGGAACTTCGAGGCGAACCCGTTGAACGGCGGGATCCCGGCGAGCGCGAACGCGCCGATGATGAAGAAGACGGTCGTCCACTTCATCCGGTGCGCCAGGCCGCCCATCTTGTTCAGGTCGCGTGTGCCGCTGGCGCGGATCACGGCGCCCGAGGTCAAGAACAGGAGCCCGATGCAGGCGGCGTCGTTCAGCATGTGGAAGATGCCTCCCTGCATCGCGACGAACCCGTAGTCGAGTGCGGTTGCCTTGTCGGCGAGGGCCGCGCCCCCGACGACGAGCGACGCCCGTCGGACGAGTCCGACGCCGACGCCGAGCAGCATGTACCCGATCTGCGAGACCGCACCGTAGGCGATCAGCCGCTTGAGGTCGTTCTGAACGAGCGCCATCGTGACGCCGACGAAGATCGTCAGCACCGCGAGGACGATCAGGATCCAGCCGTTGGTGGCGATCGACGCGCCGATACCGAACAGCGTGAACAGGACACGGAAGACGGCGTAGAGGCTCGCCTGACTGTTGGCGACGAGAATCGCCGACGTCGGGGCGGGGGCCTCGCCGTACGCGTCCGGCGCCCACATGTGCATCGGGACCGCGCCCGCCTTCATCGCGAGACCGGTCAGAAGCAGCCCGAGGGCGATCTTGTCGACGACGGTCACCCCGAGGGTGCCGATCTGCGAGGCGATGAACGCCATGTTCAGCGCGCCGTGCTGCCCGTAGAGGAGGGCGACGGCGAGGAGAACGAACAGCCCGGACAGGGTGTAGAGCGTCATCACCTTGAATCCGGCTTCCTGCGACTTCTTGAGCCAGACGCGGAAGCCGATCAGCCCGCAGGCCGCGATCGACGTGATCTCGAGGAAGACGAAGAAGTTGAACATGTCGCCGGTCAGTTCCATCCCGAAGATCCCGGCGGTGAGGAGCAGGAGGAGGCTGAAGTACATGCTTCCGCCCGATCGCTCGCGCCAGTAGGAGAAGCTGAAGTACGCACCGGCGAGGGTGACGAGTGCGGTGATGAGCGTCATGAACGCGCTCATACCGTCGACCTCGAACAGGATCCGGATCGGCACCGTCATCCCCGACGGAAGCGGGATCGAGAGTCCCTGGCCGCCGAGGACGTAGATGCTCGGAACGCCGCTACCCGCGAAGAAATCGGCCGCGAGGAGTCCGGCGAGCGCCGCCGTCAGGGCGACGATCAAGCCGACGAACAGGTCCCGCGCCCCTCGTCCGAGTTTCCCGACGAGCGGGGTCGCGAATGCGCCCAGCAGGGGCACGGCGATGAGGAGCACAGGAGCGTGAGTCGCTAGGGTATTCATCCTCTCAGCTCCTTGATCTTCCGAACGTCCAGCGTTCCGTAGTGACCGTGGACGAAGACGGCGAACGAGAGGAGGAGGGCCGTCGTCGCAAGCCCGATGACGATGCTGGTCAGCGTTAGCGCCTGCGGCGTCGGCAGGACCATCCTCTCTCCGGCGTTGGCGTAGGTGTAGATCGGCGCCGCGCCGTCCGATCGATATCCGAGCATGACCAGGAACAGGTTCACGCCCGTCTCGACGAGCGACACACCGATCACCATCTTGATCAGGTTTCGCTTGAAGAGGAGGGCGTACAGCCCGAAGACGACGAGCAGTGCCGCAATGACGAACGGGAAGTTGCCCACGTTCATTCGGTCCCCTCCTTTCGGGCGCCGACGAGCATCACGATGACGATGCACGCAATCCCGGTCATGACCTTCAGCCCGACGGCCCAGTTCATCAGCGGAACGAGTCCGCCGGCGTTCAGGACCCCGGCATTCGGGCCGGCAGGGACGCCGACGCCGAAGAACCCGCCGCCGGTGTTGGCGAGCAGGTTGTAGAAGAAGGCCGTTCCGATCCCCGCGAACGCGAGGCCGAGGAACGCGAGGGCACCGACCTCTTCGAGGCTCTGGAGCAGGTGCTTGTTCAGATGCCCCTTCACGCCGGCCGTTCCGAGCGCAACGAGCAGAAGCGCGAACGCGCTGGCGACGACGGCGCCGCCCTGGAACCCGCCGCCGGGGGTCAGGTGACCGTGCATGATCACGTAGAACCCGAAGACGAGGATCAGCCCGTAGACGAACCGAGTGACCGTGCGGACGATGACAGACATGCCGTCCTGGTTCATGCCGCACCCCCCCACTGTTCATCCTCCCGGCGCTTGCGGAACAGCGCCAACACGCTAATGACGGCCGTGAACAGGACGGTCGCTTCGCCGAGCGTGTCGAAGCCTCGGTAGTCGAAGACGACGGCGGTGACCACGTTGTTCACCGCGATCTCGCCCTGTGCGTTGGCGATGAAGTAGTCGTCCATCGCGGCCTCGTTCGGGGTGCCGAACGGGCGCGTCGAGGTCGCCGCGAGCAGGAGGAATGCAGTCACGAACAGGAAACAGACGAGCAGAAGCGCCTTTCTCATTCCTCCTCCTTTCGGCGCGTGCGTCGCAACGCGATCACGTAGATCGCGGTCGTCAGCGCCGCACCGATTCCGGCTTCGGCGATGGCGACGTCGGGCGCCTGCAGGATGTAGAACTCGAGCGAGACGAGGAGGCTCGCGGCCGCCAGGGCGAGGACCGAAGAGAGCAGGTCCTTGAACCAGACGGCGAGTGCGCCTCCGGCGACGATCAACACGAGAACGACGACATGGAGAATGCTCTCAACGATCATGATCGCTCCTCCAATCGGTCGACGACCGCACCCTTCGGCTTGATCCCGCTGCGATGGGCCGCCCGCGCGATCGCGTGCGATCCGGTCGGGTTCGTGACGAGAATCGCGGCGAGCGCGACGATCGCGTGGATCGCCAGCATGTTGTACTCCGCTCCGCCCCGCACGAAGCCGTAGATCACCACGGCGAGCGCCGTGAAGATCGACCCGAACGTGGTGCACTTCGTCGCGCCGTGAAGACGCGTGTAGACGTCGGGGAACCGCATCAGCGCGAGTGCCCCGAGCCCGTTGAACAGCACCCCGATGCCGAGCAGTACGTAAAGTAGGATCGGCATCTCTACAGCCCCCTCTCCAAGTAGCGCGCCACGTACAGCGTTCCGACGAACGAGAGGAGCGCGTAGATGATGGCGACGTCGATGTAGATGATCTGATCGAACGCCGCGCCCAACACGATCATCGTGGCCACGACCATCGTGTTCAGCGTGTCCAGTCCGACGACGCGGTCGGCGACCGTGGGTCCCAGACCGATTCGTACGAGGCTGAACAGCGTGAACAGCGCGAAGCACATCGCGACGACGAGGAAGGCGATCGGTTCGATGATCATTCCGCGATCCTCCTTGCCCAGTCCGCAAACCCCCCACACACCGTCTTGCACGTCGGTTCAGGATCGGTGACGTTGATCCAGTGGACGAACAGGTCCCCCGAATCCTCGTCCACGTCGACCGACAGCGTGCCCGGTGTGAGCGTGATCGAGTTCGCGAGCAGGGTTGTCCCGAACTCGGTAGTCAGACCCGGCGAGATCCGAACGATGCCCGGTCGGATCTTCCCCGTGATCACCCGGTACGCGACGTCGAGGTTTGCCTTGGCCATTGCCAGGAAAAAGGGCCCGATGAGATACGCTAGGAAGGTCAAGAGGCGAAGCGGGTTGAGCATCCGATACGGGCTCTTCCCCGACGTTCGCTCCTTGGAGATCGCCACGCGTCCCGCGATGAGACCGGCGATCAGGGACAGAACGGCCCCGGCGATGAGCTCTTCGAGGCTCCACGCGCCAACCGTTCCGCTTCCCAGCGTCATCAGGAGGTAGAAGATGAAGGCAACGGCCGCAGTAACCAGAGTAGCGAGCATACCCACCCTCCCGATACGGCAGTCTTGAAGACAGCCCGGCGGAACGTCCGTCGGGCGGGCCCATGGTACGGGAGGGCGATCGATTGTGTCAAGAGAACTGGGTTTCGCGCTCGGAAGCTGGCAGTCGAGCGTCTAGCCGAACGTCTCCTATTCGACGTCGATCGACCGAACGATCGTGTCCGTCGCGCCGTCGTCGTCGGTGACGGTCAGGCGGGTGCGATAGGTCCCCGGCGACGGGAACGCGTGGAGGACGATCGAGTCGGTCGCGTCGACGACCCCGTTCCCGTCGAAGTCCCAGGCAAACGCGACAACGTCACCGTCGAAGTCGAACGAGACGAGGCCGTTGAACTCGACCGGCTCCCCGACGGCCGGGCTCTCCGGGGAGAAGGTGAAGTCGGCGATCGGCGGGAGGACGGCGCCGGCCTCCTCCTCGCCCGCCGACGGAGCGGCGACAGCGACCTCGTACGCGACGGCGTCGGAAGCGCCGTCACCGTCGACGACCGTTAGCCGAACCGTGTACGTCCCGGCGGCCGGGAACGTGTGCTCGACGATCGGGTCGGTTGCGTCCTCGATCCCGTCTCCGTCGAAGTCCCACGCGAACGCAGCGATCGGGCCGTCGGGATTGGAGGACGGGGACGCGTCGAACGTGATCGCCTCTCCGGCGATCGGCTCGCCCGGCGTGAACGAGTAGTCCGCCGTCGGCGGTTGCAGGGTCCGGCGAAGGTCGACCGGTTCCGGCATCTCGGCAGTGACCTCGACCGTCCGGGTCAGCGTGTCCGCGTTGCCGCCGTCGTCGGTGACGGTGAGGCTGACGGCGTAGGCGCCGGCCTCGGCGAAGACGCGGAGGGCCGTGACGCCGGTCGCGTCGACGGTTCCGTCCCCGTCGAAGTCCCACGCGTAGGCGGTGACCTCCCCGTCGAAGTCGACCGACAGGGCACCGTCGAACGCGACCGCCTCGCCCGCCGTCGGCGCCTCGGGCGCGAACGAGAAGTCGGCGACCGGCGGCTGGAAGCTCGTCGGCGCGACCGGCGCGGGCGTCGGAGGCGCCGCCTCGGGCGCCGTCCCCCCAACGGTGAGCGTCCGGGTGAGGGTGTCCTCGTTGCCGCCGTCGTCGGTGACGGTCAGGCTGACGGTGTACGTCCCCGGGACGGCGAACGTCCACTCCGCCGTCGGGTCAGCGGCGTCGATCGTTCCGTCTCCGTCCAGGTCCCACGCGTACGCCGAGATCTGGCCGTCGAAGTCGAACGAGAGGGTTCCATCGAAGGCGACGGGCTCGCCCGCGACGGGTGCCTCCGGCGAGACGGCGAAGTCGGCCGTCGGCGGCTGGATGGCGATGATCACCTGGCGCGGGCGGATGTAGCCGCCGAAGACGAGGAGTGTCTCCGACGTCGACGTCGGTTCGACGACGACGGTCTCCGGCGTGGTGAACGCGAACCGTGCCGGGAGCGTCGCCGGGTCGAGGGTCGCCGTGTAGAGGCCGGCGGAGACGTCGGCGAACGCGAACGCGCCCGATTCGTTCGTGCGGGCGGGGATCGTCGCACCGTCCTCCCCGGTGAGGAGGACGCGCACGTCGGCGAAGCCGCCCTCGTCCGGGCCGGGTCGCGCATCCTGATCGAGATCCTCGAAGACACGTCCGTCGATTGTCAGGATCGGGGCGAGCGCGATCGGAACGTCGGTCCGCTCGCCGGCGATCACCGTCACAGAGATCGGGTCGGGGCTCGCCGCCTCCGGCGGGAGGCCGGTCACGTCGATCGGGTAGATGCCGGTGGGGAGTGGCGGGAATCGGAAGAGCCCGTCCTCCGCGGTCGACACCTCGGTTCGGCTCGCCTTGACGATCGCACCGCCGATCGGGCGATCCGCCTCGCCGTAGGCGCCGTCGCCGTCGAGATCGACGAACAGGCGTCCCTCGATCTGTCCCTTGGTGACGAAGAACGGGAGCGGGACGTTGAGATCAGCGCTGAACGTGACTCCCCAGCCGAACGCAACGGGCGTCGCGTCGGCGCGGTCCCACGAGATGGTCCCGTCGAACGTGATGTCGAGGCGTTCCGCGAAGCGAACGAAGATCGACGCCGACAGATCGAACGCGTCGACGGTGTTGCGGAGGCTGATCGACGCCTCGTGAAGCGTCCCCTCGGGGCGAAACAGGATCGAGACGTCGGTCTCGCCGGAGAGGACGACGTCCGTCACGAGGTCGACGTGCTTCTCCTGCGTCAGCTGGAGGAACAAGTAGAACGAGTCGACCGACAGGCCGGCCCCCTCTCGGAACGTGAGCGTCCGGCTGTGGGTGCCGAGCGTGAGGTCGATCCGGTCCTCGATCTCCCCGGAGAAGGTGAACGGGAAGACGCCGCTCGTCTCTCGCAGGCCCATCGCGAGGAGGAGGTCGATCTCGCTCGATTGGGTCGGGTCGTCCTCCCGCTGCCACGCGAATTCGAGTGTCGAGGTCAGCGTCGGGCCGTCCTCGAGCGGCGTCGCGCGAAGGTTGAATCCGAGCTGATCGTCGATCACGGTCGCCGCGAGCGGATCGCGGACGACGTTGGTCCACTGGTGCGAGAGGGAGAGGCTCAGCGACAGGTCGGGGAGGCGCAGGCGCTGCGAGAGCCGGATTCCGGCCGTGTCGGACAGCGAGCCCGGGAACGCGGTTCCGATCGAGAACGCCTCGCCGTCGAGGAAGTACCCCGAGGTGTCGATCTCCGTTCCGAACAGGAACGCGCGGCTCGTGATCCCGTCGTCGACTCCGAGGGCCGCCTCGGCGAGGATGCGCCAGTCTTCGATCGGCTCAGCTGTCGCCGTCGCCGAGCCGATCGCTCGGCGCGTCACCGGATCGCGCGCGTCGAAGTAGGCGAATCCGACGTTGGCGACCTCCGGTCCGAGCGCGAATCGACCGCCGAACCGGGCCTCATCGTCGTAGAACCCGCCGACGACGGCGAGATCGAGGAGGTCCTGGTCGACCTCGAAGCTTCCTCCCTCGCAGGACAGACTGACCAGGTCGGTCAGCCGGTTGGAGACGTTGCCGAGCCTCGCCGTCGTCGGCGTGCGGCGGTAGAGGATCGAGTACGACGTGACGTCGACCGGATCGGGACCGAGCGGGTTGGCCGCGCTGACGAACGAGGAGAAGTAGCCGTCGAGGATTCGGCCGGACGTGGAGAACGTGAGGCGGCTGTCGAACGTTCCGGTGAACACGTTCTGGGTGAGCGCGAGGCGGAGCCGGGCGGGGAGGATCTCCATCATCGTGCCGCCGACCGCGTCGGGGGTCGGGGGAAGGATCGTCGTGAAGACGACCGCCTCGTCCTCGACGCCGTCGTAGAGTGTGGAGGCGACCTCGATTGTGAGGACGACCTGGCCCGGTGAGGCGGACGCGGGAAGGCGAAGACGGACGGCGAAGGTCGCGCGTTCCTGGGGGGCGAGATCGAAGATCGGGCCGGGGAGCTCGAGGTCGAGCGTCCGCGACGTCGTCGCCGTCAGCTCGATCGAGTCCTGCGCCGTCCCGCGGTTGACGAGGACGAACTCGTACTCGACGGTCGCCCCGGGAGCGGCGCTCGCTCCGACCGGCGCGACGAGTTCGATCGCGCTCGTCGCCTCGACCGTGATTCGGGCGATGGCGGTCGCTCGATCCGTCGGGTCGCCGTCGGCGACCGCGATGAGCGTGACGTCGTACTCGCCCGGCGGAGCGTCCGACGGGACGGCGACGGTGGCGAAGATCGTCTCCTCGCCCCCCGACGCGACGAACAGCGTCTCCGGCGTGCCGAGGACCTGCCACCCGACCGGAGCCTCGAACTGGAGTGACGCCGTCAGATCGGCGGCACCGGCGTTGGCCACCGCGAAGACGGGCGTGACGAAGGCACCGGGAGACGCCGTCTGGTCGGCCGACAAGACCTCGACATCGACGTCCGCCCAGCAGCAGGCGGCGAAGACGACGAGGAACGCGGCCGTCCAAGCGCCCGTCGCTCGGAAGGCTCTCACTCTCGACAGCATGTCGGATCGAGGGTAGAGGGCGGCCGATTCGCAGGGAAGGACTGGGCTGGGAGCCGGTCGGGACGTTTGTCCAGCCCGTCGGTGCGGCGCGTCCATGTCAGGTCCCGTCTGGCCGGATGTCCCGTCGGGACGCCCCAGGCGCCGTCGGTTCCGCGCGCGGGGAAGCTAGGGTGAGCCGGGGTATCCAAGCACGTAGACGGTGGGTGGAATGGTCGAAGTCCGGCTACGCCAAGAGATCGTGATCGAGACGGAGGATCGGGTCGGCATCGTCGCCGACGTCTGCCGCCTCCTCGGCGACATGGGGATCAATCTGCTCTCGATCGTTGTTCGCACCGGCGAGGAGACGGCGTGCCTCCACCTGCTGACCGACTGCCAATCGCACGCGGCGGAGGCTCTTCGCACAGCCGGCTACGCGGTCGAGGAGCGGGACGTGATCCTGATGGAGATACCGCACCACCCGGGCTTCCTCAGTCGGATGAGCCAGGCGCTCGCGCGGCGGGAGATCACGATCGAGGAACTCTACGCGACCGTCCCCGAGCAGAGCCCAACCGGCCTCGTCGTGCTGCGCTGCACCGACAACCGAAACGCCGTCCTGCTCCTGCGGGGACGGTAGCGCCGCGACACGTCCCCGAGCAGAGCCCAACCGGCCTCGTCGTGCTGCGCTGCACCGACAACCGAAACGCCGTCCTGCTCCTGCGGGGACGGTAGACTCGCCCACGGAGCTAGGCGTGCAGTGCCTGTGCCCTTACTCGACGACGCGGAAGACCCGTCCGTCGGACCGGCCGAACACCTCCGGGAAGTAGAACTCGCTCGCCTGCGTCGGGAGGACGCCGTACGTCCCCGGCGTGACTCCGCGGAGGACGTACGAGAACGTGTACGTCCCCGCCGGGAGCGAGTCGACGAACAGGACGACCTTGTCGTCGCGGAACTCGGAGCGCGAGTACCAGCGCCACCAGCCGCCCCACCACGGCCGATCCTCGTCGTCGCGGGTGAGATCGGGGCCCGGCGCGAGGAGGCTCGTCGTGGCGAGCGACGGGTCGACCGCCTCGCAGCCGGCCGGGATCGGGTCCTCGACGACGACGTAGTACAGGTCATTCGGCGCGACGATCGTCAGCCGGACCTCGACGGTCTCTCCGACTTCGATTGCCGTTCGCTCTTCGCCCGTCTCCTCGATCGATCCGTACGTCCGCTCGACGCCGATGCCGCGGTCGAGCGCGCCGACCTCTCCCACGGGGAGGCCGACGGTCAGGTGCGCGGTGTAGTAGAGGATCCCCGGGCCCAGACCGCGGGTGACGGTCAGGGTGTGCGTCGCCTCACCGGCGAGATCGGTCCCGGGGACGGTGATCTCCCGTGGGATCCGAATCGTCTCCGCGGAGACGCGGTCGGCGAGGAGCGGCGCCTCGTCGAGTCCGACGCGTAGCTCGTAGTCGCCATCGAGTTCCCCGGTCGCAACCATCCAGTCGACGAGTGCGATGAGCGCCCATGCGTTCTCCTGGGTCGTCTCCCAGATGCCGGCTTCGCGGGCGACCATCAGCCAGCGGACGGCGTTCGGAAGGAGGGCATTGCCCGGATCGATCCGGACGAGGGCGTCGAGGATGATCGCCGTCGACCGCGTGTCCGTGTTCATCGCCCACCAGTCGACCGCCTCTTCCTCCCAGTGGGCGCCGGTCGCGCTCAGGATCGCGTCGCCGACGAGGTCGGCAACGAGGGCGTCGATCCGCCCGCGCGGGTCGCCGGTTTCGGCGAACGCCAGCGCGAGGTACGCGCGGGCGTAGTGGCTCAGGAGATCTCGCTTGTCGAACAGCCCGCCGACGACCTCGGAGGCGACCGACGGGCGGGCGAGCGAGAGGACGTAGACGATCCACGCGTTCCGATTTGCGTCCCACGTCGACTCGATCTCGCGCGGGGAGTCGAGCGCCCGCTCGAGGTAGTCGAGGGCGCGGTCGAGCACGTCGGCGTCAACGGCGACGTCGAGTTCGGCGACGCGGACGAGGGCGAACGTCGCGTACGCGGTCAGGTACGCGCTCGACCGCTCCCCGTCCCACCATCCCCATCCGCCGTCCGGGTTCTGCCGGTCGACGAGTTCGGCGAGTCCCTCGCTCACCAGCCGGTCGAGGTTCGCCCTCAGCTCCGGATCGTCGATGCCGAGGAGGACGAGCGCCCGGTAGCTGAGCGCGTTCGGGAGGAATCGGCTGACCAGCTGCTCGGTGCACTCGTACTCGAAGTGCTCGAGGTACGTCAGCGCCTCGACCATCGCCGCGGCGAGGGACGGATCGAGTCGAACGGCGAGTTCGCTCGCCGCGAGGTCGACGTTCGGTGGGAGGGCGATCGCTTCGACGCGACTCCCTTCGCCGGTCAGCTCGCCCGAGGTTCCGACCGTCTCCCGCGCGGTGTAGCGGAAGACGGGAACGGTCCCGTCCGGGCCGAGGGTCAGCCGCGGACGGGCGGCGTCGGCGAGCTCGCCCGAGACGGCGGCGAACGCGAGGTCGGCAGCGTCGACGTCGAGGACGGTCGCCCACCAGGAGATCGTCGCTTCACTCTCGGCCGGGATTGTGACCGACTGCGTCGCCGGATCTGCGAGTTCGACACCGACCGCGCCGAGCGTTACCTCGACCGTTCGGTCGATCTCGGTCTGGTTCGACACCGACGCGGCGAGGCGAACGCGATCGCCGACGACGAAAAAGCGGGGGACCGCCGGACGGACGAGGAGCGGCTTGGTGACGAGGATCTCGGTCGTCGCTTCCCCGACGAGCGTCTGCGCGGTTGCCCCGACGGCTCGGACGACCCACGTCGTCAGGTTGTCGGGGAGTTCGAGTTCGACGCGGGCGAACCCGTTCTCGTCGGTGACGACGTTCGCGTTCCAGTACGCCGTGTCGAGGAACTCCTCGCGGAGAGCGATCCCCTCGGGGAGCTTCTCCGCTGCTTGCGGCGCGGCGCGACCGGCTCCGGCGGGTGCCGCTTCCGGAGCCATCATCAGCGCCTCTTCGCCGACGGCGTCCTCTCCTTCGAACGCCCGATCGTCGGCCTCGACGAGGTCGAGGTCGTCGAGTTGCTCGAGGACGAGGCGCGACAGCGAGATCGTCAGGCCGCTCGACGTGCGGACGCCGAGACCGCGTCGGGCGTAGAACTCGGACAGGATCGCGCCGGCCGTTCGCGGCTTGAGGCTGAGGATCGCCTTGTCGACCAGATCGAGGCTGAGAGCAGCACGGACCGGATCGCCGCCGGCGTCGGTGACGTGAAGGTCGATCGCCACCGCCTCCCCCGGCTCGAGGCGCTCGGCCGCCGGCGCGAGGTCGATCCGCAGGGTCTTCGGTCCCGGATCGACGGAGAGGGCGAGGGACCCGACCTTGATCCCGGCGGTCGCCGGGCCGCCGGCCCCTTCGAGGGCGGCGTCTCGTCCCTGGACGAGAACAACACTGACGTAGACGTTGGGGACGTGATCCTCGGTGATCGGGACCCGGATCAAGCTCGAGTTCGACGGAAGGTGGACGACCTCTCGGGAGAGGATCCCACCGCGCTCGACGGTCAGAAGCGCCCATTGCTCACCCGGATACGGGCTCGGGACGAGGATCTCGGCCGTCTCGCCGACCGCGTAGCTCGTCCGATCGCTGACGAGCGCGATCACGTCGTCGTTCGTCCGTCGCCAGGAGACGCTCTCCGGACTCGTCACCCAGAGGAAGATCGACGCCCGCGCCGTTCGTCCGGCGTCGTCGTCTCCTTCGACGACGACCTTGTACGTCCCACCCTCGGGGGGAACGAACGCGAAGCGTCCGTCACCCGATCCGTCGGTGGCGAGGGCGCCGGCCGCGACCTCGGTGTCCGTCTTCGTCCACGTCCAGCGTCCGCCGCCGGTTTCGTCCTCCTCGAAGACGTTCTCCCACTCGCGGCGGAAGACCGTGTAGCGGAGGGGGATCGCGGCGAGGCGGTTGCCGCTCCAATCGACGGTGACGACATCGACGTTCGCCTCCTCGCCGGCGCGGCCGATCGAACGGCTCGCGGCGAGCCCGACGTAGAAGCTCGCGGCGTGGACGACGACGCGCGTCCGGCCGGAGATCGTCTCCCCGCTCGGTCCGGTGGAGGTCGCCTCGATCGTCAACAGCCGACTTCCGGCGACCGGATCGGCGTCGGGGTCCGACGAGAGGCCGGCGACGTCCGCGGGAAGGTCGACGAGAAGGTCGCCGTCCGCGTCGGTCGATCCGCTGCCGTCGAGGACGGAAGTCGGGGGCGCGGGCGGAATCCACCAACAGCTCCAGCAGATCCAGGGATCGTCGACGTCGTCGAACGAGTATCGACCGAACGCGTCGGGCGCGAACCGATAGGCGTCGGAGAGAACGTGCCAGTCGACGGCGACGTCGGCGACCGGCGCGCCGAAGAAGTATTCGGCGTGGACGATCGCGCGGATCGCCTCATCTCGGCCGACTTCGTCGCGGTCGGCGACGACGGTCATCTCGAACTCCGGCGGGCGATAGGCGGCGACCTGGAACGCGTGATAGAAGGTGCGCTCGTCCGTCTCGGCGCGCAGGGCGTAGTCGCCGAGCGCGGCGTCGTCCGGAAGCTCGATCGCGCCGTCGAACGAGCCGAGGTCGTCGACCGAGAGCGTCTCCTCGTAGACGATCTCCCACTCCGGATCGCGGACGGTGACCGTGATGCTCGAGAGGTTCGGAAGCGCGTAGGCGACGTCGTCTTCGTCGCGGACGAGTCCGCGGAAGAAGACGGTTTGACCGGGGCGGTAGATCGGGCGGTCGGTGTCCAGGTACGCGCGGCGGTCGGGCGGCGTCTCCGAGTGGAGGCCGAGATCCCAGACGGAGATGCCGTCGTTCCAGTCGTCGTCGGCGAGGACGAACGGATCGCGTCCGACGATCGTCAGCCCGCGCCAGTCAGTCTCCGATCCGGAGAACGATGCGAGTCCGTCGCTGTCGGTGACCGACGCGTCGACCTGCTCGCCGTCCCCGTCGTAGGCCCACAGGACGAGGCCGGGGACCGGGCGTCCGGTCCCGAGATCGGTCGCCCAGGCGAGGGTCTCGTCTGCGGTCGTCTTCAACGTGAGGTTGACCGGACTCGAGACGAGAAGATGGCGATGGTGCCATCGATCCCAGTCGACGTCGTCGGCGCGGAGATCGACGACGTACAGACCGGGCTCGAGCGGTCCACCCCCGTCGACGAGGTCGACCGGGGCGTAGGCGGCCTCGTTGAGCGGAGCGGCGACCGGGACCGACCAGGCGCGCGTCGGACGTCCGGCCGGCTCGAAGTCGTACCAGTCGTCGACCGCCTCGAAGTAGTCGACGAGGTCGATCCGCCAGAGGCGGAGGCGGAGGCGGTCGGTGTTCCGATGGCCGACGACGAGGCGGGCCGGCTCGCCGGCGTCGAGCGTGCTCGTTCGGCCGGGAACGTGGAGCCAGGCGACGGGGGAGAGGGGCGCAGTCCGGAATCGGACTGTCATCGCCTCGGTGGTCTCGTTCCCGTAGACGTCGGCGATTCCGGCCTCGATGCGGACCGCGTACTCGCGGCTCGGCTCGGCGCCGAATCGGATCACGAAGGTCGAATCCCACGTTCGATACCAGGTGTCGAGAACGTCCGGATTGGGCTCCGGGTCGATCGATACGTGGGCCATCACCGTCTCCGGGTCGATCGGGGTGTTGAAGCGGATGGCGAACGACGTGTACGGGTACGCGTCATCCTCGCCGTCCGCCGGATCGGTCGCGACGATTCGCGGGAGGGGGACGGTCGTGAAGCGCCAGCTCGTCCGTTCCGACGTGCCGAGGCCCCCGGCCGGTCCGGTGACGCCGGGCTCGAGCGTCACGACGTAGCGGCGGTCGAACGCGAGCGGCTCGTACGGCTCGAATGTCATCGTTTCGCCGTCGACGGCGATCGCTCCCGGGAGGGTCTGGGCGAACAGCTCGCCGAGGAGGCCGGCCGCCCGGACGGTCAGGCGGTCGGCGACGCTCGCCGCGGCGATCGGCATGTTGAACTGGATGCGAATCGAGGCGTCGACCGGGACGAGTTCGGCGTCGCGCGATGGGTCGACGCGGACGACCCTCGGGCGAACGGTGGTGAAGGTCCAGACGAACGCGTCGGCGAGGGCGTCTCCTGCGACGTCGGTCAGGCCGGCCGGAACCGTGGCGGTGTACGTCGTCCCCCCGGCGAGCGGCTCGCTCGGGGTGAACGTGTAGGTCGACGTGTTGAGCCACTCCCCCTCGCCCGCGACGGACGGACTGAGGTGCAGTGGGTCGGGGAGGTTCGCCGCCGCGGGGTCGGAGACCCCGATCAGCGGGACGACCGGGCGGTCGAAGGCGACGAGAATCGTGGCGCCGGTCTCTACGTCAGTTGTTCCGTCTGCCGGGATCACCTTGGTGATTCCGAGTCCGTTCCCGCTCGACGCCGCGCCCGACGCGAGCGTCGCGGCTCCAAGCATCGAAAGAATCACGAGACCGAGCACCGTCCATCGCCGCCTCATTGCCTGGTTCATCGTGCTGCCCCCTTGACGTGCGTTTCGTCTGACAACTGATAGCGACGACGGGGCGGTCGGGCAAGTCGCCCGAGTACGCCCGGCGGTCGCGTCTGCTGCTGGAACACATCAGGAACACGCGGAACCGGAGGAGGTTTCACCAGACAGTAGCCCACCCCACCGAATTCACAATCGCCCTTCATAAGTCCCTCACAACCCGCGAGTAGGTTGAGACCGCAACAAACCAGCGAGAAACATCTCGCACCCCCGATACCAGCCCTCCGGGAGAGGGGCTTCCAGTGAGTCCCTCTCCCTTGGCCCTCCCCACAGCGAGAACGCGACGAGACCGCCCATCGATCGGATACAATCCGTGCGCACCGAGACCGAGGGGGGAACCATGGTTCGCGTACGTTTCGCGCCGAGTCCGACCGGCTACTTCCACGTCGGGTCTGCACGGACGGCGCTATTCAACTGGCTCTACGCTCGTCACGTCGGGGGCACGTTCGTCCTTCGGATCGAAGACACCGACCAGGAGCGATCGACCGATGCGTCGATCGAGCAGATTCTGGAGTCCCTCCGATGGATCGGCCTCGACTGGGACGAGCTCTACCGTCAGACCGATCGACACGCCGAGCACGTCGCTGCAGCCGAGGGGCTGATGGAGAAGGGGCTCGCCTACGAGGCGGACGGGGCGTGGTGGTTCCGCGTGCCGACGGACGGGGAGACGGTCGTGCACGACGAGCTCCTCGGCGACGTCGTCTATCGGAACGATCACCTGAAGGACTTCGTCATCCGGCGCTCCGACGGGAGCTTCATCTATCACTTCGTCGTCGTCGTCGACGATGCCGACATGGAGATCTCGCACGTCATCCGCGGCGACGACCACCTGAACAACGCCCCGAAGCACATCCTCCTGTTCGAGGCGCTCGGGCGCCCGGTGCCCCGCTTCCTCCACATGCCGATGATCCTCGGTGAGGATCGCGCCAAGCTCTCCAAACGGCACGGCGCGGCGTCGCTTCTCGAGTATCGGGATCAGGGATTCCTCCCCGAGACGATGATCAACTACCTCGCGCGCCTCGGCTGGGCCCACGGGGATCGAGAGGTCTTCACGCGCGACGAGCTCGTCGCGTTGTTCACCCTCGACGAGATCAACAAGTCGGGCGCGGTCTTCGAGGAGTCGAAGCTACGCTGGCTGAACCAGCAGCACCTGAAGCAGGCGGACCTCGACCGGCTTCTCGAGCTCGTCGAGCCGTTCGTCCTCGCGCACGGAAGGGTCGACGCGGAGGCGTGGCGCGAAGCGGATGCCGAGCGACTCCGCGTCGGTGGCGACTTGCTGCGCGACCGCTCGCACACGCTGGTCGATCTCGCTCGGGCGATGGAGATCCTGTTCCCGGTCCCCCTCGAACCGGTCGACCCGTTCGAGTTCACTCCGGACCACGCGCGGCTGATGCGCCTGTTGGCCGACGCGTTGGCGTCGCTGGCGCCGTTCACGCCGGAGGCCGTCGAGCAGACCGTTCGGGAGACGCTGGCCGAGCATGACGCGAAGCTGAAGGACGTCGCCCTCGCCTGTCGGATGGCGATCACCGGCCGGCGGGCCGGGCCGAGTCTGTTCGGGATCATCGCGCCGGTCGGCCCGGAGATCGTGGCGAGCCGCCTCCGCGACGCGGCGGACGGGAGCGGCGCGTGAAGCGCGCGCTGGGGCTCGGCCTGATCGTCGGTCTCGTCGGGCTTTCGCTATGCGCAGTCGATGTCGACCTCGACTACGTCGACGACATCACCGCGTTGAGCGAGCAGTGCTTCATTCGGGCGATCAAGCTCGATCTCGCCGAGGAGGGCGACGGCGAGACCGCCGACGAGCGCGTCTACCAAGGGACGCTCGAACTCGCCGAGGGGCGCCATCTCGTGCGCCTCGCGATCGAGTCGGAGGAGGCGCGGCTGTGGGTCGATCGTGACGGAACGGGGGAGCTTGTTCGGGCCGAGTGGGAGCGCTTCCTCGCCGACGGGTCTCTACTCGCGGACGTGGCGCTCACCCTGACCTACGCCGACGCCTCGCGGGCCCCGTACCAGCTGTTCCTGATGTGGAACCCGTTCTTCCCGACGGTGGTGACCTTCTGCCGGAACAGCTACCGGGAAGGGACGGTCGCGTTCGTCGATCGCGCCGTCCGCGTCGCCGTCATCGATGCGGACACCGACGGTCGCTACGACGTGCTCGACGGAGGCGTCCTCCTCGTCGACACCGACGGAGACGGGGAGCTGCTCGCGACCGGGGACTCGCACGAGCGATTCCTCCTCGACGAGCCGTTCCACGTCGACGGAGCGTCGTTCGCCGTCGCCGCCGTCGATCCCGGCGGCGGGTCGATGCGGATCGAGGCGACCGACGAGCCCGTCGCACCGAAGGCGCCGCTTCTTCCCGGCTTCGTGGCGCCCGACTTCGCCGGAGTCGATCTCGACGGGCGCGAGATCACGCTCGCGTCGCTG
>Ga0180433_10004805_pt1 | contig 18723 bp, 19 predicted proteins | sample SS_ome_8_FD_132980 | JGI IMG/M metagenome (GOLD analysis project Ga0180433, IMG submission 132980) | Hypersaline lake sediment archaeal communities from the Salton Sea, California, USA - SS_1_D_1 metaG | ecosystem: Environmental > Aquatic > Non-marine Saline and Alkaline > Hypersaline >... | reverse complement strand
TTGACATCGGCACAAAAATAAAGTGAAAGATCGTTGTTGAAGCAAATTGAAATCTTGCCAAAATGAGTTCGTCCACTGTTCCAGTCTCCTCCTCTTTGTTCTAGCCGGACCGTTGCCGAATGGCATCACCCTTGCTCAAAGTTTCACATGAATCTTATGAATATGATCACAGACAAAAGGGTGACCTTGGCCCGCATTGATGTTCCGTTATTATCCGGATGGTTATTTATACCTGTACTTTACCGCGAATCCCTTCTTAAATAAAGTACATATTCCCTAATTTATGGATGTCATTGTGACAATTATCCGAAGAAATTATAGATATTTTGTGACGCGGTGGTTAACAAGAACTAAATCAGCATGAGAAAAATGCCCCTCATTCCCGCGGAGCATTTTGTCATTCAACGATTGCGATTCTCTGCGCAAAGCCTTGCGGATCAAAAGAATACCGTTATATGCAATCAAACAAATTCGGCGCTTTCCTTCAGCTTGAAAACGCCTGACGGAAAGTCCTGCTATTTTGTCCAATCTGTGAAATCTTCCCTCAGCCTTTTGCGCACGTCCTTCATCTATGCCTTCATGCAGCACCTGCTGATTACACTGCGCATTTACCTGCTTGCTGCCGTATCCCTCCCTGTCGAGCTATTTTTGAAACATCGCTCCCTCAGGCTTTTACGAATGGATGGAATATTTATTACTTGAAAATAAACAATAACGATACCCTGTTTATTCTATGAAAATCGAACCATACATTTGTTCAAACAAAATACACAAAATTTGTGAAATGTTTCACAATATCCTGCTATACTTAGTTTGTATTTATGATAGATACTTCTTTAGTAAACACTTGATGGTGGTGGAAAACATGGAATCAAAATCACTTGTTCTAGTCGAAGAGCTTGCCTTAAAAAAGCAAAGCATCTTTATGCAAAGCCCGCTTCGTTATCTTTTACGAGCTATGCTGGCCAGTATGTTTATCGGGTTCGGAGTCATTGTAGCGTTTAAAACGGGGAATCTATTTTATGTTGAACATTCTCCGTTCACATATCCAATTGCAGCAATCACATTCGGGGGTGCCATTATTCTGATCGTCTATGGCGGAGGAGATTTATTTACGGGAAATACATTTTATTATACATTGGCTGCGCTTCGTAAAAAAATGCGTTGGCCCGCTGTTATCAAGCTGTGGATGTTCAGCTATGCAGGAAATTTAATGGGCGCCGTGTTTTTCGCAGGCCTCATCTTTGCGACCGGTTTATTTAAGGATCCTTCTTCCACAGGCTTTATACTTAGCGTGGCGGAACATAAAATGAATACGCCGGTGACCGAATTGTTCTTCAAAGCGATTTTGTGTAACTGGCTAGTCTGCCTTGCGTTCTTTGTTCCGATGGCGCAAAAAGGAGACGGAGCGAAAATGTTCTCTATGATGCTGTTTGTTTTTACTTTCTTTATTTCCGGTTATGAACACAGCATCGCGAACATGGCCACTTTTGCCGTCTCTCTGGTCACCGAGCATCCGGATACGATTTCGATTGCAGGCGCAATCCATAACTTGATTCCGGTAACCCTTGGGAACCTGATCGGAGGCGCGTTTATGATGGGCTTCATGTACCACTATGCAAACAAGCCGGGCGGTGAAGAAATCATCAAATAAAAAGATTGTCCATTTTTAAAGGATTCTAAATATGCGGGTTCCCTTCATAAAATCGTGGTAACTTTAAAAATGGAGGTTCAGCAGATGCAAAGTTTTCATTCGCTTTGCCAGCAGTTTGGACATATTTTAAATGGGGAGCCGCACATTGAACACGGTGTCTGTTCTGTCAGCATCAAACGGAATTTGCGCGTCACGATTCAAGGAAGGCCAAGCCGTGGAGTCGGCATGGAAGAAGTCATGTTCGAGTCGCTCGATCAAAACGGAATCGCCTTGAATATGGCCGAAGTTGCCATTTTGCCTGAAGAAATTCCGTTGTTTACAAAAAAGCTTGTCGATCAAGGCATCATCATCAGCGCTCTCCACAATCATTGGATTTTTACAAAACCGAATATTTTATATATTCATTTTCAATCTGTAGAACCGCCGTTAACATTCGCAAGAAAAACAGCTGCCGCTTTATCCGTATTGCGATAAAGCAGCAGCTGTTTTCTTTATCCGTTCATTTTTCCCATTTCTGAAAGTGCGACCCTTTCGACTGCTTTGGCCACAATCTCGTGAACATCAGGATTCAGCGGATCAGGCACAAGATCGCCTTGTTTTGTGCAGGATGCAATCGCTTCGGCGGCCGCGACCAGCATCGGGTGGCTGATCGATTCCGCTCCGGCATTTAACACGCCCCTGAAAATACCGGGGAACCCCAGCACATTGTTGACAGACCGTCCATCCGCAGCGTAGGCTGCCCCGGCCTCGAGCGCATCCTCAGGCTCAATCTCCGGCTTCGGATTGGACAGAGCCAAAATCACCTGGCCTTCCCGAACCCATTTCTTATTGATCAATCCCGGAACGCCGGTTGTCGCGACGATGATATCGCAGCTTTCCATCAATTCTTCGATGCTTTCAGCCGCATGGCCGCCATAGTTCTCTAAACGCGCCATCGCCTCAAGCGATTTATCCGTTCCGATGACACGTTTTACCCCATATGCCATAAACATTCTGCAGATCGCGACCCCTGCCGCACCCAGGCCGATTTGGCCGACATGGGCCTGCTTCAGATCGACCCCTGCACTCTTGGCGGCTGAAATGGCGGCCGCCAGTGTCACCACCGCAGTACCGTGCTGGTCGTCATGCATGACCGGAATATTCAGGTCGTTTTTCAGGCGCTCTTCGATTTCAAAACAATGCGGTGAACCGATGTCTTCAAGCAAAATACCGCTAAATCCGGGCGCAATGTTTTTAACCGTCCGCACGATTTCGTCAGGATCATTCGTATCAAGCAGAATCGGAACTCCGCTGATGTCTGCAAGCTGGTCGAAAAGCGCGGCCTTCCCTTCCATAACAGGCATTCCCGCCACAGGCCCAATGTCTCCCAAGCCTAGGATGGCCGTACCGTCCGTTACAATTGCAACCGAATTGCCGATGCCTGTATAGATATTCGCTTTTTGCGGCTCTTCTTTAATAAGCTCGCACACATTCGCGACACCCGGCGTATACACCCGCCGCAGATCAGCGAGCGAGCGGATCGGCATCTTGCTTTTCACGCGGATCTTGCCGCCTTCATGGGCAGCCAGTACGTCGTCTGAAACGGTATGAAGATGGATGCCTTCTTTTAAGTTGCGGATCACTTCAAGGATCTCGGTAAGCTGTTCTTCATGCTCAACTTGAACCGTAATGTTCCGCATCGTATAATTCGGCCCCACCTTGATCGTTTCAACCTCTCCGATATCACCGCCGGCAAGGCCGATCGCCGTTGTCACCTTTCCAAGGTTTCCTGGTGCTGAAGGGATTTCCAGCATCAAATTCCGAATAATATTGTTGCCATTCATAACAGAATACCTCCATCAATTGTTTTAAAATCGGCTACTGAACCGGCGAGTCTTTTTTATCGGTGTACCAAATAAATTTACCTGTGTATCCGTACAAAATCGCAAGGCCGATTGAAACAAAGCTCAGCCACATGAACGGCAGATAAGAGAAGGTTGACACGCCGAGAATCCCCGCCATATATATGCCGTTGTCTGACCACGGCACCATGCCTGACGTCATCGTACCGCCGACTTCCGCGTTTCTGGAGAGCACCCTCCGGTCAATTCCGAGCTTGTCATAGCTTTTCTCCATAATTTTCGGTGTTAAAATGAGCGAGACGTACATCGCGCAGCCGAACACATTCGCCAGGAAAGCGACGATAATCGTCGAGAATGTGACGTTGCCGGCAGAAGTCAGCTTTTGCTGGAATTTGGACACGATCACTTTTAGAACGCCTAAGTGCTCCAAAAGGCCGCCAAAGCCCAGACCGAGAATGATAACGACGACCGAACCGAGCATGCCTTGAATTCCTCCGCGGTTTAAGAGCTCGTCCATAAATTTGATCCCGGTGTCGATGGAAAAGCCGTTGTATGCCGTGCCAAGTGCATCCGCAAAATTCATGCCTTGGAAGACCGCAGCCCAGATCGCCCCCAAAAGTGCGCCGATCGCGATCGTCGGCACAGACGGCTTTCTCATGGCCAAAAGAACGATAACGATAACAGCCGGAACAAGCATCCAAATATGAATATCAAACGTGTTTTGCAAAGAAGTTTTCAAAAATTCGACTTTCTGCAAATCGACATTTTTACTACCGTAAATAAATCCGGTAATGGTGAACAACACCGCCGTGATCAAATAGGCGGGAACCGACAAATACAACATCGCTCTGACATGGGTAATCACTTCGACCTTTGAAAGGGATGACGCAAGCACTGTACTATCGGAAAGCGGTGATAATTTATCTCCGAAATAGGCGCCGGACAGCACGGCTCCGGCTACAAGCGGAAGCGGAAGCCCCAGCCCTTCACCGATTGCCATCATGGCGATCCCGGCCGTTCCTACAGTACCCCAAGACGTACCTGTGGCCACAGAGGTGATCGAACAAATAATGAGCGTGGCAAGCAGGAATATGCTCGGGTGGATAAACTCAAGCCCGTAATAAATCAAAGTCGGCACAACACCGCCGGCTATCCATGTACCGATCAGAGCGCCGACGGCAATCAGGATCAATATCGCTTCGAGTCCGTTTGAAATTCCGTTTGTAATCGATTTTTGCAAATCTTCATACCGGTGCCCCAGGCGCAGACCGAGCAAAATCACTAAAAACCATGAAATAAACAATGCCAGCTGAATCGGCAGATCAAATTTGACTGTAAATGAACAAACTATCGCTAAAAATGTACCTAATACACAAATGATTTCCAACATTGATGGCAACCGTGCTGTTTTCAACCTAAATCCCCCTTATTATTGAAACGCTTTCAAAATAAGCTACATAAAAATAGCAATCTGCTTCAATTTTTTCTTAAAAATTTAACTAACAACGAACAGTATACCACGAAAAAGGCTGACGCGGTACCACTTCACCGCTGTTGTCCTTTCTCTTCATAAAGTTATTGAAGGAAAGCGAAAACACTCTGTGTTTCTATCCCGGTAAAATGCTTCAGAGTGTTTTCGCGTACTGTTTTTTCAGCTTAATCCCGATTTAAAAGTTCAGCCCCGGCAATCCCCGGTTTTGTCATTTCATAAGGATTCAAAATCAGATCAAGCTCCTCTTCTGTCAACACATCGTTTTGAAGACAGAGATCGCGGACGGATTGCCCTGTTAAAATCGCTTCTCTTGCAATTCTTGCAGCTGCTTCGTAGCCAAGATGCGGGTTGACCGCAGTAATGACGCCTGCGCTTTTTTCTACATATGCCTTTAAGCGTTTTTCATTCGCTTCGATTCCTGCTACACAGTGATCGGTAAACGAACGGAATCCGTTGTTCATGATGCTGATGGACTGCAGGAGATTAAAGACGAGCACTGGCTCCATCACATTCAGTTCGAGCTGTCCGGCTTCAGAAGCGAGACAAATCGTATTGTCGTTTCCGATGACTTGGAATGCGATTTGGTTGATCAGCTCGGCCATAACCGGATTGACTTTCCCCGGCATGATGGATGAACCCGGCTGTCTTGCCGGAAGAGAAATCTCAGCAAGTCCTGCACGCGGACCTGATGCCATCAACCGAAGGTCGTTGGCGATTTTCGACATGTTCATCATGCATACTTTTAATGCAGCCGAAACTTCAGTGTACGCGTCCGTATTTTGCGTCGCATCCACCAGATGGTCAGCGCCGACTAGCGGAAGACCGCTGATCTCAGCCAAGTGCTTGACAACATTTTCAATATAGCGCGGATCCGCGTTCAATCCTGTTCCAACCGCGGTAGCGCCCATATTGACTTCATACAGATGCTGACGCGATTGTTTAATCCGTTTGATGTCGCGTTCAATCACGCGGCTGTAAGCTTCAAATTCCTGCCCAAGGCGGATCGGCACTGCGTCTTGAAGATGTGTGCGGCCCATTTTAATGACGTGGTCAAAGTCGCGCGCTTTTTTCTTAAACGCGTCAAGCATGTATTCCATTGTGTCCAGCAGCTTTTCCAGCTGCTTGAGCGTTGAAATGTGAATCGCCGTCGGGAATACGTCGTTTGTCGATTGAGACATGTTAACGTGCGTATTCGGACTCAGGTGAATATACTCGCCTTTGTTGTGGCCGAGCAGTTCAAGTGCACGGTTTCCGATGACTTCGTTCGCGTTCATATTCATTGAAGTTCCTGCGCCGCCTTGAATCGGATCAACGATGAATTGATCGTGCAGCTTTCCTTCAAGGATCTCATCAGCGGCTTGGACAATGGCATCTCCAAGGCCATTATAAAGACGTTTTGTCTCCATGTTGGCAAGCGCGGCCGCTTTTTTCACCACTGCCAGCGCTTTGATCATTTCTTCGTGGATTTTATATCCTGTAATTGGAAAGTTCTCCGCTGCCCGCAATGTCTGAATACCGTAGTAGACATCGGCCGGAATCTTTTTTTCTCCGAGAAAATCCTTTTCCGTCCGGTATGTCATTTCAGTTTTCATTTTTTAACCCTGCTTTCTTTTTTTAGATGATGATATCGTCTGCAATTGGCGTTTCCATAATCTTTTTGACTTCAGCTTGTTGTCCGGTTTTTCCTAGTGCCCACATCAGCTTCGGAACGATCGCTTCGGTGTTCATATTCCTCGAGCGGATGATGGCATCTTGGTTTACCTTGCGGCCGACCTCGTAAATGCTCATATCCTCTCCTTCTTCAAGGCATTGTGTCGTAATAGCTACGACTACTCCGGAATCGATCAGCTCGTTCACTTTTTCTAAAATGTTTCTTTTCTCAAAAGGAATGCCGCCGCTTCCGTAGCTCTCAATCACAATACCTTTATATGAACCTTTCAGACAATCAAAAAACTCAGGCTTTAATCCGGGATGAAGCTTCACCAGACAAACATCGGTATTTAAGGAGGTATCGAGTTTCAAAGCGCCTGGCTTCACTTCGGGAACCCGTTTGTTATACTCGATCTCCTTGTCATGAATGAAAGCAACGTAAGGATAATTGATGCTTTCAAATGCATCGTAGCTTTTTGTTCTTAATTTGATCGCTCTCGTGCCTAAAATGACGCGGCCGTCAAAGACGACGTAAACTCCGCCGATACCGTCGCACGCGAAGCGGACCGCATCTTTAATATTTTTTTTCGCATCCGTTTTCTTAAATGTAATCGGAACTTGGGAACCTGTAATCGCAACAGGCTTATCAATATTCTGCAGCATGTATGAAAGCGCCGCCGAGGTGTAGGCCATCGTATCGGTTCCGTGCGTGATCACAAATCCGTCGTAGCTGCTGTAATTCTCATATACAGCCTCAGCCATCATCACCCAATGTTCAGGCTGCATGTTGGTGCTGTCTATATCCATTAAAGATTGGCAATCTATCGTATAATTAGAATGGTCATCAGATAAATAGTTGAGAAGCTCTTCCGCTTTAACCCCCGGAGCCAGTCCGTTTTCGCCTTCTACTGAAGCGATGGTCCCGCCGGTGGTCAACAGCAGTAACTTTTTCATGTGCTACACCTCTTTAAGAAGTAGTTTTATACAGTATAAAGCATGTTTTGTTTTTACGAAGAAGGCTTGATACATCAGGAATGTATACGCTTTATGCGTACCTTCAATGCAATTATAGTCCTCAAATGTGAAATAATCAAGAAACTTTATTCATTTCGCGTACACTTTTGCTGATAATGTGCTATAATCACTGTGTATTAAAAGGAGCGTAAGATATGAATTTAGATCGATTAACAACACTGAGAAAAAATAAAAAATGGTCATTGCAATATACTGCCGACCGCCTCGGTATTGCGAAAAGCACTTACGCGGGCTATGAATCGGGCTACCGCCGCCCTTCTTTAGAGGCGCTTATCGAAATCGCTGATTTATTCAATACTTCCACTGATTTTTTGCTTGGCAGAGTTGACGATCCCCGGGATGAAAAGGCTAAAAACGAAGCCATTGAACTGACGGAATGGGATAAGCTCAAGCTGGCAGTCGACGGGACGCTTCTTTCCGAAGAAGAAATCAAGCAGATGGTTGCGTTTATCAAGGTCAAAAAAGAGCTGGATGCGGGGTAAAATGACAGCGGTTAACCGCATGCTGCAAGTGTTATAAAAAGAAAAAAACTTGACTGGCTAAAAAGGCCAGTCAAGTTTTTTTGCTTTTATTGATGTAAAAATTTCACACAAACCGCTTCAGGAGCAGGAACTCCGGACTGCAAAAGCGTCAGCCGGCCCGTTGTCCAGTCTCTTTCAAACAATGTCAATGTCCCTGTTTCCTGGTTGGAAGCGATTAAAAATTGCTCTGAAGGATCAATCTCAAAGTCACGCGGCCATTCCCCTTCAGTTGATACGTGTTCAACCAGGGAAAGTTCGCCCGAATACTCGTTGATGCTGAAGACGGCGATGCTGTCGTGTCCCCGGTTTGAAGCGTATACAAATTTGCCGTCTTTAGTGACATGGATGGCGCCGCCTTGGCTTGCACCGTCAAACCCTTCCGGCAATGCCGAAATGACTTGAATCTCCCTGAATTCACCCAAATCAGGATTGTATTCCAACACGATGACTTCATTGCTCAGCTCCGTTAATACATACGCATACTTTTCCTGCGGATGGAACTCAATATGCCTCGGCCCTGACCCCGGTGCAGTTGCGTGTTTTTTCACCGCTTCAAGCCGGTCCTCTTTCAATTGATACGTAATGATATGATCCGTACCGAGATCGACGGCTACTGCATACTTCTCATCAGGTGTGAATCCGGAATAATGAGTATGCGCTTTTTCCTGCCTCTCATGCGGTCCTGTTCCCTCATGCTGCACTTTTGCTGAAGGCTCAAGCAAGCCGCGGCTTTCATTTAAAGGGTATGCCATGATCGTCCCGTTGTGGTAATTGGCGGACAAAACATAGCGGTTATTCTGATCGACGCTGACGTGGCAAGGCGATGGTCCTTCCCCGGCCTGCTGGTTGACGAAAGTCAGCTCTCCTGTGGAGCCGTCAACACGGTATGCGGCAACCCCGCCATTATCGCCGTCTTTGACCACTGCATAGAGCATTTCATTGTCTTTGGCGATATTCAAATATGTCGGACTGCCCAGCTTTGCTGCCGGCTTTGGCGTGCTTAACGCCTTTTTTTCCGTATCAAGCTCAAATGTATAAATCCCTTCGCTGTCTGCTTTTGTATATGTTCCGATATAGCCTCTGTATTTTGCCATTTGATCCTCTCCTTTTTTGACAGTCGTCCATTCCTATTTTAACTCACAGAAACTGAATTATCATGATCTGGTATGCAAAAACCTTAAGCGCTCACATGAAAAAAAATTTTTTATGATATTCTTAACATAAGAGACCTTCACTGCCGCTTTTATAATGGAATCGCTCATTTTCGGCAGCGGAGACTTGTTCATAGGAGTGTTCAAAATGACGAAAATCATGATTGTCGAGGACAGCGAAGACATTCGGAAGCTTTTATGCGATCATTTAGAAAAATACGGATACGAAACTGTTGCAGCGACTGATTTCACCTCTATCCTTGAAATGTTTCTCCAAGAGAAGCCCGATCTGATATTGCTTGACATCAATCTGCCGGCATACGACGGGTACTACTGGTGCCGGCAAATCCGCCAGCATTCGACTTGTCCGATCATTTTCATTTCAGCGAGAAGCGGAGAAATGGATCAGGTCATGGCGATTGAAAACGGCGGCGATGATTATATAGAAAAGCCTTTTTCCTATGAAGTGGTGCTCGCTAAAATTAAAGGCCAAATTCGCAGGGCATTTGGAGAATACGCCGTTAAGCAAGGAGAAAAAGTGATTGAATTTGAAGGCGTTCAGCTGTTTGTCGAACGTTTTGAGCTGCGCTGCCGGGATGAGAAGCTCGAGCTTTCAAAAAAGGAAAGCAAACTCTTGGAAGTGCTGCTTGAAAGAGGAGAAAAAGTGACAAGCAGAGACCGGTTGATGGAGAAGACATGGGAAACCGATACATTTATAGATGAAAACACGTTAAATGTCTATATTACAAGGATTCGCAAAAAATTGCGAAGCATGGACGTGCCCTTCTCAGTTGAATCCGTGCGGGGCGAAGGGTATCAGCTGAGGGCGAAATCATGAAGCTGTTCCTAAAAAACCATGCCGTTCTCATTCTTCTGTTTCTTTTTCAGGGCGGATTCGTGTTTTTTTACTATTGGTTTGCCGGCATGCAGACTTTCACCCACCTTTTTTACATTCTCGGCGTTCAGCTTCTGGCGCTGGCGCTTTATCTTTCGTACAAATGGTATGAAGAACACAGAGTCTACCAGTGGCTCGGCTCAGAACAAAAAGATACAGAAATTCCTTTTTTGGGGACGGCTGAATTTTGCTCAGAGCTCTATGAAAAACATATGGAGCTGAGTCGGCTCCACCACCGCAAAATACATGAGATGGAGTCCAAGCTGGAAGACAGGGTAACCTACATGAATCAATGGGTGCATCAGGTGAAAACACCGCTTTCCGTCATCAATCTGATCATCCAGGAAGAGGACGAACCCGTTTTTAAACAAATCAAAAAAGAAGTCCAGCAGATTGAATACGGACTGGAAACACTCCTCTATTCATCAAGGCTTGACCTGTTTGAAAAGGATTTTAAAATTGAAGCCGTGTCACTTGGCGAGCTGCTTCATTCTCAGATTCAGCGCTATAAACGCTATTTTATACAGCATCGGGTCTATCCAAATAAACAGGTTCCCGCTGAAGACGCCGTTATTTACTCCGATCGCAAATGGCTCAAGTTTGCCGTTGGCCAGGTTATCACCAACGCTGTGAAGTATTCGTCAGGAAAAAGCGAACGCATCGATATGACGCTATTCCGTAATGGCGAACGCATCATCCTGGAAATCAAAGATTACGGAGTCGGAATTCCTTCACAAGATTTGAAAAGGGTATTTGAGCCTTATTACACCGGGGAAAACGGACGACGCTTTCAGGAATCAACGGGCATCGGCCTCTACCTTGTAAAAGAGATTGCGGAAAAGCTCAATCATGATGTGAGCATCGCTTCAGAAGAAGGGAAAGGAACGACTGTGCAATTTTCGTTCCTTACAAAAATGTAAGTCTTCTTTAATAAAACCGCATAGCTCATCCACATCCTCCTTGATATGATTTGTTTACACAAACAAACGTGGCAAGGAGGATTTTTTATTTGCAATCCAAGTTTATGAAAAGAATCGACACAATCGATGATAGAGGATTCGCTTTATGCGGAATCATTTTTATGATCTACTTCAGGGCAGGCGGATCCTCAGCCATCTGATCGCCCAAATAAACGTCACTTGTTCAGCGCTTCTACACGATCTTTTCCTTTTTGTTCGTCGTTATCGACGCGCTGAACAAAAAACGAGGCCCGCCATACTTTGCTTCTGCACACCGGCCATTCAGCATTCCGAATGGGCACTGGAGTGGATGTGAAGAATCGCAACATATTGGAAGCGGGCACCCCTAAAAAGCACCGCAAAAGGAGGATATCATGACAGACATGCTGATCGTTAAAAACATCAATAAAACATATAAAGGACAAGTCTCTCATCAGGCTTTAAAAGATATTTCATTCAATGTCGAAGGCAGTGAGTTCACGGCGATCATGGGGCCGTCCGGCTCCGGAAAAACGACGCTTCTCAATATCATTTCGACGATTGACCGCCCCGATTCCGGCGACATTTTGATTCGCGGAGAAAATCCGCATCATCTGAAGAGGGCCAAGCTTGCCCACTTTCGCCGCAGACAGCTCGGATTCGTATTCCAGGATTTTAATTTGCTGGATACGCTGACGATCGGTGAAAATATCATGCTGCCCTTAACGCTTGAAAATAAACCGCTTTCCGTCATGGAAGATAAACTTCAGGCGATTGCTGAAAAACTCGGCATCGAACAACTTCTGAATAAACGGACGTTTGAAGTATCCGGCGGACAAAAGCAGCGGGCGGCCATCGCAAGAGCCGTCATTCATCAGCCCGCTCTCATCCTCGCCGACGAACCGACAGGAAACCTCGATTCGAAGGCGTCAAAAGACGTAATGGAAACGATGCAGCATCTTAATGAAAACGACAATGCCACGATATTGATCGTCACGCATGACCCTGTTGCCGCAAGTTATTGCCGGCGCGTCATTTTTATTAAAGACGGAACATTATTCAACGAAATCCACCGCGGCGCCAACCGCCAAATATTTTATGAAGAGATACTGAATGTGCTGTCCATGCTGGGAGGAAACGCCAATGACCTTTCTTCAGTTCGCTTATAAAAACGTCGTCCGGAATAAAAGAGCCTATCTTGCCTTCTTTTTAAGCAGCGCGTTTTCAGTGATGGTTTTTTTCACATTTGCGATGCTTTTGTTCCACCCCGCTTTAGAGAAAGGCTACTTAAACACCATTGCAAAGCGGGGATTATCGGTGGCTGAATGGATGATTTTCGCCTTTTCCATTCTTTTTGTGCTTTATTCCGTCAACGCCTTTCTCAAGTCGAGAAGCAGAGAATTCGGGATCCTCACCATCCAGGGAATCGCTCCGGGTCAATTGAGGAAGCTGATTACCGCAGAAAACATCATCATCGGCGTGCTCTCGATCGTTACAGGGATCATCGGCGGTCTGGTTTTTGCAAAAACATTTTTTACGATCGGCGCTTATATTTTGGAAATGGACGCTTTGCCATTGTATCTGCCTTGGAAAGCGCTGGCTCTCACAGCCGCCTGCTTTCTCATGCTGTTTATTTTGCTGTCGCAATTTACGGTTTTGTTTATTAAATCAAAAACCGTTACCAAGCTGATCAAAGGCACCGGGAAAATAAAACCTGACCCAAAACCGTCTGTTATCTTTTCGGTCATCGGCATCGGCTGCCTCGGCTCAGGCTTCTGGCTCGTATTGTTCGCCGACATCCATTTTCCCCAAGCCGTCACGATCTTAATTCTGACGATCATCGGGACTTATTTCTTCTTTAGCCAAAGCAGCATTTGGCTGCTGCGGCTCTTAAAAAAACGGAAGTCATTTTATTTGCGCGGAAAAAACGTGCTTTGGGTATCCGATCTTGTCTATCGGCTAAACGATAATGCCCGTCTGTTCTTTCTCGTTTGCATCATTTCAGCCGCCGCCTTTACCGCCACTGGCACATTGGTGATTTCCAAGACTTCCATCGGAAAATTGGATTCTCAATATGAGATAGAGTACTTATTATACAGCGGGAACCAAAAGGAACAGACACACGTTAAGCTGATCGAACAAAAGTTGAAGGACGGACATTTTTCATATGAAAAGGAAGTGACAAAAGGAATTTATATGAGCTATAGCCAGGGACCCTGGGTGCTCCTGACCTCTGAAGGCGAATTCCAAAAGCACTTTAAGTCAGATTCCGGCGAACTGAAAGACGGCGAGGCGATGTATTATCCGAACGCCATCGAGGCGAAAGAAAAGCCGGAAATTCCCAAGACCTTGAACATGTTAAACAAAGATTCGAAGCCGGCAAATGAACGCCTAAAAGTGAAAGGTATTAAAAAACCGCTCATTTTGTTAAACAGCGTCGTTGTCGTAAACGGCAAAACCTTCGAAAAGCTGAAAAAACAAGGCGAATTCGTCACATTGTATGGCTATAACTACAACCGCTGGAAAGAGAGCCTTGATATGATCCAATCACTGGAAAAAGATATTGGAGAAAAAGCTCCCAATATCCGATTTCAATTTGACGCAAAGGCCAGTACTTATTTTGAAACTGTTCAGCTTCCAAGCCTGAGTCTGTTTATCGGCCTTTTTATTGCGGTTCTCTTTTTTACGGCATCCGGAAGTTTTCTCTACTTCCGCCTGTTTACCGATCTTGAAGAAGATCAGCAGCGCTACCGGTCGCTTGCAAAAATCGGCCTGAGCGAAAAGGAAATGTCGCAGAGCGTGACGATTCAATTGGCCATCCTGTTCTTCTTTCCGTTCGCTCTTGCAGCAGTTCATACGTATTTTGCGATGAAGACGCTCGAGGCGCAGAGTCTTGGTCATTTTGCAGCTCCGGTGTTGATGACGATAGGCGGATTTCTGACCTTCCAACTATTATTCTTTATGATCATTCGAAAAAGCTATTTGAAAAAATTAAAAGGATTTTTAAGGTGATAAAACATGAAAAAAACAATTTCTCTGATTACAGCCGGTTTGGCTGTTGTATGCATTGGTGCATTTCTATTAATTCATCATGAGGTGACAGACAGGTTCAATCCACTTGTGAAGAAAGAAAGCGTGTATGTCCAAATCAACAAAGACGGAAAGCACTTGAGTCCGGGCCGCTATGAGTACACGCTGGAAGGATATAATGACACTGGGAAGGAAAAAGAAATTACATTCTCCTCCAGCGCCTCCCTTCGAAAAAACGCCTACCTAAAGGTACACGCGAAGGGAAAATACGTTGAGACATGGGAAGAAGTACAGCCCGGCGATATGCCGAGTGCAGTTCGGACCAAATTGATCAGGCAGTAAAAAAACGGCGTCTAGCCGTTTTTTGTGTTACTATAATTTTACAGATTTCCGAAACTTTTTGGCCCGTTGTTCGTAGTAAAACAGAAGTCATATTGGTTAGGAGGTTTTCATATGATTGTTGGAATGATCGGTTTTATCCTGGTGGGATTCTTCCTCTACGCCGCCATGGCGCCGTCCGACGGAAACAACAGCGGCAGCAGCTCTTCAACTTTCTTTGTCGGGGGTCCTGATTCATCCGGCGACAGCGGAAGTGATTTCGGTGGCGGCGGAGATTGTGGCGGCGGCGGTGATGGCGGCGGCTGTTAAGACCCGCGGGCTGCCTTTCCCTATCTTCTGCTCGGACCCTTAGGCTGTATGCAGTTCTTGCTGCAGTCAGCCGGGTATGTTCCAGCCATCTCACTTCATCATTCATTCACCATCTAACTCCAAATACGCCATCATCAATCCAGTTGTTTAACCAGACTTCCGATTGGGAATGATGTAAAGACAGCAGATTCCCGCTCTTCAAACGATTTAAAAGTCACAATTAATCGATTCTGTTACAAAATATATAAAACTTTGCACCTACTTGTTCGATATTAAAAGAAGACATTCACAATAAGGAGGGTTTTTTCCAGATGATTTTTTTACTGGTTTTATTGGCTCTGTTTATTTTGTATTCATTCTTTTTTGACAAGAGCAACAAAAGATCTTATACAAAAGCGGCACCGAAAAGCAGAATATTGATCCGCCAGGCAGCTGCGCCGACCGGATTTTTGAGGGTCATCGAAACCGCACCCGGGCAGCCGGTAAACCGCCGAACCTCTGAAGGTATGCGTCCAAATCTGCGGCTTGTCATGAGCCCGACCGACCAAAATGAAAAAAAATAAAGAAAGCGGCATCATGATAAATGCCGTCTTTCCTATTGTATGCTGTGTTCCACCATTCTTCCAAAGGCGTCCGGCGACATTCCCGGCGAGATGCGGACCCTGTGCAGCGCATACATCCCCTGATCCCTAGCAGCCGCCCCCGGCTCTGTCGTCACCGCCATTTGATACCCCGCCTTCTCAGCCTGTTTGAGCGTTTCGGCATTATAGCGTCCAACTGGATAACTCAGCATGGTTGTGTTCTGCTGAAGCATGCCGTCAAACAATGTTTTGGAACGAGTCATTTCACTCAGCTGCTGCTCTGGAGCAAGTCCGTTCAATTCGACATGATTGATCGTATGGCTTTCGATAGCAATACCGTGTTCGGCCATTTCTTTCATTTGGCTTTCGGTTAAATGATTTTTTCTGCCGACCGATTTACCGATCATGAAAATTGTCGCCTTCATCTCATAATCTTTCAAAATCGGGTACGCTTTTTCAAAGTTATCTGTATAACCATCATCAAACGTAATCAGCACGCATTTTTCACTCGGCATTTTGTCTTGTGTTAAGACAATATAGGCTTCTTCAGGTGTCAGTGTGTAATAGCCGTTATCCTTCAGCCATTTCATATGTCCGCGGAACTCCGCCTCCGGTACGCGCAGGCTGTTTCCTGTGGAAATGCTGTGATACATGAGAATCGGAATGCGGGCGGGGCCCTTCACTTTGATCCACTTGGAGGATGGATCATGCTCCGCCTGCTGTTTTGATTGTTTTGCCGCTTTTTGAGCCGTATTTGGTTCTGTTTTTTCCTCTCCTTTTGCTTCATGACTGGAACACCCGTACAGCATTCCCATCAACATAAGCAGCAAAATGAGCAGTTTCGTTTTTTTCACAAGTATTCCCGCTTTCTATCTATTGAATCCTTTTTAATATCGGTTTCGGAACGAGCATTTTTCACCGTTCCTGCTTTGATGATGAAAGCCAAGCTTTACGCAGTATGCTGATCCCTTCTTCAATTTCCGCTTCAGAAAGCCCCCCAAATCCCGCCATGACGATGGAAGAGCTGCTTTTATGTGGCTCAAACCAGAAATCTGATACCGGATAAACTTTCACACCGAGTTTTTCCGCTTTATGTATGAGGTCTTGTGCATGTCGGTCTGTCTTCATCAAAATATGGAGCCCCGCTTTTTCGCCGATGATTTCCATGTCATTTCCGAAATGCGTTTTAATGGCCGATATTAATGTTTTGTGCTTTTCTTGATATACTTTTTTCATTTTACGGATGTGTCTTTCGAAAAAACCTTCTTTCATAAATAAAAACATCGCTTTTTGAATGATGGGTGAAGCGGACTGGCTGTAGCGGCCAAGCGTTTCTTGAAATTCATCCGCCAGCTTTGAAGGCAGAACGATATAACTCAATCTCGCTGCCGGAAGAAATGACTTTGAAAAAGTCCCTAAATAAATGACTTTTTCTTTTTTATCAAGCGCTTTTAAAGATGGAATAGGCCTGCCCTGATAGCGGAATTCACTGTCATAGTCGTCTTCGATAATGTAGGCATTCTCACGGCTTGCCCATTCAAGCAATTTCAGCCTCTTCTGTACCGGCAGGACCATTCCATACGGAAACTGATGAGATGGCGTAATATAAACGAGTTTGGCTCGGCTTGCAGCAAGCTGAGACAAATTGATCCCGTCTGTCTCGAGACCAATCGGCTGAAGTTCACATCCATGGTTGAGGAAAACGGAACGCACACCATCATATCCCGGATTTTCCGCCGCAACCAATCGGCCGTGCATTGAGAGCAGCTGGCAAAGAAGTCCGACTGCATACTGTGTACCGGAACAGATCACAATTTGCTCCGGTACACAGCGCACACCCCTTGCCTGAAATAAATACTTCGCCAATTCCGTGCGAAGGCCGAAATCGCCTTTATGATCGCCATACAAAAATAAGTCATGATCTCCACTGTCCATTGCATTCTGCAGACAACGTCTCCATGTTTTGAATGGAAAATGGCTTAAATCGATATCACCATATTTAAAATCATATGTTGCCGCTGAAGCTTGTCCTGTGTCTTTTTGTTCCCGATTGGTATGAATCTTCAATTGACTAGGCGGCATCAGTGTTTTCTCCAAGGGAAGCACTTTGATGCCGATCCTTGGCCTGCTTTCTGTATAGCCTTCTGCAGTGAGCTGCTGATAGGCGCTTTCAACTGTATTTTTGCTTAGATGCAAATGTTCGCATAAATAGCGGATCGGCGGCAAAAGAGCTCCCGCTGGGATGCCGCCGGCCTCTATTTCTTTTTTGATATATTCGTAAAGCTGTATATACAGAGGTGTTTTAAGCTGTTTATTGAGTAAAGGCGTTAACTCTATCATCATCTGACCTCATCAAGTTTTCTATTATTGTCTCTTTTTAAAGGGACAATAACAACTTAAAATCAGTTTAATAATAAAAAGGAGCGTGAATGTGATGGCTCATTCCATTCGGCAAAAACAGCTTGTCTGCACAGATGAAAAAAAGATTGATCAATTTTTAACAGAAGCGCAAACCGGTTATCTCGGCATGTCCACAGATGAATATCCATATGTCATCCCTTTGAATTTTGTCTGGAAAAACGGCTACATTTACTTTCACGGTGCATCAGAAGGGCGGAAAATAGCTATGCTGCAAGAAAACCCCAATGTATGTTTCACAGTGAGCGAACAATATGGAACAATGGTTCATCCCATTCCCGCTAAAACCGATACCGCTTATATGAGCGTCATTCTTTTCGGCACAGCGTCAATCATCACAGACTTAGATGAAGCAACATCCGCGATGCAGGCTCTTCTCGACAAATACGTACCAGGATACTACAGTACTCCGCTTCACAAAACACATGTTGAAAAGTACAGATCGAGTTTAGGCAGCAAAACCGTTGTCCTTAAAATTCATCCCATAAAGATAACAGCTAAAGAAAACATGCTGAATCAAAGTATGAAATTCGAAAACGGGCGGACCGTACAGGAAGACCGTTGATAAAAAAAGACCCGCAGCTTATGCTACCGGGTCTCCTATGGATTGTGCCGCATTTCCATCTATAAATTTCAATCCCGCTGTGTACCGCTTTTTCCGCTTCTTTATCCAGCAGACGAGCGCCAACCGCTGATCCAGATCCTTCTCATTGATAGAAACCAACACATGTTCATTCATCTCAAGCGGGACGCCGGATTCAATCTGACAGCCTGACAAGCTGATGTCCTTAATCATGATCTCGTGGGCGCCTTTCTCTGCATCATCGGGAAACAGCAGTGTTCCCAGACCTTGAAAGGCCTCGCGGACG
>Ga0180433_10004804_pt1 | contig 18724 bp, 17 predicted proteins | sample SS_ome_8_FD_132980 | JGI IMG/M metagenome (GOLD analysis project Ga0180433, IMG submission 132980) | Hypersaline lake sediment archaeal communities from the Salton Sea, California, USA - SS_1_D_1 metaG | ecosystem: Environmental > Aquatic > Non-marine Saline and Alkaline > Hypersaline >... | reverse complement strand
TCGGTGTCCTCGTACGCGTGGGCGACGAGCGCCGCCGCCGCCGGCGGCAAGTCGTCCCGGTCGCGATGGTTGCGGACCAACCATTCCGCCGCATCTCTCGCGTCGATCTCCTCCCACTCGTCTCGTGTGTGTCGTATCCATACCCACATCTTAGACAACCCTCGCCCCATGTCAATAGTTTCGGCTCGATTCTGCCCCCGAATTCAGGAAATATTTTTCCACTCGGCGGAAACTGGTGCGGCGTAAACGGTTACGGCGGGGAAAAACTTTGGCTGTAACCAGAAAACCATTGCTCGAGCGGTTGCGAATCGGCAATAATATACTGCCGGAAATCGAACATCTTGCAATCGCGCCGACCAAACATAGGGAGGGAACTACGATGCCACAACAGAAACAACGCTACTGCCGCGCCTGTTCGCGGAAGACGCTCCACGTCAAAGGAGACGTCCAGAAGATCGGCTGCGCCCCGCACGTCATTCTGACGATCTGCACCTGCGGGCTGTGGCTGATCGTCGCGCCGCTGATCGTTGGGCTGGAGATGTTCGCCGCGCTCGGACAACCGTGGCGATGCCAGAGTTGCGGGCGACGAAACTAAGGCCACAGATCCCACGGGCACGTCTCGCCGGCCAGCACGGCGCGGTGATGTTCGCACGGCGTGTAGCCGAGGCATGGGTGGCGCTCACAGGTATAGCAGATCAGCACCGCGTCAATTTCTCCGATCCCACCACCGAATGCCGGGCACTCGCGAACGACCCTGCGCCTCCTGACGTGCTTGCAGTTGACGCACTCATGCAATCCATCAGATCGTACGATCCATTCGCAGCGCGTCATGGTGTGCTGACGTACATTTTCGCGGAGGATAGATCACAGCACACCGCATTGCTCGATTGCAGCGTAAGTTCCTCGTTGCTAAAAGCCCAACACTCCTGCTGCACCCCGGAGAAATCCTTTTCGAACCGCGCTATCAACGTGCCGCCAAACGCAGTTGTGATGTCCGCTCGCAATATCGATGTGCTGCCGCTAAAGATGTAACTCACCGTGCAAGACAACGCCCGCCCACGATATTGCGATTCGCACGTTGAATTCAACGTGAACGTCCAATAGTTTCCGAGTCCAGCATAGTTGTCGCACACCGCTGAATATACATCATTAGCATCAGTACACGGCCAGCCGCATGGATTCGGACACGGTGGAACCTGATACGGGTCCGCGACAACCCAACCAGTGATTTCCACGTCCAGTTCTAGCGGACACGTTTGCTCCTTGCATGACGTGCTCTTGCATCTACAGTTCGGACAATCCGAGCTTTCCCACCACAAGCGATAATAATTAAAATAGTCTGCCGTTTTGGCGCCTGAGATTCCAGACGCCGTGAGCAGTCCCGCTCTGCCACCATTTTCAAGATTAGTGATGACGCGTTTGTGCGAACCGCCATCGGACGAGCGGTAGTATGATACGATCGCAGGATAACTAGCCGTCTGCGGATAGTAGCACAATGCAACAATCGCCGCCGTCGTTAGTCCGGTTGCCAACAACGCCGGCGTGCCATCGATCACCTCGTACAAATTTCCGTCAAGAGCATAGCCATAGTTGTCGGCATCCTGATAGGCAAACACGATGCCGATGTTCGTGGTGTCGAGATCCACCGTCAGAAATTGACTGCGACTTGAGGCGACTGTGAGCACCATCGAGTCCGACGTGCTCGAGGAGGCTTTGTTGCTTGCGATGTCAAAATCACCGGCGATTTCCTCCCATGCGCCGCCCATGTCGTCATTGTCTGACCGATTGAACGTGTCGAGCAAAACCTCACAGCAGCAGCAATGAGCCGGAGAAAATTTCACGAATCAGCACTCCGCTTCCGTGATCACCCATTTCTGTTCATCGCGAAAAAATCGCATCACGCATTCAGAACCTGATGCGATGTCATTGCTGCCCTCCATCCATAAATGGCAGGTGACATTTTCACTGGTGTCCGCCCCGGCATACCACAGACTCACGGTGCCAGACGAACCGGAGGAAATCGTGCTGTCGGCAACGCCTTTGTAAAGTGGCGCCTGAAACGCTCCCACACGGACCAATCCCCACCACGTCGCGTCAACCTGCTCTGTGTAGAGGATCTCCGCGGCACCGTACCAGTTGCTCGTCAATCGGTATGTGTTGTGAGCGATGTCCGCGTACGGATGATCCGCATAATCCATGTCCAGCTTGGCGACCACCAGCCCATCAACCACCCCATATCCGATCGAACCATTGGCGATCGGCTCCGTGAGTACGGCGAATCTGCCGATGTGCGCGTAGGTCGGTGTCGGCGTGGAGGTATTTGGCTTTGTTCCGCTCCAGATCACATGGCTAGCCCACTCGATGGCATTGACTCCAGAATCATCGAATGTGTCCGCATCAATTACCACATCATCGAGAGCGAGGATGTCACCCGTTAAACATCCCGTACCGCTGGCGTTTTTGATAAGAACGTTGTCGATTGGAAACTGCCGATCCGGCGCCTGCGGAGAACGCCGGCGATACCCCTCCAGAGCATCGGCACTGGCCGCGGATTCGGCTGTCGTAGGTGGTCGCCACGTTTGACCTTTTCTGTACCGCCTCATCAACCACCACCCCATCCGAAAACGCTCGCGTACGCTCTCCACTCGCGCCCGCGAGGCCGAATGATCTCGATGTAGTCGATCGCTCTTACGGCTTTCGTGTTGCCACCGCCATCCTCGTCTGTGCTCCACTTGTAGACTGGGCTGATCACATCGAAACCTGTTTTCGCATCTATCGTAATTCCACCCACCTCAAGATCGGTTTCGTTGCGCGAAACCTCGAAGGAATACTCTGCCGATGCCTCGCATTCAGATTCCGTTGCGTTGCCGCCGGCATACGCGATTTCACCTGGAGCGTAGCCGAGAAACGTATCGGAGTTTGGATGCCCGACCAACGCACCAACCGCCCGCAGATACGCATGATTGAGAAACATCTTAGGGTGTCGATACGAAATCACAATACGAGTCTCGTTGAACGGCACGTCGACGCCAACGACTTCGCGGCCGTTCCAGATGACTCCGCCATTTCCTCCAGCGGGACGGCTGGCCGTCGGATACCCTGCGATGAGCGTTCCAGCCGTTGCCTTCGCCATACCAGCAGCATGCTCCACTCTTACGAGATAAGTTCCCACCTGTTTGTTAAATGGTGAGTACGTCACGCCAATCTCGTAGAGCTGGGCATAGTACGACTCGTACAACTGGATCGAATTCCAGTAGAGCGTGCCCAGCGGCGTATTATAGGTAAAATAGCTCATGTTGATCAGGCCCATCACCTGAGAAGACACCGCGTCAAAGCAGTCGCCGCCACCAGAATACGGAAGCGTTCCTCGCGCTCGAAACTTTCGGACGATCGTCAAGTTGTCACGATCGAGCGTCATGTCCGATCCGGTTATTAACTCAAGCGTCAATGCCATCACGCCACCTGAAACGATGCGAGGAACCGCTCGTAAAGCGATACGATGTATTTGGTACTTTGATTGCCGTCCTTGGTCAGCAAACCGATATCCCGCAACAGTTCGGCCATCTGGTGGATGTTGGACGCCATCTCCTCTTGCGGACCTCCACCCTGGTAACCTGATATCGTCGCGGCCGCCGCAGAGTAAGTCGCCGTCAATGCCGATCCCCTGTCAGCAGCGGCGCCCCGCTCGCCGGTTATGCCCCTATCTCCGGGTGCGCCTGGCGCACCTGCCGCGCCGATGACGCCCCCCCTGCCTGTCGCGCTTTGTTCCACTACAACACTTTCCCTCGCCTCGGCAATCATGCTCGCCAGCGCCGCTTTCACATTTGCGACCTCCTCAGGATCTTTGAAGTTTTTTACTCCCGAAAACAAATCCTGAAAACGTGCGACGAATGCCGCACGCGCCTCGGACGATAGTCCTTCGACGGCCTGAGCAAACTGCGCAGCCATCGGAGCTATCGTTCGCACCACGGTTGCCCCCGCCGCGCGGACTCGCTCCATGTGTGATCGCGAGGCAGACAATACATCAGCACCGAACTCTCGCAATGCCGGGTCAATTTCTGACGCAGCAATGCCGATGGCATCCGCCAATCGCCCGGCGGCCTGAGCGGATGCTGATCCTACTTCTGTTCCAAATTTTTGCATCGCCGGCGACAATTCCGCTGCCGCCGAACGCGTTGCGTTTGCCATTCGCACCCCATGATTTTGCGCCGCTATCGCAAGATCAGAGCCAAAATCTGCCAACACGTCGCTAGGGTCGGCATATTGTCTGGCCAGACCTGCCAACGCAGCTTCTCCGAGTCCGCGTTGACGGGCTGTTTCCTCTTGTGATTTCCGAGACTGCTGTTGTTCCAGTTCGGAAATCGGCGACTTCGCACGCCGCGATTGATATTCCTGGTAGATTTTGATCGGTGCCGTAAGCAAGTTGCCGGTCAAAGCGGCTTTGATTACTTTGCCTACTGTTTTCGCCGCCTCGATCGAAACCTTTACAAAACTATCAATAACGGCAGTCAACGCCGTGTCTAACATTTCGGCCACGAAATGAAACGCATCCGCAAGTAAGTTGCGCACAAACTCACCTGCGACAATAAATCCATTCACGAACGCGGCATGCGCATTCTGGATGGCGATCGAAGCAAAACCTTTGAATGCATCCCAAAACGCCTTCACCAAATCAAAGGCGAACATAAAGTTAGACTTCAGACTGGTAAATACGAACTTAAACGCACCGGCACCAGCCGCTTTCAGTAATTCCCACAGTGGTTTCGCAAGGTTCGCCGCCAATGAAAAAAGAGTTTTCCATGCCTCGACATAGAACGAAAATACCGGGCCAGCAACGGATGTCGCCATCTTCCAGAAAGCGACAAGCACATTCTGCGCGAACTGAAATTGTGATTTCCAATTTTCGATCACGAATTGAAACGCCGCGCGTGACGTCGCCTTAAACAACTCCCACAACGCAACTACCGGCTGGTGCCAGCCGGATACGACAGTTCGCCATGCTTTACCCAACGCTGCGAACGATACCGCCACCAACCCAGGGATCAAAGTGCGAAATACATATGTCACCCGAGCAGCGATTTCGGAGAATGCCACAAGCGCGGACGTTTTCATGATCTCAAAAGCAAGCGCAAACTTGCCCGCTGACAATGCTGCATATATCGCACCGAAGATGCGTTTCGATTCCGCGAGCAAAGAAGCCAGTACGCCCTTGACACCTTCGACCGCGGTTTGCCCTGAGTCGGTCCATGTCGCCCATGCGGCGACACCGGAAATGAGAGCGGCTGATATCAGGCCGATCGGGGAAAGAACAATAGATGCGATTGTAGCGAAACCGCCAAAAGCGAACGCTGCAATCCCCGCCGCTACTCCAGCGGCAATCAACGCACTGCCCAACGCACCGGCGGCAGCCGCAGCACCAGCAGCTACGACCACCAGATTCCTGTGCGCCTTGATCCACTCGATCGCGGACTGCGCAGCCTGAGTGATCCGCCCGACGATATCCGTTAGGACTGGCGCAAGGGATTCGCCGATGGCGATCGCCACGCCTTCTATGGACGACTTGAGAATACGAAACGCCCCGCCAAGACCGGCGTCCATCTCGGCCGCGGTCTTATCGGCTGTTCCCTGTGCCTTATCAAGTTCGTCGCGAAGATCGCGAATAGAACCGGCCATCCGTCCAGTCGCTGATGCCGCGGTGATGCCAAGCAACCCAAACGCCTCGTTGAACTTCTGCGCTCGTTCCGCTGTTCCAAGATCGGCCGTCGCCTTGTTGACCTCATCCAGCACATCAACCAGCGGTCGAGCGTTTCCAGCGGCATCGACAAAAGAGACACCAAATATCTCCCGCATCTTCTTTGCTTCGCTGGCTGTCATTGTTAGCAAACGACGTAGAGCGTTGCCCGCAGATGACGCCTGAATGCCGACATTTCCTAGCCCACCAAGGATAGCGAGCGTATCTTCCATCGACATGCCAAAATCAGCCGCCACGGGGCCAGCGTAGCTTAATGCGTCGCCCAACTGCTCGACCGAGTTGAAGGACTTGTTTGCCGTCGCGGTGAGAATATCGGCCACTCTGGCAGCGTCGGTGGCGGCCATGCCGAATTGCCGGATAGATGCGGACATGATGCCTGCGGCGAGCGTTGCGTCGGTTCCAGTCGCCCGTGCAAGAGAAAGCACCGCGCCTGTCATCTCGTTGATTTGCGCCGGCGCAAATCCCGCGCGGCCAAGCTCGGTCATAAGATTTGCGACTTGGCTCGCGGTAAACGACGTTGACGCACCAAGCCGCTTTGCCGTGTCGGTGAGAGATGCGAAATCCGCTTCCGATGCCTGCGTCACCGCACGAACAGACCGGATAGCATCGTCGAAGCTCGAAAAAGTGCGCACGGATAGTGCAAACGGAGTGGCCGCTGCAACTCCAGCCGCCGCGATCCGCGCACCAAGAGCGGTTGCCGATTGCCCGAAGTTCCTTAGGCTATCCTGTGCACCTCTGAGCGCACGCACAAGCTGACGGCTCATGTCGTTCTGCAGGAACAATCTGACAAAGGCCCTGCCGGCTTCTATATCCGCTCTGCTTGGCATGTCATCCCCTTCCGGCGTTCCTGTGCATTTCGCGTTCCCGCTCTACCGCCGCTTTCGCCTCACGCATCGCCGGCGTGTCAGGCACGCCATAGTTGCCCCACTCGATCAGGCTTCCGGTTGTGATAAACCGCTCGGCATCGAATCGTCTCTCCTGCCACACGAGGCACCGCACGTCAACCGCCAGCGATCTGCGAGCCTCTCGCGCACCAACAGCCATCAGCCAGAGGTCTCGGAGGGTGTGTCCTCTGGGGCTGACGTGACATTCCCCTGCGAGTCTGCGACAAGCGTCGACTGGATGGCATCCGGTTCTGATACACACGTTCCTTCCGGCGATGGCGGCAAACTGCCAGTTTCCGTTGCTTGTTCGCGAATCATCTCCATTACTTCGCGCTGCACCTCCGCGTCCATTTTCAGGAAACCCATTGCCAGTTGAAGTTGATCCGGCGTCATGTCCGGTTGACTTTTTAGCTTCCGTAAACTCGACAGCATCCCGGACCATTCGCTCTCCGGGAAAAAATCCGCGAGCGCCTCAAGCAATGCCTCGCGTGCCCGAATAATAGCATCCTTTCTGATCTGCTTCTGAAACTCCACGGCAGGCTTCCTGCGCTCTTTCAACTGATCGTCAACCGCGACGGAAAGCACGCGAATCAACGCCTTGACGTCACGCTCGACCGAAAGCAATCCGGTAGCGGACAGGTCCGCCAAATCGACTTTCGCCTCCTTGTCGATCCGATCCAAGAGAAACCCGTCAAACTCTAAACGCCATTCCTGCCCGATTGCATCTGCGAACTTACTCACTGGTATCTCCTTTCGATTACAAAAAACGCCCCGCCGGCCGCGCAACCGACAGGGCGCTATCGGAGTCTGCCGGGCAACCGACAGGATCACATGGATCACGACGCGACCAAGCCGACCAAGCAATACATTGTCGCCGCATTCAGCGAGTCGTGCGAAACTTTCGACGCCGCAACCGCATTGCCGGTGTAGTCGTTGCTGTCGCCTGCCGACACGTTCACGATCTGATCGCACCCGCCGTTGGCCGTTTCGTGAACCAAGTCAATCTCGTTGACCTGCGTACCACCGGAATCCAGAAAATCAATGTGTGCCTTGGCACCAGTGTCGTTGGGATTGCGGTAAAACACGCCGACGATTTGGGCATCGTCGCCGTCAAAATCCATTTCCCAATCGATCTGCTCGACAACCGCGATGGTATTCGTCCCGTTGGCAGGCAGGTTGTCGCCAGCACCGTTGGCTACAGTGATCGCGTTGCCTGACACGGTCGCATCGCAACCGTACCGCACGCCACCGCTCCAGTACACATCGACCACGTCTGAATTTTCGATCCCGTGATCCGTACCGGGCATGGTGATGATGCCATTGGCATTGTCGGTCATGTTGCCGTTGGTCTGATTCGCGGCCAGGCCATTGAGCGCTTTCGTATAGGCCAATGCCGACTCAAACGAAACGGCGGCCGATTGGTCGTTGAACGAATAACCCGGAAACGAAAATGATCGCATCTCTTGTGCTTGAGGCATCTCGCCATTCTCCTATATGTATTTTCCCGAATCCTCATCACCCAATCGGGTCGCTCAAGTCGTGACGAAATCTCGACCGTATGCGGAGGTCGGATGCAGTTCAAATTCCACGGTCTGGCCTTCGCCAATTGGTCCCGCGCTGGCGTACTTGATCCAGCAATCACCGTCAAACGCCACCTCGCCTGAAGCAATTCTCAAAAATTTGAACGCTTTGCCGACAGGTGGATTGGCGTCTGCCGCAGCCAGCAGGGCCGTCATGTTGGTGTCGCCGTCGTGGTAAACCATCGAGAACGTCGGTTGCGAGTTTTTCTTCACCGGATACTCGTCCATTTGCGGAACGGTCGTGCCGTCTCCGCGATCCGGCAAATCAACGAAATCAAAATCGGCACCGCCAGGATCGGCATCCACCACGTTGTCGTCAATGTGTGTGTCTGCAGTACTGCCGGCCGTACCGTAGTACACCAGCATCTCGTGGCCTTTACGTTTCTTCGCCATCTGTTATTCTCCTATTGAATCGCCCCTTTCCACTCTCTGTGGAATCGGGCAAGGTTCCTTTGCAACGCCTGGTGCATGAATGGCCTGGCAGGGTACGTCACACTAAACGTCTGTTGCGGTGGATCGTCTTTGCGAGGTCTTCCGCGACTTTTTCGTTTCTTCCGTCTTTGAACCGTGCCCCCGTGTTCCAACATTTGCGCCAACCACGGCGGACGACCACCGACCTTCACGCGGCTATAGGACGGACCGATGACCACATCATCTTTCTGTTCAGCGGCAACCATGATCGACCGCCGCAGCCGACCAGTGTGAGCGTGCGGAGGACGTCCAGGTTTCGACGGCCCCGTCGCGAAGACCATCGACTCGATGGCCGTTTTGCGGATCGAAAACGCGGCATGTCGCACACTCTTGTAAGCGCCCTTGTCTTTCGCGCGCTCAACCTTGCGAGGAAATGCCGTCAACTTCACCTTCACGCCTATCATCACCCGCTCACGATCCGTTTTGTCCTGACTATCCAGGCATAACCTGCGGCGTGCTGGACCAGTTCCGAACCCTTCCCTCCGAGCATCACTTCCCACACGTCGCTGTTGCTATCGGTGATTCTGTCGCCTGACTGAGGAGTCACCGCAACATCGTTAATCTCGTAGTCGGCCTTTTTGACAAGCCATTCACGGTCCCAGTATCTCGTTCGCGCCATTTGGCCACTCGTATCGTCTCCGCTCTCCACGGCGACCGCAGTTATCTCAGTGCTGTTGGCAGCCCTGGATAAAGTGACCGTCTCCCCAGCCGCGTCAGCAACGGTGTCAATCATCCATCGCAGTCCGTCTGAAAACCAACTCATGACGGCACCTCGGCGGCTTTCTCCTGTTCCTCTCGCCAGCGTCTGGCTCGATCTACGATAGCGTCGTCATGTTTCTGGTACTTGTTCCACCGGTGCCCGCAGTCGCGGCAAAAGCTAGGGGCTTGCCCGTTCATCTTGTGTCCAGCGATGCTCGGCAACTGATCACGCCATCGCTTCGCGATATCCGAAAACGGCTCTTGAATCAGATTGCCCAGCGTTGCTTTGCCCTGCCAATCGTAGCAGCACAGATGCGAATTGCCGTATGTGTCGAATATCAATTCAACAAACGGCCGCAAGCATGGAGCCTCTTTATCCGCTGGCTCGATCTGATGCAGACGACCATCAAGAGGCGCGTTTTGAATGACCTTGCACCCTACGTTTTTCGCCTGCAGTCTTGTAACACCACGTCGAGACGAGTCATCGTAGTCGCTCACGATGATCTGCTCGAACGCGAGGAAGTGCCCGCACTCCTCGGGAATCAGCGTGCCGTTTGTCCACAGAATGAACCTGGCTGCCGGCACCTTCGACTTGATCTCGTTCATCAATCGGAACATGCGCTCCGCTTGCATCAGTGGTTCGTTGTAATAAATCCAGCCGATCAGCCCGGTGAAGCCCAACTTAGTGTACGCCTCGACCGCGGCGTTGACGATCGTGATATCGTCCATGTCTTGCGACGTATCAAGATCACCATACCGATCCTCACGCATGTTCGGGCATTGATCGTGGAGCGTACCGTAGTTGCACTCCCGGCCAAGCTCGAACTCCAGCATTTGAACCAATCGAAGCGGCAATGCGTCGATTTCGGCTCGCCACTTATCGGCCGTGTTCTCGTCGCCGTCCTGAAAACTGCCCCAGGAGGAATGCGTGCTGAAATCAACCGAGCCGTGATGCACAAGCCGCACCTTGGTTGTGATGTACGTGTCCTTGACGCCGCGATTCCATAGATCCCTGGAAAACGCCCAGTCCTCGCTTTCCCTCTGGTGCATCCACTTGCCATCCTCTCCGCGTATCGCGCGAGTCGGGAAGCGGAAATACATGTCAAGCTCGCCCGTGTTGGTCACGGTGCGAAACACAGGTCGGCGCAGATCGCACACCCATAGCGCGGTGTTGTGCAAGAGCGGTCGCTCAGGATAGCCCGCATCGACGTTGTTGAAAGTCGGCGGAAGTTTTTCGAGGCACTCTCGGACGGTAAAGCGTCGGAACGGCCGCCACTGATCTTCTAGATCGCAGATACCGACGGATGTGAGTCCTCGCCCATCCTTGATCGGCGAGGCTACCGAAACCAGAGATGCGTTGAGTTCGTCCATTTCCTGAAGCAGGACGTCAAGCCAGCAAATTTTAGGATCGGGGCTGATGTCTCCGTGGAGCATGGCGAAGTGCGTGATCTCGCCGGACTCGTATAAGTTCATCGCATCAGCCCACAATACGTTGAAGTCCTCCTGACCGCTAAATCCGAATCCACCGTTAAACGGCAGGCACTCATGTTTCGCGGTTGATCTGACGACTCCCATCACGGTGCCCCAACACACGTTTTTGCCGGGAACCGCAAGATAAATTCGATATTTCATTTGTCACTCCCGAAACGCCCGGCAAGGGTTTCAGCGGTCTCGGGTACGCCTCCACCCCAGCCGGACAGTGAGGAAAAAGTTACGCAACATCCGTCGCTGCGTGGAGTCCATACCACGCATTCGTGCCTTCGCTCACGTAAATTCCGACCGTGTTCGCGGCGACCGTGATGGCGTTGTTCGCGCCAGCGTTGTTGACCTGCTTCCCAACCGGCGGATAGATCAGCAGCGTCTTGTCGGTCACCAGGTTCACGACGATACACTGCGCACCGTCGACACAACTTGGAAGTTGCACGCCCTTCGCGTTGTCGGAGGCCGCAACCAAATTGAATCCCTCGCTCAACGCTCCGGCGGTCGCAATGTTCCCGCCGGCCGCGTTGACTAACGCGGTGGGAATGCGAGGCATCTTGCCGAGCGTCAGGCTCGCGGCGTTGGTGCCGATCGTGATGGCGCCCTTGGTCGCGCCCGTGCCGGACGAGTCGATTGTGATGGCGCCTGCAGTACCGTTTGTCGCATCGCCGGCACCGGACAGGATGGTCACCGCACCGCCGGTATTGCCCACCGTCGGGCCTGCTCCACCTGCAATACTGATCGCGCCACCATCACCACTTGCGGCATTGGTTGCGGCTCCACCGGTAATGGTCACCGCTCCACCGTTGGAGCTTGCACCAGCACCGGATACACCGCCGACAACACTCGCCGCTCCACCGTCTCCGGTCCCTGCTCCGGCTCCACCGGTCGCGGACACTGCCCCGCCGGCCGCGTTGCCGTCACCGGCACCACCAGCAATCGCAATGGCTCCACCTGCTCCGGCATTTCCGGCCTTCCCGGTCACGGCCATCGACGAATCCGAGCCGGTGATATCATCGGCCGTCACACTGCCCGCGATCGTGTTCGTCCTCTTGGCCGCCGTCAACTTCACCCGGACATGGGTTGCCGTGTTCGCCGCGTTGGCGACACAAACACCCATGATGTTTCCCGTCGAGTTGTCCGCCGCGCCGGTGTTGCTGCCGACATCGGTTTCCGAGGAATTCCAGTAGACCGCATCGCCGACGGTGAACACGTCCGCCGTTTTTGGCACGTCAAAGACACCTTCCACGGCAAGCGATCCCTGCACGTTGGCGGTGATCGCCTGCGTGGCGACAAGCGGAATCGAGCCGATTTCCACAACCGCTCCGATTGCCACGTTTGACGACGGAGTGTAGTCGATCGTGTCGCCGTGGCTTTGGACGGTTTTACATGCTGTTTGAGCCATTTGTTTTTCTCCATTTGGAAGGATTCGTCATGTAAACGACCGCTTAGCGGTGCATTAACTAGGCCCCGGCACTCCACACGCTCGCACGATACTCGGCCGAATCAACACCGAAATCATGATAGCCTCTGAATTTGATGCCGAGCGTTTCGAATTCAGCATCCGTCGCTTCGACCGTTGGGGCCTGCACGCCGTTCAGAAAACAGACGTGAAACGTCGCCAAAATCGAGGGATCACAGCACAAACCCCAGTGAGTCGCCGAATAGCCGGTGTAACCGCTATCGGACAATTCAGGCACAATGATCGGGCGGAAGCGATTGTAGTAAATGTTGCTCGTCATCGTCTTGGTCGATGCGGTTGTGTCCCGCATCTCCTGCGACACGTACAGCTTCCTTGCAGTCGCTTCCAAATCGCTTGGGACGATGAGCTTGGTCGGCTCGATTGCAATCCGCATCGCGGCGTCCGTTGCATCCGCGCCAGCAGGTTTCGGCGCCTTTTGGTCGCGGAACAGCTTGGCCGCGGTATTGAGCCCGGGCTCGCCAAGTACCGTAGCCGCTCCGCTTTGGTAGTTGCCGCGCGCACTCGTCCAGAATGCGGCGCCGTTGACGGCCGCAAGCCAGGCTGTCCAAAACACCTTGCTGATCGTCATCGCGGCGTACATGCCAAGACGCGTACGGATCATGTCGAACGCTCCCAGGTCATCATTGATGATATCCTGGCGCGTCAATGCCAGCATGCGACCGTAAGTCTTGGCCTGCATGGTGTAGGTTTCCTGACCCAGCGCACCGTGATGAAATTCACCGCCGGGACCGATCTCCTTGTACTCCAGCGATTCGGTCATTCGAAAAGCAGTGACTTGCTTGAAGTCCCTCACGCTGCGAGTCGCGGCAACTTCCCGCCACGTACCCGGCGCCATGTTGAAGCCGTCCAACAGCACCTTGTTGCCGGCCTGCGTCAACATCGTGGTGATGTTGTGCGTTGTGAACGCAGCCCGCATGACCTCAAGATAGTTACCGTTGTCGATCCACTGGCGGCCCGTGTAACCGTTGGCCTGAGCGGCAACCATGATCAGCTGGTTGACGCCGAGGTTGCGGTAGTAGTCGCTCGCTTCCAGGACCTCCGGCGCGAATTGCTTGTCCATGTCCTTGATGCCGGCGGTCCGGCAGAATGCCGCCTCGATCGCCGGCCATGACAAGTCGTGCTGTGACGCATGGATCGCCGGACCTTTCGGCCTGGTGTTCATCATCATGTCAGCCTCGACATGAGCGGCCGCTTTAATATGTTCCGCTTCCAACTTAGCCGTCGGCCATTCCTCGTTGAGTGCTTTCAGCTTTGCTTCGCTCGCCTTCTTGCGAGCAGCACCCATCACTTCGGCAAACTTGTCATTCGGAACCGTGGACCTGTATTGCTCGCCGATGGCTTCGATTCTGCCGATGTGTTTTTCGTGCGCGAGAATCACACCGGACAAATCAAACCGCGGCGCATTGACAACCGCATCCTTGCCAGCACCTTCGACGCTATCGGCTTTTACCTTTGCGGCTTCAACTTCTGCATCGTACTTGGCCTTGAGATGTTGCTTCTGATCTTCGCGAAGCTCCTCAAACACAAAACCAAGGGCTTCGACCCATTGCGTAAAGTTCATGTCGCTCTCCTTGTATTGCGCGGCGGTGGCCGCTACCTTGGCGGTCGCTTTGCGGTCCGCCCCTATTGCCACGAAACTGGTTTCACCAAGAGTTGATTTTCGTGCTACGTACAGCGGTCCAGTAAACGTCTTCCCGTTCACTTTCGTTGCCACGCCTTCGCCGACGAATTCCAATTTGTCGGGCCGCACGCCCACGGATGCTTTCCACGGAAAGCCATTTCCGGCCGCGGCCTGAACCTCGGCTGCATCAGTACCCGCACCCGAAATCACGCCGGCAAGTCTGATGCTATCGCCACTGATATCGACCTCATCGGCATGACCCACCACACGCGAAATATTATGGTCGCGAAGGATTGGAATTGGCGACTTGGCGTTGATTCCAGACAGGTCGATAACGACAGGAGCGCCGTAGTAGTTTACTTGTATCGGTCCGCCTGTGTACGCCATCATGCTGAATCGCTTTGGTGACGTTGCCTTATCATCGTCCGCCGCGGCGATCCATTCAACGGAAACAACTTCGCCCTGAATCGGAAGAAGTTTTTCAACGGCCTCAATCCATTTGGCTGTACGATGCCTCAACTTGTGGTTTCTGGTTTTGCGCATTGCGATCACCTTCCGTTGTTGCCCACCGTCGCCATCCGACGGTTTCTAACCGCTGGTCGATTTGGTGGCTCATCCCGCTCATCATCAGCCGGTTGTGATTTTCCGGTCCCAAGATGTTTTGTGAACAAGGCGGCCTTTAGCTCATCAACCGTAATTCCGTAATCCTCCGCCATCGCGACGTACTCTTCCTCGATGTCTAGCCCATCTTCCGCGAGAATCCGGCGAAGTCCGGCTATGCCGTTTGCCAGGTCAGTCTGTCTCGCATTCGCGGTTTTGGCTTCATCAATGACGGGCTTTCGCGGCCAATCCCAACCGTGCGACGGGGCGGGATCTTTCGGAACAGTCCAGCCATATCTCAATACTGCTTCCGCGAACCACACAGCAAATAACGGTTCCAATACTTCGTCTTCGATCTCCGACTGCTCGACATCGACCGAAACGAAATAGGTAACATGATCAAGCTTGCCACCACTAAATGAATAGCCGGACGAATCAGCCGCTGCGATATTGTACGGCATGTTGATCGGCCGCGCTTGTTCGCGTTGTTGCGAACGAACGAATTCATCGTACGTTGAACTAGGCTGCTCCGCTTTCGGTTGGAAACCGTCAAATCCGGCTGGAAGCGCTACCATCATGCCTTTCTCAATCGGCATCGTTGACAGCGGGCGGACGAGATCAGGGTCAACCGATGGCAACATCTGGGTTTTCAAAAACAACGAGAAGTTCGCGATGTTCTCGGCGGCGACCACCGTTGCTTCTCGATAGCGGCGGCCCTGAGCAAATAGATTCAGCGTCGGATGCAATTCGGATACGCCGCGATGTTGGCCCGCCCGATCCTCGCGGAATAAATGGAGCATGTAGCGAGCCGGTATCCTCTCGGGGGTTGGCGACAAACTCGACCACGACCCGCCGGGATGGTACTTGAGCACGTTGTACCACCTCGGATTTCCGTACTCGTCAAAGTCAATTCCGTCGATTTTGTTCGGTTCGAGAGGTCCGAGATATGGAGTCGTGACCTGTTCGCACTCGACTAACCGAAGTCCAAGCTTGACGCGATGCCGCATGCGTGGATTTTGCACGATGATCGCGAACGCTTCACCGTCGCATACCTTGGCCTTGACAATGGAGCGAAGGCGTCGCGACAACTTGACTTCGGCAACCCACGATTTCCAAGCCGCTTCAATCATCGCATTGAAGCCTGGACTTCCGGTCTGCATCCGTAATTTTGGACCACGACCTACCACGTAGTTCGCCTGCGTCAGTTGCACACCCCGCCCCTGCCCGTTGTTCCCTAACTCGTAACGGGATCGTCTTGCAATCCGCTCTCGCACCGCCTTGGAATTTGCCGAATCGGCATCAAGCGCGTCGGCGGCCAACCAGTGCTGGTAATTCTGGCCTGACGTGCTCGCGGCATCATAACTGCCGCGAATCGCTCGTCGATCATCCATCTCGACTGGTTGACGAGGTGGAGGCGAAGAAAATAGATTGCGGACGGCCGCGATGAATCCCATCAGCCACCTCCCGGAGCTTCGAGCCGCACGAACCGCAAACCAAGATGATTTTTGGCCGCAGCCGTTTGCGCGGACTCATGCTGCAGTGCCTCCATGAGAGACTTGATGTCGTGGCTTTCAACTCGCCCCTTATCGGTGCTCGCCACCTTGGGATTTCGCGCGGCTACGTCCAGCGCATCAGCTATCGTGGATGGAGTTGCCATACCCTAGAGAATAGGGTTAGATTAGCGGGCAACTCAAGAGAAAGCGGCACGGGTTGCTATCTGTGCAAATCGCGAGGAGTTTCGCACGTCCTCAGCAACGTTTGGCCGCAGTTCCGGCAAACTCGCCGGCGGTGCCGATTGCCATTCGAGACTACGTACGTTGAGACGACGCGCCAATCCCTGCAACCGCATCGCGGGCATGCCCACGGATCGGAACCTGCTTCGGCCGCGAACTCGCGTAGAGACTTCGGCTGCTTCGCATCACTCATCGCCTGGCCATTTCCGCAAGGGTTAATCGCGGCTTAGCTGGTTTCGCTTCTGATGGGATCGGAGACAATCTGCACAAAGCAGCACCTGCGCGGGCAAGCGCTGTTGCGTCAAGGTAATGGTTGGGGCCACGCTCCCGTAGAAACTTGCGTTTCGCTGGGTCCCATTCCTCGCTGATAATATGTGCCGCGAATTCGCGCTCTTCATCAAGTGATGTTTTCTTTTGTCGACCATCATGGCCAACACGAGGATTGTGCAGTCCGAGACTGCCTGGCGTGCCGACGTCCGCCTTGAATGCTTCTTGGACCCGCATCTTGTAGGCGTCGGCATTGACTTCGCAAAGCGGTACTTTCTGCCGATAGTCAATGTGGCATTCGTCGAATTGTCTGATGGCCACATTCGGTTGCGGCCTGCGATATCCCCCAAACCCTTTGCATGGCAGACACCTTGAAAATCCAATCTCGGACGCAAATACGCTCACTGGTTGAATCGACCAGCCTTCGTCCTTCCAGCCGCTATCTATCAGCGTCCAGTCTGGAAACCGTGCCGTTGTTTCATCCTCTATATCTAATCGCCAAGGCTTGTCTCGCTGCATCCATTCCCACCACTGACGCAGCCCATCAAGTACGGCATTTTCACAAGCCTCTGGTCGCATAGTGCCAGTTGAGAATCGCCAAAAATGAAAGTCGATGATCGAGCCAAAACACCGCTCATCCCACGCGATAGCGACCCAGTGCAGTCCGAGTTTCTTAACGTCCGCGCCGATCGTCAGCTTGGCAGTCTCTGGTGGAACAACACGGTAATCGCTCCCGCTGCGAGACTTGCGAATCTGATCAATTGTCAGGTCTAATAGTCCCAGTTCGTCCGGCGGATCGTTGTCGAATTCGGTCGCGGTATTGGCAGGTCCGATCCGAGCGACCCAACCGTAATAATGCTCCAGCGCCGACACCTCGACCGTCCCGCCTTCCGGCCTTATGCGATGATCGAATCGGTGAGGATTCGCCACCTCGCCGCCTGCGTCCATCTCCTCACGCCGAGAGACGTAGAATTCGTGAGCCACCGTCGGTATCGGTGCCTCGCGCACATCGCCCGTCTCCCCGGTCCAACCCTGTTTGCAAAGCGTGACGAATTCCGCCCATGCCTGCTGATTCGTCGGCGGACGCAACAGAAACCGCATCCGCCGGCCGCGGAAGGACGGATACTTGTCCTGGTCTGTCAGTTGAGCAGCCGCCGAAGTCCTACTCGCACACGTACACAGCACGAGCCGGGATACCGGGTTGCGTTGCGATCCGAGAGCAGCGATGTTACGGTCAATCTTGCGGAGCAGCTTCGCCGCTTGAGCCGGGTTGCAGATCGTCTCGTCCGTGTCCGGGTCGTCGATGATCACCGCTCTTGGACGACGGTTCCTTATGCGCATGCCCCTGAGCGCTGAATCGAGCCCCTGCGAAATCACGATCGCACCGGCGGATGGCGAGCCCGGCACGTTGGGGAATACCAGCCGCTCACCTGTCCAGTGAAATGACGTGGACACCATCTCGAACCGCTCGCCGTTGTCGTGCCGGGCTCCATTTGCCACCTGCATCTTCGCCCGCTGAACGGTGTTTTCCAACGCACGCACAGGAGCACATGCCTCAGGATAGTACCGCAGAAACTCGTCGCTCTCACCGATAGCCGTACGGATCGTCTCCAGAATGTCGGCTGCGTTTTTCGCCGTCGCGCCAAGGATGATCCACAGGTCATTGCCGCCACCCTGCAGGATCGCCTTGAGCGTCAGAGCGATCGCCAGCGTCGTCTTTCCTTCACCCCGACTTGCGGCCGTCGCCCGGTCGCCTCCCTGCGAAAGCAACGCCGAAAAGTCCGCCACCATCTGCCGCTGTTGTGGCTCCAGCGGATAGTACGGATCCGGTGAGAACGCCGGCCAGTACGATGAGAGCCATAGCTCATCGTCAGCCTCACGCCGAATCCGCTCCTTGCGGTCCTCAGCGGAGAGCACGGGGATATCGACTAAGCGACTTCGCAGTCGCCGTTCGCGTTTAGCAAGTGCGTCTCGCTCTCGCTCTGATAACCGCGTATCCTTCCCTTTCGCCTTGCGGATCTTGCGCAGTTGCTCCTCGAGTCGTTTTTCAGTTTTGCTCAACTCGTAGAATACGTTAGTCATTATTTCGACAGCCTCGGTTCCATACTACCCTTTACCACCCAGACGGACTATATCTCCGAAAACAGGGCTAGGG
>Ga0180433_10004802_pt1 | contig 18732 bp, 22 predicted proteins | sample SS_ome_8_FD_132980 | JGI IMG/M metagenome (GOLD analysis project Ga0180433, IMG submission 132980) | Hypersaline lake sediment archaeal communities from the Salton Sea, California, USA - SS_1_D_1 metaG | ecosystem: Environmental > Aquatic > Non-marine Saline and Alkaline > Hypersaline >... | reverse complement strand
TAAGCATCGGTTAATAGTTTAATACATGTTCTTGTTATCTTAGTATCTTTATCTACACATTTACATTCATTCTTTTTTACTGTAACTAAAGCACGAATTTCATCACATGTAAGAGACATAATAAATGACCAGTAGTCATATTTCCATTTATCTCTAGCATTAGATGGTGGTTTACAAACATCACAATACTTTTGGGAATTACTATTTGGAGTAAATGGTGATTCACAAATACTACAATTCTTTGTTTCCATCGTACACCTTCCCATTAATTATACATCTACCATTAATAATAGTTGGAGTATAATATGTGAAAGTGCCATCGTCAAACATATACCAGAATAAGAACTGATGTACCCATGCATTAGGTTTATCCTCAAGATAATCTGGATTACGATTGCAAAGACACCCTAGACCAACACATTGTTTAGGTAGAGCATATGCAGGACTAGCAGCAGTGTGAACTTGTGGTTTGTGAACATGACCAACAAATATCATCTTCTGAGCTTCTAGCACTGTCTTTTTAGCGTAATGAACGTTGTAGTACCATCCATGAGTGAAGTGCATATCTCCAATATTAAACACATCGTTAAATGGTATAATGATCCAATCATCTAGCTTTAGATTATTCTCAAGTTCAACGAAACCTTCATACTGTGGATTACGTTCAATAAGTCTTTCTAATCGATACTCATGATTACCAACGATGAAGAATTTTTTACACTTTTTTGGAAGTACATCTTCTAATCGATCAAGGATTTTTTCTTGGAATGATCTATACTCACGATTTAAACGTTTACCTTCAACCAATTTAGGTTTGCGATAGTTCCATCCAGATATTGTATCAAAGTTCATCTGATCTCCACCAAGTATAATCCAATTAGGTTTGAAATCCTTAATGAACTCGAAAACAACTTCCATAGCTGCTTCATCGTGTTCTGGAAAGTGAATATCGTATAAAGCAAGACCTCTTCCTTTGTACTTAATACCCTTATTCATCTGTCCGTATAACCAACAGTAATTACGAGCTTCTGATTCAGGAATATTACACTTACGAGCAAGTTCAATTCTACCTATTCGTGGATTTTTCTGAAATTCACACATTACATAATTTGGTATTACTTTTTTCTTCATTATCCATACATCCTTTTATCATTATTTAGTGGTTTTTTATCTTTTAACTTATTTATTGATTCAATGCTTCTAGCATGTTGTTTTGCATGAGCATTTAGTGCGTTAGCAAGAGTAAATACATCATGACGAACAAGTAAAAAATAATCGTTTTGATTATCTATGATCTGCATGAGATGCTGCATATTTCTCTCGTAGTTCTTCCTAGATACTGGAAGTCTACTCAGTATTGCTATCTTCAGTTTTTTTATCATCTTTTTTCTTCCCCATGTCGTAAAATTCATGTCCACACTTCGGACATTTACGTTTAGCTGATCCTGGTGTAAATGTTATTAAATAGTTAGGTTGTTCTGCTTCATACTGCTTTAGCTCTTGCTCAGCAAGTGATATTAATAAATCTTCTTTCTGCTTTTTAGCTCGTAGATATGAGTTTTGAGCTTTAGCACGATCCGATGGTTTAACACTTGGATCATTCCAAATAGTTTTTGCCACACGCATAAGCTCATCGTACTCTTTAACTTGATTATTATTATCGTAAGTATTTATTTCTAAGTACTTAGTCAAATCTTCTTCAGTTACCCACTTAGTAATTGTTGGTCGTGAGATTTCAACACTTATTTCGGACTTCATAATACGCTGAATCTTTACGACACTAGGTTTATTACCACTACCAGCTATCTCATCCTTACGATCTCTAATCAACTGAGCTATAAAACGTTTAGCTTCCAACTCAGTTCCTTTAGTTATTCTCGGCAAAATCTTCAACCTCTTCTAACTCATAGTTCATAGTATCAATATTAAATAAAACTTTATATGTAATACCATTCTCTATATCTTCAACAAAAGTATCACTCGTTTTCAGATCAACTCCAGCAAATACAAGCTCTCTACTTTGGAGTTTCTCCCAATAATCCATCTGACTTAGTATAATTTTCGACATACTTATATACTTTGTAACTCATAGTATTTAAACCTTTCTATTAAAGTTTTTCTACTATTTAAACCTTTCGGTTTTTTCAAAACGGTTAAACTCATTCAACCCCCCACCACCTATATATAGATCATATACTACTAATTTTATTTATGAGTTTTGAAAAAACAACTTAGGGGGTAGGGGGTGGAATGAGTTTAATCAGCGAGTGTTAAATAAAATTTGCTCTTATATTACATATATTTCTACCTTGCCTATATAATATAATTGAATAAAGGCGAGTGAAGCAAACTCGGGATAGTGGTGGGTACTTGACTAACTATGACAAAGTGATTGAGCTAAAGATGCCAAGGGATTTTTTACCAGCTCAGCTTGAAGTGCTTGATCTTATTAAGTATAAGAAAGCAACACTTTATAGCGGTGCGTTTCGTGCTGGTAAGACATTACTCTTAGTTCATGCTTCAATTATGACTTGTTTAAAGCACCCTGGAGCAAAGGGTATCTTGCTGTCGCAAGTTAGTAGTCAGGTAAAATCGGCTGTATTTGATCTGTTCTTAGAAGAACTGAAGCTGTATCAAAAACAATTAGATGATGCAGGGATCAAGTTAAAGCTTACTAAAAAAGAATTGCATTCTAGTGGAAGTTTAGAAGTAGAGTTTTATAATGGATCAAGAGTCCTTTTTAGGTCTTGTAAGACCAAGAAAGAACAACGTAAGTATGCTAGTATTACTTTTGACTTTTTTGGACTTGACGAACCTGTGGATATGGATGAGGAAGTATTTGACCAGTTAATAGGTCGTATTTCTGGTACTGGTAACGTATCAAATATGTTTGGACTGCTTACTACAAATCCTGGTAGTGAGTTGCACTGGTTATATCAGAACTTTTATCCACCTGAAGGGCATAGTAAGTATAATCCAGAGTTTGCATACGTTGAGACTTCAACTAGAGATAATTATTTACTTCCAGATTATAAAGGTTACATAAGGTCTTGTGAGCTGAAGTGGGATCGAGATTGGGTTCTACGTTACCTAGACGGTAAGTGGGGAATGTTTTCAGGACAGATATTTAAAGAGTATAATCCTAAGATTCATGTTCAAGATGTAAAAGATATTCCAGTTAAGTATAAAATATTAGCTGTCGATTGGGGGTTACGTGATCCATACTGCATTCTTGTAGGTGGAGTCACAAATGATAATCGATTACTAATATTAGAGGAATACTACAGTAAAAAGACAACATCTCATGAATTATCTAAAATGATTGCAAAGTTACACTCACAGCATCATTTTCGCAAAGGATACATTGATCCATCTGCTGCTGATTTAATATTGCAGTGCTACCAACGTGGAGTTCCTTGCGGTAGTCGTAGAAACAATGGAGATATTAGATCACTATCAAACAATGATGTAACGTTCACAATTTCAAGATTACAAACATTATTTAAACATAACATGATCTTAATTGATAAGTCATGTCATAATTTGAGAAAACAGATTCCTTCTTATCGTTATGAAGATGGAACTGATAAACCAAGAAAAGAAAATGACCACGCTGTTGATGCGTTGCGTTATTTAGTAACTGACTTCGATCCTTTACATAAGGATTCGTGGTTCGATGTAATTTACTATAGAGTAAATAAATGGGGTTAATTCAATGACTGTTATTGATCGGTATGATAATTTCATGGCAAAGTACATTCGTAGGTCTATTGCTAAAGACGATCCAGTAGATAAATCTGAGTCTGTTGATAGCATGTTAGAACCTGATGAGTGGGGTTCTGAGCTTAATAAGTATGAACCAGTAGTTGATGATGGAATTAAGAGACATTCTATGACTGCTGTACTTTGTAGACGAATGGCACTTACTTCACCTTTATTTTGCAAGGGTGTTTGGAAAAAATCAATGGATACATTTCGTGCTGGTAATACGATCAATAAAGAAGGTAAAGAACCTACTGGAAGAGAGAAGGTTTGGATCAATGCGTTTAATAAACGTAATGATATCTTCAAATTCTTAGCAACTATGAAAATTTGTAATCATATCTATGGTTATGCTCCTGTTTACATTAGATTCGTTGAAGAGATTCAGTCAAGAGAAATCAATCATAGCTCTGCTCCTAAAGAGAGTTATGAACCTTTTAAAGTTTATATGCTTGATCCAGAGAAGGTTAAAAAGTTTGTATATAAAAATCAATACTGGAAGAGGAAAGGAGTCAAGCATTTATTATATATTACTTCTAGCGGTAAAGAAGTTTATATTCATCCTGATCGTTTGGAGATCGTTGCTGAGAAACAGCTTCCATTTTCAATGTTTGGTATTTCTGACATAATTATTCTACGTCATATTATTAGCTCAAATGCAGATATTGATATTGCAGTTGGTAAGATTCTTAAATGGTTTAGCTATGGAACTAGAGAGTGGAAGAAAGAAGGTGCTAATCCCGATGAACGCAAAGAGATGCGTAAGATTATGAAGTTACATCCTGATGTAATTACATCTGATATGGATTATGAGTTTAAGATTCATACTCCTGAAGCTATCGATCCAGCACCATTCTATGACTATATTATGTTAGCTATTGCTGCTGTTCTTGTGATGCCAACTCATATTCTTAAAGGAATTGAAGTAGGTCGTGTTACTGGTGCAGAAGCAGGATATTCAGATTATCACAAAGATATTACTGATGTACAACAGTTAGTATATAATCCATTCCTTTATAAACTATATCAACGTATCTTTTCTGCTCATGATACTAAAGATAAACGTTATATCTTTGACTATGATATTGAGTGGAATCCAACATATGTTAATGAGATGGCGGAAGCAGAGCTGCTTCTAAAACGAGCATTAGCTGTAGAGAAGATGCTTGGTAAGGATCATCCACCAATTATTGAGATTGATGAAGCTAGAGAAATTCTTAAGCGTGGATATATTAAGTTTGATAAATCTGCTGATGATATTAAAACTCCACCAAAACAAGCTCCAGCGCAAGTTAAGGAATATCTTACTGCATATGCTGATTTGGAGATGAAGAAGTCTCAGATCAAAAAGTTAAAAGAAGAGTTGGATTCTGATGGTGGGAGTGGAGATTAAAGGTTTTGATGGTGTTCCATCTGAACTTACCAATGTTCTTGATAAGAAACGTCAAGCATTATTTATGAGACAGCTTGTAATGGCTATAGCTGATTTAATAAAGGAATATGCGCCAAGAGATACTAGAGCTTCTCATACACGTAGACACAAAGGTTTACAGCATTTAGAAAATTCAATCCATGTAACTAAGTTAAGTGATACACGATATCAGATTAGAATTGAAGTACCATATGCTATTTATATTGAGTATGGAACTCGTTATATTAATGTTGGTACTATAAACTCTCCTAAAGCTGTTGTATCAGGTAGTGGTAAGAGATCATTTAGACCTTTTATTAGACCTGCTGTATGGCAAATGATGCAAGAGCATGGATCATTAGTAGAGAAAGCATTCTTTACAAAATAGGTGGAAGTATGAAAACCGTAACATTATGTCATAAACCAGGAAGATGCTGTCCGACTGTAACAGTAGATAAAGAAGTCGTAATAAAAGACGATTATGATAATACTGTCCGTATGACCAAAGAACAGTTTGAAGTACTAAAAGATAAGATTAAAAATAATGAGCTTTAAATATAAAGGTGGGAATTTATATGGCTGAAGGAAACCGTAAAAGATCAAACAAAGGAAAAAAGACTACTAAAACGTCTGTAAAAAAAGCTGAGAAACCTGGAGTAACTAGAGTACAAAGGGTAAAAGATACTAAGATTCCGAATGTTGCAGCACAGTTCGATGTTCAAATTTTGCAACCAGGACAGGTGCAAATGATGAAAGAAGCTGTTAATATTTCTAATACAGTTGGAAAGTTAATCAATCAACAACAAAAGATGCATAATCAAGTGTATCAAGCTAAACAACTACTTGCTGATATGAAGTCTGGAAAAATTAAGACTCCTTTGATGCAAAAAGTTGGAGAAGCACTGTTCATTCCAATCTACGATATTAATCAGTTAGCAAAAACAATGGAAAATGAGCAAAGAATAATCAACGAAACTATTAGCACAAATACAGGACAATTATCTCATTGGTATGATGAGTATGTGTCATCATTGGTACGTTTGTATCATGCTCTTGATTCATTACTTGGAGATCATAAAGATGTTAAATCAATTTCTGGACATACTAAAGGTCTTTCAAAGGGTAAAGAAGCTGAAGAGAAAAAGTTCATAAAAGATTTTGATCTTGAAAATCCCGAAGATGTCAAAGCAGCGAAGAAAGCTGTTAAAGAAGCGGTGAAAGCTAATGAACGTGCAACAAGCAAATCGGGAAAAAAAGATAGCTAAATTTGGAGTAAAGTTACTCCGAACAAAGCTAGGTAAACGTGGAACTGTTGAATCTATTCACAAATATCTTGAATCTTCTGGAGATGGTATCAGTAATATTACAAAATGGATAAATAAGACAGGTAATAATATTGATGTTAAGTATCAGAGAAAACGATTTATTGAGACAGCCGAGTTGGGATTGTGGTTATTTATTAACCATGATCTGTTTCGACCTATGGTAGTCAATCTAGTTAATACACTTACTAAGTATCATATATCTGAAAATGATCTTCCAAGAACTGAGTTAACAAGTATTGAGAAAGTTATCATTAATAAGGTAATGCTCTATACATCTCGTAATATTATTGAAGGTAGATTTGCTGGTATTCATGCAGATATGATGACTTGTGGTAATAAAGCTATTCGATTCATGCTTGATATATCATTATCAAATGTCGAGTCTCTAAATTTAGATGAAGATATGCAAACTGCTTTAGTTGTGTTTATTGAGTGTGGTCTTTGGACTATGCAAGGTGATACTGCATATCGTGATCCATTCTTCTGGTTTACGAATAAAGTTGGAGACAGTGAGATTAAGCATTTAATTAAACAATATCCTATGCCACTTGTAAGACATCCTAAACAGTGGTATACTAACCAATTTCTTAAAGGTAGAAAAGCAACTTTAAAAGGTCGTAAAGAGGGTACTCTTGCACCAAATCAATTTAGTACAGAAGAAGCTTTATTCGTGCCTGGAATCCAAAAGAGACTATTAAATCAATCAAAAAGGTAATATCATGTCTAAAGAATCAAAGGATAATAAGATTAAAGATGGAGACTTTATCCAGCTTAAGTGTCATATGCAATTTACTGCTAGTGAAGATGGTGAGTCGATTAAAACTACTGAAATTAATGGTATTAAGTATGATGTAGTTGAGATTGTAGCTGCTGTGGGTGATATTTTTTATCAAAATGTATTTATGCCTATGGCAACCATTAAAAAAGCTTCTACTAAGTGGAACAAAAGTATTCATGATTTCAGTCATCTAGCTACTGGTTATCCTACTGGTGATTTTAAAGAAGTTGAGCGAGTTGATTTTGTAGTTGGATTTCATAAAAAAGCTCACTTCGATAAATCTATCGGTGGAGCTAAAATGATGGCTTATGTTTCTCATCAAGCTCCACAATATATGGCATGGAGAAATTATATTGATATCTGTCGAGCTGCTGGAATTATTCCTAATACGAGTTTAAATGGAATGGCAAGGTTTGGAATGATGGATGTAAAAGAATTACCAAAGGGTGTAAAAGTTCCTAAAGATGCTGTGGACTCACAAGGTAACGTTGTTTACGTTAAAGAACTATATCCTAATGCTGTTACAACTTGTTTAAGAGGTAAGTGTGACGATAAAGACGGTTGTGGTGTTGACGTAAGTAACTCATGTGATTGTGACTCGGGGAGTTGCAATATAGAAGAAGATAAAGAGTGTAATTCAGAAGATTCCGAGTATCGGGATTATCTGATTCACCGATTAAACAAAACTAAAGGCAAAGGTGACTAAACAAATGTCTAAAGAAGAAAAAACTGTTGATGAGCTAGAAGCTAAGTATAAAGCTTTTCTAGAAAAACAAATTGAAAAATTTGAAGCTCAAGAAGAAGCTGAAAAAGAAGCTGAGATTAAAGCTCAAAAAGAACAGAATGAAAAGGAAGCACAAGAAAAGTATGATGAGATGAAAGCTTCCATTGAAGCTGAACTGCTTGAAAAACTCGATACTAAAGGATCAAACGATGGTTCTGATAGTGGACTTGAAACTGGAGATAGTTCTACTGGTGACGAAGTTACTGGAGAAAGTGGAGAAGGTGATACTCCTATGGGTGCAACAAAAGAAATTCCTGATGAATATAAACAAGTGCTTCGTGCTGCAAAAATTACTGCTAGAAAGAAAGGACTTGGTAATCTGAAATCACTACCCCATTATTCAGATGAAAACTTTATGAAAGCTTATGTACAAGATGGTATTGAAGCTTTTAAAGCTACTGATTCCGATTCTGGTTGTGAGGATGATGTCTCTGCTTGGGAGAATGAAGATTATTTCGTTGATGATATCTGGTTTGAACTTATCTGTCAATCTGATTTTCTTGGTAAAATCGGTTTTCGTAAGTATAACTACAAAGCTGGTGCTGGTGGACAAATTCAGATTAAACTGATCGATATTCCTTCTCCAGCGCATGATTGGGGAGATGCTGCTTCACTCGATCCTTGTGAGTGTATCAGTTGTGTATCAAACTCCTTTACCACATATACTGTACAGATTAAAAAGTATGGTGATATGAGAGAAATCTGTAATGGTGATCTCTTACTTGCTGGTAATGAAGTTAAAACCGCAGTTCTCGAATCTATGCGTATCCGAGTTTCTGAGCGTATTGATAACGAAATCTGGACTAACATTGCTGCTTCCACTGGTACTTCAGTTGTAACACTTGATTCTGCATGTAGCCAAGCTTCATTCGGTAGTGATGGAGATTGTTGCACATGGAGTATTAAACTCTTTGATGATATCATTGATCTTCATGATACTATGTGGAATGCTGGATACTTCAGAAAATCAAACCCTGTTCTCATCTTGAACAAAACTATCTCTGCTTATCTTAAGTATAAAGATGGACTTAATATTCCACCTTATATGCAAGGTATGCTCAAGTTTGAGGGTATGTCTCTTAAAGGTATTGGAGAGATTAAAGTTATTGAATCCTGCCATGCTCCAACTTGTGCAAGTTCTAGCGGTGGAGATGTAGTTGCAGTGCTTCTTGATCCTGATCGAGCATTAGCTGAAGTATGGGCGCAAAAACCAAAAGTAGAGTCAGATCGAAATATTGATTGTGATTCAACTACGTATGCTCTATGGGCATATGGTGGATTTGCTGTCATCGATAACAACGCAATTGGAAGAATTGTTAACCCATAGTCGGGTTAATCTTTTCTCTTTTATTTTTTATGTCAACTGCCGAAAGGGCTACAGTGTCATAGCTGAAGTTGGAGTGTGTGGGAATATGACAAAAGATTATACAATTAAAGAACCAGCAGAATATATCTGTGAATCAAATTATTACTTAATAGATGGAGTTAAACACTGGCGAGTAACTAGAGTTAAATCTGTCTTGAATAAACCAGGACTAAATGCGTGGAGAGCTAGAAGTGATTACAACGAAACACAAAAGTATTTGCATGAACGTGCAAACTTTGGAACAAAAACGCATAAGCTCTTTGAGTTAAAATGTCTTGGAAATAGTGTTAATCCTGATAACTACGAAGAGGAAGAGTTAAAGGTCAATCTTGCAATATTTGATCTCGTTCAGAAAAATTGTAAGCTTAAACCAATCTTGCTTGAACAACATCTTTGGGGAGAGTATGAGATTGACGGAGTAGTTTATAGGATTGCTGGAACTGCTGATTATATTGGTAAGTACACATCTCATCAAGAGTATCTACCAGCGCATGGTAGAGGTAAAAATAGAGTTCATGAAGAACCTAAATTTCCTAAAGGTGCTTTAGTTATAGGAGATTGGAAAACTTCACCTGGAATATACGGAGATTTCTGGTTACAACTCGGTATCTATGTTGATATGTATGAAAAATTGACAGGAATTGAGGTCGATGGAGCATTCATTCTACAGATGCGACCAAAACCAAATAAAGAAGGTATTTATGAACCTAAATTTATGATCGAAGAAAAGACTCGAGATGAACTTCGAGTATATGTTAAACTTATGATGTACTGTTTACCACTATTTGATGCGCAACAAAATAAGGTGTTGTAATGCAAAGGTATTTAGTTGAGCGACCAGAGGATGTCGGAGATTCAGGAATTTATTTGAGGAACGCTCATTATTTCATTGATGTTACGTTTCGTAATATACTTGATACTACTACAAAAGCTGATCCAGGTGCGGTAAATATTACTATTACTGATCCTTGCGGTACTGTCCTTGTAAATAGTCAAGCTATGAGTAAGATTACTGATGGTGAATATCAGTACGATTATGATATTGCTTCAAGTGCAACATATGGTAGATATACTGTACAAATTTCTACAGTAACACAAACTTCATTAACACAATATGATTACTATGTACTTCCTTGGAACGCTATTCCTGAAGTTAGACGTTTGAGTGGAATAGAGCAGTATAAATCGATTAGCGATGAGGATTTAGCTCTTATGATTTGGGAATCATTTGAAGAAACTCGAAGATTAGTATTTGAGAAGCATAATGATGTTAAACCAAAAGTTGATCCTGATACTGGAAACTGGTTTGATGGAACTACTACTGAATTTCGTACCAAGCATAAGTACTTAGCTGATTATGATCTTGATGGTAGTTATACACAACCTTCTTCTCCATGTGATATTGATGTATCTGGAGATATCGATGGATACTGGTATGATGAAGATTGGGAACGACAGGATTTAACAGTTACGGTTAATAACTCAAATAATGGTAAGATTACTCTTACTCAAGATGATGGAGTTACTGCTATACCAAGAAGTCAGAATGGAGTTTATCTGACCTATTGGACAGAGTTTCATACATATAGTTCTCATATATTTGAGAAAGCTGTAGAATACTTAGCTGCTCATCGTGCAGCAAAAAGATTTCATGAGATGGATAGAGCTTCAGTATTTAGCATGGATGAAAATCGTGTTAAGTATACTGCTGATCCAGATCGTTTGAAGAAAATCTTTAAGGAGCAAATTGGATTAATTCGTAGACCTATGTGTGATGGTGTCAAATAATGGCATATGAGTCATATGATCCTAGAAAAGCTATTCGTGAAGCAATTGGAATAGCACACTACGATGTTAAGCAGCATGAAGATGTTTACACTATTAAAGTAAGAGATAAGCGCAATAAGTGGATTAAGATTCCTATGTATATCGGAGAAGATATTGACGATAATCCACCAGAGCAACCTTATATGGAAATCTTGCTAGTAAACACTGATTATGCACCACATAATCCTAGTGCAACAATCAGAGAAATGAGAGCTTACTTTCAGTTTAACCTGTACTTCACAAGTACAGATAATATTGTACCTTCTACGTTTATGAAAAATGTGAAGGATCAGTTACAAAATGTAACACGAACAAATCAAGAAAGTGTTTCTGGAACGTGGTACTTTTCTATCACTAAGGAAAGGCACTTTCACAACGATCAAGGTAAAAGTGTAGAGCATATGTTGGTAATTGAAGCATATGCAATTTATACTGATAGATGCTAAAAGAAAAAGGAGAAAAAATAAATGGCAGAAGTTGGACTTCCATTTAGAAACAGTCTGTGGTACTATAAGCAAACCGATTATACAACTGATCCAGTGTATACTGACACTACATACGCTATTTCATGCGAATGGAAAGTTGGTAGACCTGGCTACGGATCGGATAAACATGTTGCGAACTACTCAGCAGATACCCCATTATCAAACACGCTGTGGGAACAGGTAGATGACTTTGTATTCCACTTGGAGTATGTACCACAATGTGACGATTCAATGTTGACTGATGTTCTAAATAGAGATGCGAATGGATATTTAAAGTCGTTAGGTTTTATGCTTGGAGTTAACGTTGACCTAGCTGCTGATGCTGATAAAACGTATTACTTCTTGAGTGGCTGTAAACCAAAGACAGTATCAATCTCAGCAAGTACTAATAACAAATATACAGTTGCGATTGACTTTTCAGTGAGAAGTATTGTCACTGATGGTGTTGGATCGGCTGGTGGATTTATTACAGATTCTTTGAGTGATTTAGTGGCAACTGAACCATCTGCTCTTACTGGAGCATATTTAGGATTTAACGTTGCTGGATCAATAAAAGATGGAAGTAGCAATTCATTAGCAGATATCGTGGATAACTTTGAAGTAACTTTCGATCATGGACTTCGTGATGAATGGGATCATGATTCAAAGGAGAAGGTTAAGTGTATTGAAGGTAAGTATGCTTGTACTGGAAGCTTTGATATGTCTATGGATGAAGGTGGTGGTATGCACTTTATGCAAGTATATAATCAAAAACAGTTTGATGTGTACGTTGACTTAGGTGGTACTGGATGTCCAAGACTTCAGTTGAAAAACTGTAAGTGGAGAACTTGGGAACAAACTTCAAACACTGATGATGGAGCTATCAAAGAGAGTTGTCCATTTACTGCACGACTCGATAATGATGGAAAATCAGTAGTTACTGATACTCCAGCACCGTAAGGGTATCACCCTTACTTTTATTTTATTTGGGAATTTGGTGCAAAACGGTTCTACTCCGTTGTCTCGGCAATCTTAGTTATTACTAAGATCGGGGGTTCAAATCCCCCAATTCCCACTACTTGGCGAAGTATAAACGTAATGGTGGAGAATAAGATGAAAAAAGTAGAAACCTGTGAAAAGGATGAGATTATTCATCCGTTGTTAAATAATGGAAAGAAGTTCAAACTTACTAATTGGACATTTGGAAAACACAAAGCAGTTATGAGAGAATTAGCTGAATTGGATATCAAAGATAACGAGATTAAAAATCGTAAATTTGAAAACCTTGTAATTCTCAACTCGCTTCAAGAAGTCGGTATCGATATTACTGAAAAAGATATTGATGATTTCCATCCAAATGATAGAATTGAACTCTATAATAAGTGCTACTTAGCTGGTCGTAAAGGGTTTAAAGGTGATCTATCATCTTTTTTACCAAAAAACCCAAAGAACAAGAACCAGAGTTCCAACGAATAGAACCTTCTGATAGAGAAATATTTGAAAATATGCTAATATGGCAGTCTGAATTTTTCTCAATAGGATATTCAATAGAACAAATTGATGACTTGATTTTTTGGGATTACTTAGAATTGATAAAAGGTTTATCTTCTTCTAGGGAAAAATCAAATACTTCAGATCGTAGCAAACCTTTTGCTTCTAGTGGAAAACAATTAACTGACACTCAGAAGAAAATGATTAAAAGAAGGAATCAGATACATGGAAGGAAGTAGTTATGGTACTACCTTTGAGATCGACTTGAAAACAGGTGGATTTAAGGAGTACAGTCAAGATTTAAACACTGTTAATACTGGTACTGGAGCAGTTGTCGCTAGTACATCTCGTATGAATCGTGGTATAAAAGGAATGACTTCATCGTTGTTATTAGCGGTAGCTGTAATGTCTGTAGCTTCAAGATCAATTCAAGGAATGACTCAATATATATCTGAATCGGTTGATTCTTATCGTGATTTTCAAGAAGCTTCTGTTGAGGTATCTACTATTCTTGGTAATATGGATATGAACCTTCTACCATCTTTAACTGCTGGTGTTGAAGGTCTTTCTAAAAGTTTTGGTAAATCTGCTACTGATCTATCTGACGGTTTATATAATATTTTATCTGCTGCTGTTCCAGCCGAAGATGCTTTGGAATTACTATATACATCTACAAAAGCTGCTGTGGCTGGTTTAAGTGATGTATCTACATCTGTTGATGTAATGACCAGTGTTCTAAATGCTTATGGTATGACTGTAGAGCAAATGGTACATGTTTCTGACGTAATGTTTCAGTCGATTATTCGTGGTAAGTTTCGATTTAGTGATTTAGCTTCCGCTCTTGGATATGTTACACCGATTGCTGCACAAGCTGGAATTTCATTTGAAGAACTATCTGCTGCTCTTGCTACTGCTACTCGTCATGGTCTACATATTGATATGACAGCTAGAGGTTTAGCTCTTGCAATGCAGAATATTATTAAACCTGGAGAATCTGCGACTAAAGTAGCTGCTGAATATGGAATTGAACTTTCGTTAGCATCTCTTAGAGCGCAAGGTCTTATTGGATTTATTGAGAATTTAAACGAAGCTACAAATGGTAATGCTGCTGTGATATCTCAGATTATTCCAAATATGCGGTCTTATCGTGTAATGATGGTACTTGCTGGTGAAGGTGTAGCTGGTGTTACTAAGGATGTTACTTTAATGAGTGAATCTTTAGGTAAAGCTGATGGTGCATTTACAAAGATGGCACAAACTGCTTCTCGTCAAACTGAAATAATTGTACAAACTGCTGAAGATATGCGAAGGCAAGTAGGAGAATCATTTTTGGAGCTTGATCTTTTAATGAAAAAATTAGACATTTTTAAAGGATTTTTTATATCTGAAATGTTTGATACAACTACTACTCCATTGGGTGGTTTTCTTAAAACTCTAGGCCCAATTGGTGGACTATTCGATAATCTTATTCAAGCTGCTGGACATACAAATGAAGTATGGCAATCTATAGATGCTCAAATAGCTAAGTATAGTGAAAAGTGGACTGAGGATTTTGCTTCGATACTTGATCCTATGGTATCAACTGAAAGTGATACGCTATTTAATCGATTATTAGGTGGTGAAAATGTTGATCTTTCTTCGTATGAAAATAAAGCTAAAGAATATCTTGATGCTGCTAAAGTATGGGTTGATGCAACTTTAGAGTTAGAAAAAGCTCATTCGTCTGGTGCTATGGATGATTCTACATATGCAAAGATGAGATTTGAGATTGAAGCTCAATATGATGAAGTTATGCAACTTTATGATGCTTATGCATATTATAAATCTGGAGTTGACGATGCTGAAGCAGCGATTGAATCTCATTCTGATAGTTTAGATATTTATATACAAAAAATGTCTGAGCTTAAAAAAGAGATTGGCGATATCAATAATCTTTATGATGGTACACTAGGTAAACAACTTCAAATAGCCGAGCAAGATAAAAAAGTTGCAGATATGTCTCACTATGTTTCTCTTGCTATTGAAGATGAGAAGTATCAAACTGAACTTGCTTCACAAGGATTTAATTGGTATACTTCTGAAGTTGATAATGCTATTTCTGTTATTAGGGCATACGAAGCTCAACAAAAAAACGCAACCGAAGCAACAGAAGAGTTCAATTTTGCACTTGCTAAAAATCGTATTGCTATGATGCAACTTCAACTCGTAGGTATGATGCGTAGAAGAGGAATGACTAGATCAGAGCAACAACATTATAAAGCTTTGCAAATTGAGCGTACTCAAATGCAGATCGATGCAGCACAAGCTGAGTATGAAGCTGAGTTAAATAAGAACGAATTAATCTTAGATAATAAAGAAACAACTTATCAAAAAGCGAAATCTATTATTGAATCAATGGAAAGAGATGAAGATCATTTATTATGGAAGCTTAAAAATAATAGAGCTGATGATATTGAAAGTTTAAAAGCTCAAATTAGTACAAAAGAACAAGCATATATTGATCTTAGTGGAACAGTCATTCAAACTCATAAAGATATGGAAGATGCTATTAATATTTATTCAGCTTTAATTCAATCCTATTATGGAGATCAAATTCCTGCTGAGATTCAAAACAGTATTGATGCATTTAGAGAATTGGAAGCTACTCAGAAACAAGTTTCGTCTGATGAAATTGGAGCAAATAAGATTAAGCTTTCTGAAAACATTAGCACAATGCAAGAAAAAGTAGGTACAATGCTTCAAGGTACTCCATTTGCTAGTATTGCAACAAATGCTTTAGGTAATGTTGGTAGAAATTTGGGATTACCAGGATTTGAAAGAGGTACTTGGAGTGTACCACAAGATATGATTGCGCAAGTTCATAAGGGCGAAGTGATTAGACCTAATGGATCAGCCAGTGCTGCTACTAATGTTCATGTTGAAATTAATGTTACTGGAAATACATTAACTGGTGAAGCTGACGAAGAACGACTTGCGCATAAGATTGGAGCTTTATATGATAAAAAGCTTCTTAGTAAAAAGACTGGAAAATCATATTCAAGGGTGCGATAATGAGACAACGTGAAGCTAATAATGATATAAAACCAGCAATTCCGTATGTATTTTTATTTGATGATGGTGGTGGACAAACTATTAATGGATCATATATTACTTGGGATACGACAAAAGTTTTGACACATCATTTTCTTTATACATCTGATACAGATCGTGTGTTTCTTACTACTAATAGTGCTGGACTTTATGAGATTAAGTTCGAGATTTCTTTATCTGGATCAGGAGTTAATTACTTTGAGATATATAAAAATGGTTCTATTGTTAATGGTAGTAGAGTTTATGTATGCTCTTTTATTGATGGCCAAGACTATTACTATATGTCTGGAGTTTTATCGTTTACGCTATATTTAGAGCGTAATGATTATATTCAAATTAAGGGAGTTAATGTAGCTGGTACTGGTGAAACTATAGCTGATTGCTCTCGATTATTCGTTAAGTTTCTACCGATGCAAGGATGGGATAATGGCACATCTGCTGGTAGAACTCAATATACAGGAGAAGTGATGAGATAATGGCAGCAGAAGATATGCGTGATGTTATTACATTTTATGGATATGAAACCGATCATTGGAACTTTACGTTTGGGCCATTTGCAAATCATACAAAGTTATTAGAGCGTGAGTATTTAAGTGAAGCATGTTCATGTACTCAAACAAGTGAAGCATCGCTATCTAATAAGTTTATCTATCAACATCATATTAAAAAAACTTACTTTATTGAAGGTGTTATTAGTGGTCATGTTACATTTGCTTCTAGTGGTGCAACTTCGTATATTACTTCGTATCGTGTTACTGTTTGTAAGGTTAATGAAAATACTCACATAGAGGATGAATTATTTTCTACTAACTGGAAAACTATTGATGAGACACTTGATTGGAACTCAACATATTCATACGGTGATGAGATAGTATTCCCTTTTTGGATCGATGCATGGAATAAAGAAGAGATCGGTGAGTATGATCGTATTTATGTTAAGGTTGAAGCTAACTGCGATAATAACTGTGTATTATGGCATGATAATAATCAAACGTATGAAGATTTAAAGATTAATATTCCTTTTATTCTATAGGTGGTAACTTGGGAGAATTTACATTAACACAAATAGCTCCAAATGACGAGAAAGCATACTTTTACCCTAATGCTGACTTATCTGGATGTACAGAATGGGATACCAGTGCTGGTGTCGATCATTGGAGTCTTATTGATGAACAAAAAGATAGCGTAAACTTTGATGATTATGTTTCCATGCAAAGTGAATCAGCACTATATGATGTTTATGCACTCCCTGATTCATCACATGAAGGTACTATTACTTATGTAAAAGTATGGGGATATGTTAGATCAAACTACGTTCCTGAATCTGGTACTGTTCTTTATTTTCTCTGTAGTCCAGAGTCAGTATGTACTGATGTTTATCTGTCAAGTTCAATACCATTCACTGAATCTTGGAGTAAGTATTCTTACGTATGGATCAATAATCCAAAGACTTCATCATCGTGGACTTGGAGTGATATTGATTCTCTAAGTATAGGACTTAAAGCGCAAGGTTCAGCACCAAATACTGGTACAACACAATCGTTAACGTTAAGACCAAATGGTGTTGGAACATATTCACAATTCGATACTTCTGGAGATACTCCAAATTGGAAATGTGTAGATGATTCTAGTTCTGATGGTAATTCAACCTATGTTTACACTGAAAATACATCACATCAAATAGATACATATAATATCGAGTATGACACTGCGTTAAATGGTAAGGTTATTACTAATGTTTCAATATATGCTGTAATGAAAGTTGATCCAAGAGCGCATGATTGCCCTGCTACAATTAAGCTTTATTTAAATGGAAGTCTTACAGGGGATGATTTCTTTTGGGTTGATGACGATTGGGTTTATTATAGTAAATCGTGGGCTGTTAATCCTTGGACTTCAAGTAATTGGACTGATGGCGATATCCAAAATATGGAGATTGGGTTTAAAGGTAGAGCATATATTGACGGTCAAGATAGGTTAAGATGTACTAAATGTTATGCAACTGTTGAGTATAAAGAAACTGGAACGATACCTACTATATATGCTGCTCAGTGTTATGCCGAAGTTGGATATACTCCACCAATTAGAACATATACTTTATCAAAACCGCACACTTGGAGTCAGGATCATGCACAAAATGTAAAGACAATTAATTTCTGGAATGGTACTAGAGAGGTATATGCCTTAAGTCGTTCTCATAAGACTGTAGTACTAGAAGGATCAGAGTATTCACCAGATAATTCATTTACTCCATGTGATCGCATTAACGATATTCGTACTGCTGGTAAGAATGGTTCAGAGATTACTATTCAGGATATTGGGATGGACTGTCTTAATCGTACATACAGAATTATTTCATTTGGATGGAAACTCACAAGTATGCATCCGCAAGTATATGATTGGGTGCTTGAGTTAGAAGATGCTAATTTATAAT
>Ga0180433_10004801_pt1 | contig 18734 bp, 13 predicted proteins | sample SS_ome_8_FD_132980 | JGI IMG/M metagenome (GOLD analysis project Ga0180433, IMG submission 132980) | Hypersaline lake sediment archaeal communities from the Salton Sea, California, USA - SS_1_D_1 metaG | ecosystem: Environmental > Aquatic > Non-marine Saline and Alkaline > Hypersaline >... | reverse complement strand
GAATGGTAATCGGTTTCTCTGCCGTGCCATGCAAGTCCCGAAATGCGATCTTGGTATAGTCACCTGCTTCCAGGCAGATGACAGCGCCAGGCGGCACGCCGCGGCCGTCATATTGAACAGAACCAGGCTTCAGTATAACCGTGCATTCATCTTCACCTGGCTCCACAGTTGCCGTCGGCGTGGGTGAAGGCTCCGCAGTCACTGGTGGCGTGGGTAAAGGGGTCAATGTAGGGGCGCAGCCCCAGATCCCCAGAGCGCTCCCAGCAGCCAGAAAGACCAAAAGAACTCCTCGGATGGGTCGCGTTGAACCATGAATCTTTTGTAACATAATCCACCTCCCCAATTAGCTACTGGCTGCAATGAGAGCGACGATAGCAAAGTATTGGCCAGCATTTATTTCATTATGCTACAAAAATTCAAAAATGTCAAGGTGCCAAATATCCTTCTCCTCTCTTCGCACAAGATCAGCGGGATAGGACCTTCACATAGATGTTAGGCAATGCACAATAGAATTAGCCTCCAGGGTGCCCGAATCTTCTTCAGTCACCTGATCTGGTTACCAGCCAGAAAGTCTCTGATTACCTCAGCGATCCGGCACTCCGGTTTCACATAACGCTTGAAGATTGTCTTTTGAGCCTGTTTTACAGTTTCTGGCAACTGGCCCAGTTCCCGGCACCAAAGTAAATAGCCCTCCGCTTCCAAAGTTCCCAACAAGTCATCCTGATGCCGATCATACCGGTCGGGATTACTGACGCTCACCAGGGGTTTGCTTTGCTCCAGTACCTCCATTGTAATCCCCAGCCCACCGTGGGCCACAACGAGTGAAGAACTTTCATAGTAGGGCCCTAGCGATGGGGCAAAGCGAAAGAACTGGGCGTGTTGAGGCTCATAGCGGCCATGTCCAATTTGCATGACCACCTCTTCTTCCAAGGCGAGGCAAAGGCGGTCCATAGCCTGCACCAGAGCATCAAAATCAGTAGTTCCCACAGCCACAAAGATCATTGCCATCCTCGATAAATCAGACGAACTGCTGAACTCATAGTGCATACATTCGTTATACCAATCTGCCAGCGTAGATCGCTTTAGGGTAAGCTTGTTGCAGAACAGGCCACTGAACGAAAAATATATCGGCCAAATGATACATAATGCGCCCCGTCAATGAAAGACGGCTAATCCGTGAGCCAGTTTCGACAAAGATAACCCGCACGCCTAAAAGCTTGCCCACCACAGACACGGGCACCACGATTGCCGGACCGGTGCCAATGACAGCCTTGGGACGCTCTCGAATCAGTACCATTAGTGATCGACTGGCTGCAATTAAAGTCTTGACTGCAGCCAAAAGAAAATTGTCCTGTTTGTCACGCGGTCGAATTATACGATAAATTGGCCCAGGAATGGGGAGATGTGTTGCAGCCAAGGGATCCTGAGAGGTCATCAGATAAGCATACTCATAGTCCTCGCCCAAGAGACATACCAGATTGAGCAATTCTTTTGTATGTCCACCCTCGCCAAGCACGATCAGCAATTTCATCGAATTCCCATTATGCAAACAAACTCAATTATTTTGCCACATCTAACGAACTACCCCAATTTGACCTGAGATGCCAGGGCCACACACGTGAGGTCAGCAACTTTAATTGCGTTCTCCGCAAATAGCGGATCAACTCATGGTCATTGATGCGTTCGCGGCCAGTCAGCCAGGCGGCTATATAGCCCCACATCATGAGCAATCCCCCAATGACGTAGGGTCTGTCCACCATACGTCGAACACACCGGAGCAGCATGTAGAGGGGATGATATCCCATGAAATAGGCACCTTGGCCCTGTTCAACCCGGCCCTTGACAGAACCGGTGGCCGCCCCCCAGGTACGATGGTGCAACACCCTGAGGTGCTCAAAACTCACTATTTGCCAGCCCAGCATCCGTGCTTTCCAGTCATCAATGCCATCCCAGCCCAGGCTGCGTGGAATGCCGCCCATAGCTTCAAAACACTCCCGCCGATAGAGCTTGGTCGGCCCGTAAGTACACGGAATCAGCGGCTTTTCCGTGACCCATTCTCTGCCGTCAAAGACATAAGGCTGACCACTGGCAATGCCCAGTTTGGGATTAGCAGCAAATTGATCTAAAAGTTCCTCGAAATAGTTTGGCTCAAAAGAAAGATCACCATCCAGCTTGACCACCACGTCGTAATCGGTGTGGGTGATCTGGCCAAAGCCCTCGTAAAAAGCGTCCACCACACCGGGGCCTCGCTGCCGGTAGCCCCGGTCTTGCCGGTTGATCAGCCTAATCCAAGGGTAGCGCGCAGCGTACCGAGCTACGATTTCTTCCGTCCCGTCAGTGGAACCATCGTTGACAATGATCCATTCGCTTGGTTTTACCGTCTGGTTGATCATCGCCTGGATAGTCTTCTCTACAAACTGCGCCTCGTTCCTGACAGGGCTGATCACGGCATACTTGCCAGGTTGTCCAAAATCGGAACTTTTCAATTCTCCTGGATACATTTTCCTACCCCACAAAATCGTGTGGCCCTGCAAGCTAAAGTATCGCTATCCGACCATCTCGTTTATATCTTCATAAACTTGGAATAAATTTATCAGTAATAGGTAATGAGGACGTCATCCACGCCGATCTTGGCACCATCGTTTCCTACATAACGCAGTGCAATACGGGCCGGGTTGCCGGAGGCGTAGGGACTGAAGTCGAAGGTGGAATAGCTCCATTCCCAGGTGCTAATCCAACCGTCGTCTGTCTTGCCGAGAAGGACATCATCACCGCCACCCCAGGCCCCATTGACGAACCAGACCTCCAGGTCGCAGTTGTCGTAGGTATCGCGGCACCAGTAAAGGCTGCCAAAAGACCACAGCGAGACGCCGCCGGTGTCGGAAGTAAAAGCAGGGCTCAAAAGCAGTTCATCTTGATCCAGTAGGGCTGTATCATACTTCACGGCCGCGTAGTAACTGCCACTGTGGGGTATGAGTTGGACGGTGTCGAGTTTCCACGTCTGGTTGGGGTTGGTCTGGATAAGTGTCCAGCCAGAGGGGGGTATGACGCCAGCTTCGAAGCCCTCAAACATGGAATATGATTTTATGATGATGGGTAGATAAACACGAATTGGCAGTGGCGTCGGCGTGTCGGTCGGCAGTAACGTCGCTGTGGGCGTCACTGTCGGCGGGACAGGAGTGTCCGGTCCGGCCACAAAATTTTGGTTGACTTCTGCCTGGCTCAAGGCGCGATTGTAGATGGCGACCAGGTGGAACTCTCCCAGCCAGGGACGGTCTCCCGTCAGTTCGTTGGCCAGTGCCAAGCGGTAACTTTCATCCCAGTTAAAGTCTCCACCCACGGTCCCGCTCACCCGTTCGACGCCGTCAATGTAGATCCTGGCCACGCCCGACGAGTCGCGGGTGTAGACCACGTGAGATAACTCCGTTGTAAGAGAGCCAGCCGGCGTCGTCAGTGACGGCACACCGTTACTATCCGTCTCGGTCGTGCGCAGGCGCACATCGTACCGATCTGACGGCTGACCGCCCCACAGTCCCTGTCCCAGAGTAAAGTTGCGCTGGAAAAGATCGGCTGAGAGCGTCACGATGCGGGCCGGGCCGTCCTGGGTGGCATTGGCCGGCTTGATCCAGGCCTCGATGGTGAGTTCGTCTGTGGCCCGGCAGGTGTCAATGACCTTGGTTGCCGCCCCCGCCGAGGCGATGACGGTAGAGGCGTTGACGACCAGCCCACCAGGTACCCAACTGACAGCTGCCTCATTGCCCACACTGAGGTCCAAGGGCAAGCCGACCCCTGAAACGTCATTCACCACCGTGCCGCCCCCTTCCTCGAAAGTATAGAGCACCTGCTGCCCGGCGGTGACCCGCGTTCCCTCGCCGTTCACGGTCAACGTCGCCGCGTCGCTGATGGCGCTGCTAACGCTGAAAAGGCACGCTATTGTAGTCAGTAGTAAGACATAAATTAGCGACCAAGAGGCTCTACGTAAACATCGAAAAAGCATGTTCCCCTCCATTTATAAGCAACCGTGTACGTCAATACCGCGCCAGGCTGTACATTGTCGGGTGGCTCATCATCCCTATTGATGGTCAGCCTCCGACCACAGTACTACAATGAAAGTCTGCCAGAATTCACACAGGCACTGGAGAGTGCGCTATGCTACTTGGGTTCCTTGGGCTCCTTGGACTCCGACTCTTCCCCATCTCCTTCATCCAATGTCTGATAACGGATCAACCAGTCCTCACTCGGCTGGCTGAGAGTCTGCCACTTCTGCTCATTGGGACAATCCTCACAGAGTTTCCGGACTACAGCGACCTGCCAATAGTACTCTCCACTAGGACAATAGCTGAGACCACCAACGTATGTCGGTTCCTGCACCTGAGTATGATGACATTCTCCCTCTTTCTCATTGCGCACCCTTATCGAGAAATACTCATCCTTTTCGAGGGGTCTCTCCCATCGCCATTTCAAAACAACCGATCCTGCGAAATCTCCTGCATCAGCTTTCGGTTCAAGCAAGGTCGGCGCTACGAGCAACTCTGGAGTAGGTGTTACAGTCGGAGTGGGTGTGTACATTGGAGTCGGCGTGGGTGGGGCCTGGGCTGTGGCCACATCGGCCAAAGGCACGTTAATTTCCAGAAGTGAAGCCGCAATCCAACCCTCCTGCCCATCAGAAGCGATGACCCTTAACCAATCGCCTGCAAGATTCCTGCCTGTAACCCTCAAGGGATCTCCCTGCTCTAACACCCCTAGTCTATCGTAAACCGCGCCAGGGCCAGAACGCAGGTTCAGGTTCTCCGCATTGACCACGGCGTCGGCTATAGGGGTTTGTGTTGGTGTTGGTGTTGGTGTTGGGATTGGTATTGGGATTGGTGTTGCAGTAGGGGTTGATGTGGGTGGCACATCAATCCAAACAAATGGCGATATTTGGCTTTCACTCAAGAGTGATTTATTACCGCTCCCATCAATCCGCACAACAGCCACTTGCCACTGGTATTCACCAAATCCATCCAGCGGAGTATCCAGTGGGAAGCCGCTTTCACGCGCCATGGCAACGGTGTAGGCTGGTTTTTCAGGTCGCCATATTCGCAAATCAAACCTCTCTCTTTCTTGCAAAGCACCATCCCACTGCCACGAAAAATGGATCAATTCCCCTCCCATGATGGTTGCCCCAGATGCCGGGTTTACTAGGGTTGGCGCTGGGTAAGGATTTGTAGGAGTATCAGTCGCTGTAGGAGTGCTGTTTGGTGTCGGGGTGTCGGCTGATCCTGACACAATGGTGGTCGTTGATATGGGAGTGTCGGTTAGAGCTGATGGATGGGTGGGTTTTGCCACATCACAGGATGGCACAGAGAATAGTACCGTGATGGCAATAACCAAGAAACACGCCCAAGAACCCTTTCTTCCGTTCATCCAGTTCATGAGTTCTCCTCTTGGTAGTGGTTCTGCCAAATATTACCCTGGTATTTTGCACAACCAGAAACTATGGCTTCACCTGACAACAGTATTGAGGGTATTAGTGATTTACCGTACCTCGAACGACCCTATCTGGCTTGCACCCTTTTCCTCCCCTGCGAGTGAGACGATTGCCACTTGCCACTCGTACGTTCCAGCTTGTGTCAACTTGGAAGCGGAAACGATTCGATAGGGCACCTTTACTAGATCCATTGGGTCGAATTCTTGCTCCCCCTTCAGCCGAATCCTCACCTCGAAGAACTCATTCTCCGCCAAATCCCGTTCCCACTCCCACACGAGTTTCACATCCTGTCCCTCTGGGAATGATGTTCCCCCCTCTGGACCTACCAATATCGGAGCAGGATAAGGAGTGCTGGTCGGTGTGTCGGTGGGTGATGGTGTGTTTGTGGGTACGGGTGTTAAAGTGCTTGTAGGCGTATGGAGTGCTACAAATGTAAGAGTAAGCGTTGGCGTATTAACCGGAGTATCCGTTGCAGTTGATGCCGGTGCTATTGCAGGACTAGCTGTTGCTTCCGGTGTAGGAGTAAAAGTTGAAACAACGAGACCTCCTATAGAAGGCCGAAGGTAGATAAGACCATTAGCCCGTGGTGCCCAATCCAGTTCGTTCGACACGCCGTAGAATTCATATTGATGCCATAGCCAGATCCAGGGGGCCTCATCATAAGCCACTGCCTGAGCCCGGTTAAGCACCTCCTGGCGTAGTTGGGCATTGAACGTGCCACGTGCCTCCTTGAGCAGTTCCTCAAACTCTGCGTTGAACCACAGCGATGGGTTGAAAGGAAACACAGAAGAGAGATTGGCCGTGTCTTCTACACCGTTGCCTCGTGACTGCAAACTCAGCAGAAATAGGGGGGCTGTGTTTTTGGAGAGCAATCGCTGTACGTAAGCTGACCACTCGTAAGTATGGATTTCGACCCCAATGCCGATGGCCGCCAGGTCGTCGGCTACAGCCTGAGCTACTTCCTGACCCCGATAATAACGATCCATTGGTACATCCATGGCCGTCTTGAAACCATCCGGGTAGCCAGCCTCTTTCAACAATGACTTGGCTCGCTCCGGGTCGTAAGGCCAGGGCAACAGAGCCGGGTGGTCATGGGGTGGGTTGACCCAACTTCCGTAACGCCGACCGTAACCGGCCATAAGATTCTGAATGATGGCTTCCACGTCCACGGCATAGTTGAGTGCCTGACGCACCCTCACATCGGCCAGCGGCGTCCCGGCCTCAGCGCGGATACCAATGAAGAGTCGCCGCAGGCCTTCAATTGCCACCAGGTGAGTGCTATCCGTCTCTGCTTCGGCTGCGCGGTCAGGGGGCAGATCCGACACAATGTGTACCTCACCACTGATCAGCGCCGTAAGACGCTGGTCGAGATTTGGTTCAGCGGCAAAGACCAGGGTTTTGACCGTTGGCACTCCTTGCCAGTAATCCGGATTAGCTTCCAGTACAAGCTGGCCTTCGGAATCCCAGCTCACGAAGCGATAGGGCCCCGAGCCTACCGGCGAGGAGGCAAAGTCAATTTCTCCCGAGCCATAGTGACCCGGCGGCAACATCTCCACGCTGGCAAGCTGATACGGCAAAGAGGCATCAGCTTCGGCCGTGATCAGCCGGACCGTGTAGTCATCCACGATCTCAACCTGCTGCAAGCCCACGTCGGCGGCAAAGGTTTCCAGCCCTCCCTCCAATTGAGCCGCCCGCTCGATGGAAAACTTGACCGCTGCCGCGTTAAATGGCTCGCCGTTGTGAAAGGTAATGTTCGGCCTCAGCTTGAACTCCCAGGTGATATCGTTGACCAACCACCAGGACTCGGCCAGGTGAGGTTCCAGAGCCAGATCGTCGTTGATCCAGACGAGGGTATCCCATACATGGGCGGCAACGCTGCCCCCAGGATTGATGGTCGTCATCAGATAGGGGTCAAGCGTTTCTACAGCACGGGGCACCAAGATGACCACTGGGCCAGCCGCATCGCTTCCGGCAGTTGGCCCGGTTGGCTCCTCGGCCAAAGGCGCTGCCCCCGTCGAGGCCCCCTGTGCCTCTCCCGTCACCTCCGGAGTGACGAAGGAGGTAGGCGATGGCTCTTTCTTGCTTTCTCGGGCGACACCTCCGCACCCGGCAATCAGCAAGCCTATCACCAGGCAAAGTACTATTGCGCGCTTCATTTCTCAATGGTTCCCTTCTATCAAAATGTCTAAAGCAATAGCTACCACCAACTTTCAGCCAGAGTCACAAGCACCGACGTATCGGGTTCGACCACGTGCAGGGCCTCGCCACCTTGCTTCACCGGCAGCGGGCGGGTGTCAACCGTAATCAGATTCTCACCTTCAATCACCGCCAGGTCACCTTTCAGTTCCCTGGTGCGGTTTACCAGGAGATCGAAAGCGGCCATCACTCCTTCGCTATCGGTCCCGGTCACCACCAAGAGCGCTTTGTCAGGGTTCCAGGGAGAAGCTGCCAATTGCACGAAGCCTATACTTCGCTGTGAATCAAAGGAGATGACAGCCGGGTTGCGGATCTGCAATGGTTCATCGCTGCCAGGCAAAAAGGGTTGGGGCAAGAAATCGTTGACCTCGCGGATGAGGGGGTTGGTGCTGGGCCGACCAATGGCCACGATATGATGGGTCTGTTTGAGATCAGGGCTCAAATCGTTGGTCCGGCCGAGCTTAAGCGCAAGGTAGTTCCCCCTTGCAGCCGCTCCCAACCGGGCAGCCAGGTTCAAAAGTATATCTCGCTCGACCTGGTTCACCGTCTCAGGGAACTCAATGTACGTGTCGCTCAAGTCAGGCTCACCGGTCAGTGGCAGAAACAAGTTGGCCAGGTCTAGCTCCACCGGTTGCGGCTCATAGGACAGGTGAAGAGTCGAGTTGCGGCTGATGACTGTCCATACCTGATCAGAGGTCCAATATAGACATTCATCTCTCCCTGTGGACATGTCAACAACGACCTCGATGCGGTTGCTACCACTTTGCAGCAACCAACTGAGCAACTCTACCTCCAACAGGCCATCCTTGCTGTTGCTGTGATCGAGAAGCGTACCGCCGATCGGCACCCCATTGAGGTGAACATCCAAAGTGGACATTGTATTGGTGAGTATGTCCGAGTGAGTGAAGAACAGCTTCAAGGAGGGATCCTCTGACATCTGCCAGGCTCCCGGCAGGCCAAAGTAGAAACGCTCAATGGTGGGCCGTGTCCCGTACACGACCTCGTCCCCGTAACCAAGGTCTTCAAAGGTCCTGTCGGTTTCAAGCGTCTCAGCCTCGTCTTCAGGCGGGTCGAGCAGTTCCTCGACGATGGCGACTGGCCCCTTGAAGCTAGGGAACAACATCTGGCGGTTCAAAGCCCCGCCAGCTTTAAACACCCCTTCATAGCTCTTGCCAGTGACGGTCAGAACCATGCGGCGGGGATTCCAGGGCGACACGATTTCCTGGAGGACGCCGTGGTCATCAGCGACGTCTGCCCGTTCCAACGATAAAGGAAGAGGGAGTTGCGAGAGGAAGGTGTTCGCTTCGGGCCAGCCCATGACGATCAAATTGTAGTTGTCCAAAATCTCGCTGGTGAGCTCGGAGGGCGTCACAGACCTTAATTGAATCTCACCATCTGAGTAGCGGCCCAGCCCAGCGCTGATCGTGGCCGCCACAGTCATATCGTCGGACGTGGGGGAGTCGGACAAGACGAAATAGACGACGCTGGGCTCAAACCCACGCTCAAAGAAGGGCACAGGATAAAGAGCCAAGTCTGGCCTCCTGGGGACGACCTCGTACTCCAGGTGAAAGAGCCCCTCGCTATGCAGTACAGCTTCAACAGGCAGTTCATCAGAGGGATCGCAGGGGTCCCACCTGCTCCTCAAAGTGACCTTGAGCCTGTTGCGACCTGTTTCGAGGTACTCTGGGGGAATATCTAATTGGATCTGGCTGCGATTGTCGTTCTCCACAGTGAGCTGGATGATATCCAGCACGTGGTCGTTGAGTTCTACTGCCAGGGCGGCCGGTTTTTCCACTTGGCTCCCAGTGTGACTCACAATCAACCTCGTATAAGAGCCGGGTACAAACGCCAGATCGCCAGGCACGTTGAAGTCAATCCGGGTGTCCGACCCGCCTCCAGTCAGTTTTCGGTCACCGTAGTACAGGTCCGCCCAGGTGATGTCTTTCACCCCAGTCTCATCCGTTAACGTTGGTTCGGGCGGGGACGCCGCCTCACCGACCGGTGTTGATTCGGGCGTGGGCGTTGGCTCAGCAATCGGCTCCTGTGCCAGTGATGGCCTAAGCGCAGGCAGGTGCAGACTGCTGGCGACAAGTATTATGACGATAACGATACGTTTTGCTCTGGATATTGTTTTCATAGCTCTTGGTCCTCCTTCCTCGCTTCACAGATAAAGCAAATTTCAGTGCAATCTGTGAAAATCTTTGAATCCCCTTCATCCGCTGTTATCCGATGTCGCTCGTCGTTAGCGATTTTCTCGTACCTTTCTCAATGCAAGTTGGAGATCCGGATAATTTAATCCAAGATTGTCAAAAATCTCCTCTATTGTTTCTTCAGGAATTTCTCCCTCTTCTTTCAATCTCTCTAATGCTTCTTTCCGAGTTATTTGACCATCTCTGATTAAACTGCTCAACCCATCATCTTTATCATTAAACCCAAGAGTTTTCTTATATAAATACAATTTCAATAAAGCAACATCACAGTCCCCTCTCCAAGTAGATTCAATGTTAGGATTTTTTTCCCACCCCAATTCATTTTTAATTGTTGAAACAACCTCATTATTTTCCCATCTTATATAAAATCTAAATGGTGATATTCTTAATATGTCCTTATTGGTTTTTCTAATTATCTTTCGATAATAATGATAATAATATTCTTTAAGTTGCGTAATGAAGCAAGTGCGATTCAGAATCCATTTTGGATTCCTAATCGTGTGGGATAAATACCCTAATATGAATGAGCTATGTCCTCCACTACTGGGATTAATTCCCATTATACTCTGCTTGTAACCTTGACCTTCGAATGGGGTTCCTCCCATAATGATTACTGGGATCCTGTTCTTCCTTGCACAATTGAGTATCCCAAGATCCATGCCAAGCCTACAACCTGTGCATAACACCCCGATCATTGCTGGTGAAGGTCTATGCATCCACGACAGAATATGATGTCTTAAGCACCGTTTTAGACGATCATTCTCCTCAACAACAAGTTTCACATCTAATATATCTGTCATATTTTTCATATTTAATTTTGTCTGCTCAGGGATAAAGCCATTATCAGCACAATAAGCAAGTACATTTAAACTTAATTTTTTTGTAAGGTAGTATAACAAGTAAGAACTGTCTCTTCCACCACTGAAACCAAGCAAACAATCGTAATTTTTGTTTCTATCTCTTTTATCTTCGAGGAAAGACTCTATTTTCTCTTTTAAGGCCTTATCTCCCAGATATTTCCTTTCTCTATAGGTCACACAATGATTGCAAATACCATCTTTGTTAAATTTTATCCCTGGATAATTTTCTGGCAATATACATTTCGTACATCTTTCCATTGTGACATCCCCCTTTTTACTGCTAGTTTATTAAGGGCGATTTCAGATGACAGATGGCGGTCGGCTCAAAGCATCGGCCTCCAGAAAACCACATAGCCGTTTAATGTCTTCTTAATCAACAAGTTTATAGACACTGGAATCCTCTGACACGTCACCAAAATCTCACCTTATGGCTCAAGCGTATGTCTGAACGGGTAAACTATGGTGTTGGCAAAGGTCTTTGAGTTGCTCCCGATGAACGGAAACATGAGCACGAGCCCCAATCGCCGGCCCTGGTCAGAAAGAGATGCAATATTTGGGAAGTGATGCTATCGAGGTTAAACTCATCGCACACCTTGTCTCGTCCAGCCTGGCCCAAGCGCCGAGCGAGTGCTGCGTCATCGAGCAGGCGGCTCAGAGCATCAGCCAGGGCCGTGGCATCCTTCTCTGGAACCAGCAATCCTGTATGTCCATCCACAATCAATTCAGGGATACCCGAAACTGTGGTGGAGACACAGGGCTTGGCCACCGCCATTGCTTCCATGAGCACAGCCGGGATGCCATCCCGGTCACCGTTAGCCGCCACGATGCAAGGCAGGGCAAAAATGGCGGCTTCTTGGAGGCAAGTCTTCACATGGGCCTGATCCAGCCAGCCTGGCAACTCGATCCAGTCTTCCATATCAAAATCGTGAATCATGCGACGCAGCGTCTCCTCTTCTGGCCCGGAGCCTATGATTACACAACGCACCTGGTAGCCCCGGTCACGCAGATGTTTACATGCCTGGATCAGGAAGGGAAACCCTTTCTTCTCTACTAGGCGTCCGACGGACAGGATCAGAGGCGGTGTGGCGGAAGCGCGGGCCGGGTACGGGTCCGGACTGAAATCAGTGATGGATATCCCGCTGTGGATAACATGGATCTTCTCGGCGACTTGGGGATTTCCGGCGTACTCGACCAGAAAACGCTTGTTATATTCTGAGATGGCCACGATAAAACGCGCCGCTTTGGTTTTTTCCTTGAGAATGACCTGGTCAGCGAAAATGTCGTTGGCGTGCGCGGTGAAACTGAATGGCACCCCTGTCAGTCGCTCAACCACCAGAGCCAGGGTGGCGGCATTCAGGGCAAAGTGAACGTGAATGTGGCGGATGTCTTGTCGCTCCACTTCGGCTGCCAGGTAGACTGCCTCCGCAAAATGAAGCAAGGTGCGCTTTCGTTTGGATAACGACTGACCGGGACGGGTCAGCACAAAGATCAGCGTCGCTATATAAGCTACCGGTTTGGTCAGCAGATAGCCAGCGTGAGCTTGCAAAAAACCTAGCCAGCGAACAGGAAAGATATAGAACGTCTCTTCAATTAATCCGCGCGCCTCTTCGGAAACGGTTTCAATCCTTGGCCGCCAGGTGGCGAATGTTTTCACCGCCAGCCCTTTAGCCCGCAGGGCCAGGACTTCTCGGTAAACTGTGGGCAGATCAGGATAAATTTGCGCCAGATAGGCTATATAGCCTGTTTTCGCACTCATGTTGGCTCGAAACCTTCTCAATCCACAAACATACGGTGCCATAGCTCAAATGTGACCAGAATTCCCAGGCGGATGGTGTGATCCCTATAACCGTTCATGTGCTGAGCGACTAAAGAGTGTACCGCATCTGGGTTTAGATAGCCTCGTTCTAAAGCTCGTGGACTCAAAACAAGCTCGGTCGCCCAATCTTTCAAAGCTGTACGCCACCACGAGGCATAGTCAACGAAATCGCGCGGACTGGATAAGGACAGACGTCCTATGCTCATTCTGAGTAAGATCTTGTTCAGTTCTCGCCGCAGGCGAAACCATGCCCTGGGGGCCAAACGGACGGTGGGAGTACTGACGCTGACCGGCAGGCCCGTGAACTCCCACGGGATAGCAGCCAACTCAGGGTAATGTCTGGTCAGCAGAAGCCAATGGAGTTTGTGATCTTGGCGAATTTCGGCTGGCAGAGAGTAGATGAACTCAACAAAGTCATTGTCGTAGAATGGGGCGCGTGACTCCAGTTGGCTGCGGGTCATAATGGGTCCGAAAGCCATAAAACGTCTCTGCCTGTTCCGCACTAGAAGATATTCACTCTTGTTAATCAAGCGTTTGGGTGGTGCCTGTCGCACTTCCGCGCGCATTGACTCATAGGCCAGATCTTTGACCTGAGCAAAAAAATGGTCAGTAAAGAAGCCAGGCATCAGTCTAGGCGGAATGGCGGTGTTAAATCTGGCAAACAAGGCCCGGGGGAGTTCCCCATCGTTGCCCGCGTTCAAGACCCCGGAACTGAGATAATATCCCCCTAGCAAGGGCCCCCCGCCAATTCCATCGAGCACCACATCTACGCAATGGTGTGTCAGGGGCAACAAATTCAGGATGGTCATGTGGACGCAATTCATCATCCCATCGGTCAGCCACACACCACGCTCCATCAGTTCTGCCTGGGCTTCAGGGCACAGCGTGAGGGTATGATGTTCGGTTCCCACAGTCTCCGCGATTTGTCGAGCGAAACGCATATCGTAACTGTCCCCACGCCCCATCGTAAAGGTCTGAACGGGTAGAGACTGTCGGACTGCAGCGCCCAATAACGTGCGCGAATCCAGACCACCGCTTAAGAAGACGCCAGTGGTCAACTCTCCATTTATACAACGGCTGACAGCGGATTGCAGCAACTCATCAAGTCTGACAACAGCAGCCTGTTTATCCACTGAAGCCGGCTCCTCACAAAACGTCAAGTCCCAGTAGCGTTTCATAGCCCACGTCTGCCGTCCAAACGTCAGGGCTGATGCCGGCGGCAGAAGCCGTATCTCGGAAAAGAAGGTCTTGTCACCCAGAAGAAACTCAAAGGCAAAGAAATCAGCCACGGCGTGATGGTCTATTTCCCTGGTCAGCAAAGGATCAGCGAGCAGAGCCTTGACTTCTGACGCAAAGAGCAAGCAGTCGGCTCTCCGGGCGTAATACAAGGGACGCAACCCGTAACGATCATTGGCCAAAGTCACTGTTTGGGTACGGCTATCCCAAATTGCCAGCACAAAAGAGCCGTTGAGCTCACGCAATCCCTCAACCCCCCGCGCCTCGTACCAATGCAATAAAAACTCGACGTCATTTTCAAGGCTGAAGCGATGACCTTCAGCACGCAATTGCGCTTTGAGAGCGTCATAATTGTATAGTTCGCCGTCCAGCACAATACAGCTTGTGCGATCTTTATTGAAAATGGGCTGTGGCTCCGGGTTAAGCACCCCCAAGCTGACGCGGCCCATAGCCAACGGCGCGCTGACGTGTCTATCGGTATGATACCAGGTCTCGTGGCACAGTGAGCCGCTCATTTTAGCCAGAAGCTTACCAAGCTCTTGGTTGTCACGACGAAAATCACAAAGCCCTACAATGCCAGGCATAGCTCACCTACTTAAAGAATCAAGTCAAGGGGACGATGTTTACGCTCTCCGGCCTTATCTCCGGCTGTGTGGATACAGCCTCGCGGCGAGCGTAGATTACAGCGCCAGCCACGGCAAAAAGCATGGCAATGATAACCATGTTATTGACCTGAGAAGTAGAAACCGTTATGACATAGCCCAATAGAATTCCCCAAAAAACTGCAATCAGATCAGGATCAGCCAGGCTGCCTGCTACCCACCCCCGATAATGCCGATATCCATCGTATACCATCAAAAGCAGCCACCCAATGTAGGGTAAGAAGCCAAAGAGCCCAGCCGACACCAGGATCTCAAGGTGTTCACTCTCAAGGTCATGATCAGCATAGCCAGCTTTTATAGCACGCCGAGTGTATTGACGAACCCCGATGCCTCTCAGAGGGCTGGTGGACCACACCTCAATTCCATTCTCCCATCCCTCGGTCCGCCCCTCGATGGTCGAGCTCTCGCTCTTGATTCGACTGGTATATACAGTACTATCGGTGATGCGGTCCCCATAAAAAGCGGTCGCGACAGCGACTATGACCAAAAGCACGATGAACAAGCGGCGAAATTGGGGGTAAAAGAACTGCATCAAAAACGTAACTGCAACTGTTGCAATCCAGGCTGCACGCTTGTAGGTAAGATACATACCGCCAAAAACTAGAGCCAAGCAGATAGCCCAGAAGAATTTTCGGGATGGCGATGACGTTTTGAGGTAAAAATAGAAAAGGATCGGAATCGCCATAATAAACACCCGCCCAAAGGCAAAGTTGCTCCCCCAAATGCCACGCAATATGCGCAAACCAGCTTCGCGGTAGAAGAAAAGAGTGTCCTGACGTTTAAGTAAGAGCACATTGCCCGTTGTTGTTTCGTAGATGGCGTAGACAGCGCTGTACAGGGCCATGAACAGTATGGCATAGAATACCAAGTACATAGACCTTCGATCGGAAACCAGATTCTTAACGGCGAAATAAGTCAGCACCGGGATGAAGTAATGATCAAAAATAAGCTGAAAGCTACGCATACCTCCTGTTTCTCTGAATCCAGTCTGAAACATACCCACCATGAAAGCCAAGACAACAATATCAAACTTGTTGACCGGCTGTAGTCGTTGGAGCCTGACAGCCGCTCGCGCTAGCAGCAAAACAGTGATCAGGGCGATGCAGAGCCGGCTGAGAGACAGGTCAGGGATGCCATATCCCAGAGAAATGTTAAGGTATCTCTCGAGCACAGGCTGAGTGACCATCCATAGGAGCAACCCCTTTAGGGGGGCAATCAGAATAGTGACAAGATACACACTAGTGCCAGCGATAGCAATGGTCAGGTCTTGTGAAGGGGAATAGAGGCCAAACGCTAACCCTGCGCCCCCAACGATGGCAACAACGGTGATGATCCCCTCTCGCATGTTATGTAATCGCGTCAGAACTGCAGCTACGACACGTTGCCTCGCCGACACACTTATCGGACCTATCCTATTCCACATCTTTAGCACCTGTTTAGTCAATGTAACCCAAATCTCGTAGATGTTGCTCCAAGACCCGATCCAGCTTAATGTCTCCTTCCGCTGTCGCATCTGGGTGCTGAATGGAGTTAATAAAGTCAAAGAGACAATCTTGCAGACGCTGGGCCTCTTTGGGATAAACATCTACAAGATTTCGCGTTTCAGCGTGATCTGTCGCAATCTCATATAACTCGTGCCTACCATTTGAAGCCCAAATATACTTGAACCGAGGGGTGCGGATCGCCTTCAAATCGCGCTCGAATTGCTCGTAATCAAACCCAGAATGCCTGCTGAAAGTAGACTGCCACGAACGCCCCGCCCTCTCAGCTACAGCGAATTTTCGCGGACGGTTGGCGACCTGATCAGGTAACAGGCTGAATCCTTGAAGTTGGTCTCTTATTTGGGGTTCGTGAATGTCGAGAACTTCCATCAGTGTTGGAAAGATGTCCACCAACTGCACCTGGTCGTCTATCGTCGTCCCAGGGGTAAAGCAAGAGGGATAGCGAATGATAAGTGGAACCCGCAATAAGGTATCGTACAGGCACCACTTATGGCCCATCAGCCCATGGTCGCCGAAATTCTCCCCATGGTCCGCTGAGACAATGATAAGGGTCTGATCCATCAGGTTTTGCCGATCCAGATAACTGAAAAGCTCCCCCAGCTTGGTATCTAGATAAGCTATCTCCGCATCGTACAGAGCGCGCAATACATTAAAATCTCTTTCATCCATGGGTACGGTGCCAGTGACATGCTTAACAGGATCATAATTAACTCGCTGAGCCTCGGAAAAACTAAGGCCATACGGTTCAAGAAAACGATGCGCAAATGAACGAGGTGGCTGATAGGGAGCATGTGCTTCAGAATAGTTGATAAAAATGAAGAAGGGCCGAGCAGATTCCCTGTGGGCCAGCCAGCGTTTCACATAACGGTTGGTGAGAGACGCGCCTCCCAATTTTCGCCCCAGGAGCATCCATAGGATCTTTGACAGGACACGTCTTATCAGAACTGGAATGCTCCGGCCTTGGTGAAGGCGATAGACCTGGACAAAGGTATCGAATCCTCGAGTCAGTCCTGCATTTTCGTTCAGCCAGCCTACATTCGTGAATCCGGCCATCTGATATCCCCAATTCCCCAAGGTCTCGGCTAATGTAGGTATATTTTCATTAAGGATGGGATGTCCATCCCGAGCGCCATGGAAACCGGGAAAGGTTCCGGTGAACAAGGAAGCGTGGGTGGGGACCGTCCATCCGCCGGTACTTATGGCATTTGTAAAACGCACCCCTTCCTCTGCCAAGCGATCCAGATGTGGAGTGGTCGGCAAGGGATACCCATAGCACGACAAGTGGTCCGCTCGAACCGTATCCATAATGATTAACAGAATATTGGGGCGTTGCGCATGCTGGTTCATCAATCTATCACCTCTCTCCTTGGCGCGATCTTGGTGTCCTTTGGTAACACAAGCAAATTTTCGTAAAGGTCAACGTAACGACCAGCAACGGAGCTAATGGCATAGCGGTGGCGAACTACGCTCCGAGCACTGTGAGCCAACTTCTCTCGCAGTGGTTGACTTTCCAGCAGGGAGACCATCGCTCTGGCAAGGGCTTCGGGGTTCTCCGGCGGCACCAACAACCCGTTGACACCATCTTCAATGAGGTCGGTATTCCCGCTGATGCGCGTGGCGATGCATGGCAGGCCAGCCGCCATCGCCTCCAGCAGAGCATTAGACATGCCCTCGGCCCTTGAGGGAAGGACAAAGATGTCAGCGGTCACTAATTGTGCTGGCACATTTGATATCTGACCTTCAAACTGAACCTGTTCAGCAATTCCCAGGTCATCCGTCAGGTTCTCATACTCTGTGTGGCGCGGGCCGTCACCGAATACCCTTAGCTTCCAATCCGAAGTGGGACGGATGGCTTTCAATCGCGCCAGAGCTTGCAGTAGGACATCGAGCCCTTTCTGCCGCTGCAGACGACCGACAAAGACCAGGCATGCCGGTGTATGTAATCTATAAGTGCGCTTCTGAGCATCGCTCATAACCACGCCGTTTGGCACGAGGCCAATCCGCTCTGGCGCAAAGCCGGCTTCTTGCAATTCCTTGACCGTCTCGCGGTTGAGAGCAACGATGCAATCACAGTAGCGGAGAATGAACGGCAGCATATATCGAGTTCCCCACACAAATACGTTATCGCGCATAAGCTTCAAATCGCTCCACTCTCCGCTGGCCATCACCTTGATCAATGTCGGCTTGTTGAGAAGTTTACCCGCCAGGGTACCGACGAAGGCACTAGCGGACATCGAGTGGACATGGATGACGTCGTATCTCCTTCGATGCCTCACCAGATATGCTAACAGGGCCAGCATGTAGGTGTATGTGCCAAACTTGCGCAGTCCCTTGATCCCTCCCATGTTCCAAAAGGTGAAAACTCGGTGGACTGGAATCCCATCGAACGTCTTAGTCCGAGGTTCTTTTCGCGACCACCAGCCGGTGACGATCTCTATATCAAGACCCTGATCCGTCAACGCCCTTGCCAGCTTATACAGTTGTCGTCCAGTTCCTCCAACCGGGCCTGAGGAACGGAAGCGGGTTAGAATCATCAAGACGCGCATTAGTCAGCTTTTCTCACCGCCGATAGTTTAAAATCCTTTTGCTGCCGTCTCGCTCCCAAACAAAGGGGCACTCTGGCAAAGACGCCAGGGCCTTAGGCACGTCGCCGTGGCGTTCCACTGAGCAATAGAGAATGGGTCGTCACCATAGCGTCCTCTCCTCAAGCATAGAGGGGAGATGGGGCTCTACCTTGCTCAGCACACGATCCCAGGTAAAGTGCTCTAGAACGCGAGCATAG
>Ga0180433_10004799_pt1 | contig 18738 bp, 18 predicted proteins | sample SS_ome_8_FD_132980 | JGI IMG/M metagenome (GOLD analysis project Ga0180433, IMG submission 132980) | Hypersaline lake sediment archaeal communities from the Salton Sea, California, USA - SS_1_D_1 metaG | ecosystem: Environmental > Aquatic > Non-marine Saline and Alkaline > Hypersaline >... | reverse complement strand
TTAAAGAATATTTCGAGGCGATGCCGAGCCAGTTCAAGAGCGATAAGGCGGCCGGAATGACGGCTACATACCAGTTTGACATCACCGGCGACGGCGGCGGTAAGTGGTATGCCAAGATTGAGAACGGCACGTTGACCACCGCAGAAGGGGAAGCCGAAAATCCCGACATTACCTTGACGGTATCAGCTGCAGACTGGCTCGATATCGTGTCGGGCAAGCTCGACGGTCAGATGGCGTTTATGACCGGTAAACTGAAGATTAAGGGCGATATGAGCCTCGCCATGAAGCTCAAATCGCTCTTCCTCTAGCAGAAGGCGAGTTCGTTGCGGGAGGGCAGTCGACACGTGATTGCTGTCCTGCACTTGTTTCATGTCGGGATCGTGTGTTCTGCTTGCCTCTCATGACCTCTTCACAGGGAACTTGGACGCCCGGTTCGGTCTCGGATGACTGTTGACCTGGCGTTCGGTCCTCGGATCGAAGAACATCAGCCTGTCCTGCCGGTAGGAGTCGACGCCCAGCTTGATACCCACCATTGCGCGGTAAGCGACCTCCTCGTCACAATGCGGTTTCTCACGCGTGCGAACACAGTGAAGGAAGTTATCCATATGACCCATGCGCGGTTCCGACGGCAATTGTAGTTGCTCGGTTCCGTAGCGTTCCTTGAACGATTCTTTGAACTCGTCCTCCGCGACCACTTTGCCGTCCGCATAGATCGTTGCAAAGTGACCGCGTATCACCATCGGTGCACTCTGGCGATTCGCCATCGATGAGGTCAGCACTATGGTGTAATCGTCCGGATAGTCAAGCTGCGTCATATAGGTATCGGGCACCTCGCGGTCATCGTGCTGCACGAATATTCCGCCCGACCCCGTGACGCGTTCGGGAAAACTGGCGTCCAGGCCAATGGTCATGGGGGCAAGAATGTGGTAGAGAAGGTCCGTGGCTATACCGCCGGAATAGTCCCAGAACTTGCGGAACTGAAAGTAGCGCGGCTTCGAGAACGGGCGTTTCGGCGCAGGACCCAGCCACGCCTCCCAATCGAGATTCTCCGGGCTCGCGTCCGGATCAATGCGGTAATTCCACTCTCCGCCTCGGGGGAAACGCTCGCTGCCCGAGTTTCTGCTATAATCACCTTGAAGCCAGACAACTTTGCCAATCCCGCCCGTCTTCACGAACTCGCGCACCTGCCACCAGAAATCGTCGGAACAACGTTGGGCGCCGCATTGGAGCACACGGCCCGTCTCAAGTACCCTATCGCGGACGCGTCGCGCCTCGTCGATCGTATAGGTGAACGGTTTCTCGACGTAAACGTCCTTGCCGGCGTCAAGCGCGTCCAGGCTCATCTGAGCGTGCCAGTGATCCGGGCTTGCGATAACCACCGCGTCGATATCGTCGCGCGCAAGGAGATCGCGATACTCGTGGTACACGTCCGCGCCGCTAATCGCCTTCGCGCGCTGCTTGCGCGGCTCATAGATATCGCAGACCGCTTTGATCGATACGCTCCCCTCGTTTTCCACCCGTTTGACCATTTCTTTGAGATGGTGCGTGCCCTGGCCGCCAACACCGATGAAGCCAACGCCTATCTTCGCGCCGGGTTTCACGAGTGTACCGGTGGTCGGCGCGGTAGCCTGAGCGATCTTGACGGCTTTCCTGGGAGGTGCCGTTGCGCAACTCGACCCCAGAACGCCCATGCCCACGATAGCGGTACCCTCACCTGCACGACGCAGAAACTGTCTCCGTCCGATTCTGCGTTTTTTTCCGGCCATTTTCTTATCTCCTTCTCTCAAAACTCATCCAATGACTACACTCTATTGGGTAGCATTCCACCGGTTGCAGAAACATAATGGATAGGATCAGGACACCGTTCTCAGCACACGCTCGCCAAACATGTCGGTTTCCCGAGCCGCTCGTTGCATGCTAGCACTGCCAGGGTGTCAAGTCAAGAACGCCTCGTCCCGCAAGACAAAGCCTGCCCAAATTGACTGGGATTCTGCGATTATGGTACGATGCGCGATGTCTGGAAGCAACAGGGAACCGTCGGGGCTTGGAAACTCCATGAAGCAGCGCGAAGTGGTCGTCGGTATAGATCTCGGAACGGGTGGGGCTCGTGCAGTGGCCTCCGATCGGCATGGCACTATAGCAGCGTCGGCGACCCAACCACTGCCGGAACCATCGCCGCCTCAAGCTCCAGGATACTGCGAGCAAGACACTTCAGGTTGGTGGGAAACGACGGCGCGAGCGCTGAGAGAGCTCGTTTCCAGACTCGCCGGGTCTGTTCAGGTAGTGGCCGCGGCCGTTGACAGCACCTCCGGCACAGTCGTCCCGATCGACCAGAACGGTACCGCGCTCATGCCGGCGATCATGCATAACGATACTCGCGCAAGCAGCCAGGCTGAGGAGGTGGCTGCCGTAGCCGGGCACCCGGTCAGCGCCACGTTCGCGCTACCCAAGCTGTTGTGGGTCAAACAGGAATCACTTGGTGTGTTCCGACGCGCGCGACGGTTCGTCCATGCCACTGATTTCGTTGTCGCCAAGCTGACCGGCGAGTTCGGCGTCAGCGACTCATTCAACGTGCTGAAAATGGGCTTCGACCTGCGCCAGAACCGGTGGCCGGAGTTTATCGAAGCGAAACTGGGCATACCGCTGAGGATGCTCCCCCGTGTTGTTGAACCCGGCGAGACCATCGGCACCGTATCCGCGAACGGCTCGCACGAGACCGGGCTGCCGAAAGGAACACCGGTAGTGGCGGGAGCGACCGATTCGAACGCGGCGTTTTTCGCATCTGGGGCAGCCGGTGAAGGCGAATGGAATAGCACGCTGGGCACCTCCCTTGCCTTCAAGGGGATATCCCAATCGTACATCTCGGACGCGCTCGGCAGAGTGTACTGTCACAGGCACCCGGAAGGTCTATGGCTCCCCGGCAGCGCGAGCAATACGGGCGCTGACTGCATACGCACGGTCTTTGGGAACGACTACGAACCGCTCGAAGGCAAGGTAGCGCCAAATCTTCCATCGAGACTCCTGGTCTATCCGCTTGTGCGTAAAGGCGAGCGGTTCCCGTTTATCGACCACGATGCAGCCGGGTTTGTCCTCGGTCATCCGGCCAGCGAACTTTCGCTGTTGGCCGGTTACATGGAGGGGGTCGCATACATCGAGAGGTGGGGATACGAGCTGTTCGAGAGTCTTGGTGCGCCGGTCCGCGACACTATATATGCCACCGGGGGCGGAGCACGAAGCGATATCTGGCTTCAGGTCAGGGCAAACGTGCTTGACCGAAAGATAGCGCGGGCGAGCGTCGCGGAATCCGCCATGGGAGCTGCAATTATTGCCGCTTCGCGTACGATGTACGACTCCGTGTCAGACGCAAGTAGGTACATGGTCACGCTCGACCTTGAGATTGAGCCTCAACCGCAAGCTGTCGACGTGTACCGAGATTCATACGACCGGTTCAGGGAAGAGATGAGCAAGCGCGGATACGGGCACAGCCCGAGCCGACCGTTTTCTTCTCAGGCACAGGTATCAAGACCGTGACCTTGTGGGCTGGAGTATTACAGTGGAACTTGAAGGGATCATATTCGACGTTGATGGTGTTATCGTCGAGACGGAGAATATTCACCGCATGGCGTACAACGCGATGTTCAGCAAGATGGGGATCGATGTCGAGTGGTCGCCCGGCGACTATGCGGTGCGTCTTGCGGACATAGGGGGAAAGAAGCTCCAACCGATCGTGGATGAACTCAACATGCCCGACAAGGAGGCGTCCATGAAGCGCCTCCATGAGGTCAAGAAGCGATGTTACGAGGAACTTGTCGACCAGCTGGGCACGCAGGGGAAACTCGTACCACGACCGGGAGTGGTCCGGTTGATACGAGAGGCTGTCCAGAACAATGTCAGACTCGGTCTCGCCACCGCGAGTCCGCGCGCCGGAGCTTCACGGCTCCTGTGGTACGTGCTCGGCGAGACGCTGCTTGATCAGTTCTTCGCCATGTGCACCGGCTATGATGTCGAGCGGACGAAACCCGCGCCGGACATATACGTACACGCTACTGCACAGCTCGGCACCGCACCCGCAAGGACGGTGGCTATCGAGGATACGGAGCACGGACTGGAGTCCGCTAAAGGTGCGGGGCTGGCATGCGTTGTCACCCCGAGCGAGTACACCGTCGGCGGGAGCTTTGACGGAGCCGATCTTGTGGTACCGGATCTCGACCATTTGAACAGGGAACGGCCCGTTGACCTTGCTGTGCTCGATACATTGCTGGACACTACGTGCGGCAAGCCGCGTTGATCCACTCGGAGGCGTATCTGGAAGATGCACGACTACGGAAGTTCATGGGCTGAGGCGTACGAACTCACCGTGCAGAGGGACGACTGGCTTTACAAGGACTACGCCTCGATACTGCGCGAAATAGCCGACCTTGTCATAGAGAATACCAGCGTTGACTCGATCATAGTGGAGCTCGGGCTTGGTACCGCAAACCTTACAGCGCTGATCCTGGAAAAACGCAATGTCATCGGTGTCGAAGCCTCGGGAGAAATGGCCAGGATTGCCCGCCGACGATGCCCGGGACTGAGGGGAATCGGAGCCGCATTACGAAGTCTGCCGTTCCGCACGGGCACAGTTGACGCGATCGTCTCGGCCTACGCGTGGCATTGTCTTTGTCATGAGGACAGGCTCGACAGCATCGGCGAGATGAGACGGGTGCTGCGGTCTGGCGGACAGGTCTTCGTGGCCGACCTCATGTTCCGCGACAGCCGCTCCGAACGATCGATGCGCGACCAGCTCGAGCAGGCGGGCGAGAAAGCGAAACTGGCCTTGCTCGATGACGAATCGGAAGAATATCCGCTGCTGTCCGACCTGCGTGTCGAGTTCGGCAGATTTGGGTTCGTCTTCTCAGGAAAGCAACGCAACGAACTGGTGTGGCTTTTCAGGGCCAAGCTCCCGTAGGAACGGTGCCGACCGCCGATGGGCCGCGCACATTTTGCGCGATGCTCGACGGAATGCGCAAGAGTCGCAGCGACATGGCACTACCGGTGTAACATCATGACGCGATTTTGCGGCGATAAAATTGAGGTCGAAGCTGAGGGTGTACCGCTGCGACCCGTGTCGTTCACCTGGCGCGGCTCGACGCACCGGATAGCATCTATTGAGAAAGAATGGCATGATTGGCACGTGCCCACCGGCGGGCCGAAACGGGTCGCATGGAAGAACCGGCGACACAGAACCTACTTCCGCGCGACCACAACACAAGGCAAGGCTGTCGAGATATATTACGACAGGAAGGGCAAACGTGCCGAATGGATCCTTCATCGCGAACTCGGTTGATCGTTTTCTTGTAAGAGATCACGTCCCGACGCCCGCCGACGCTCTAGTGAGCACTCGACTAGCGCGCTGGCGCTGCTTCAGGTTCAAACACCGCGACGCAATTCTTGCCCGCCCTCTTCGCCTGGTAGAGCGCGTGGTCCGCCTTGTCGACAAGCGCCTGAGCGTCAACCGGCTTTTGAGGCGGCTCCCATGCTGCCACGCCGACACTTGCCGTGAGGCTGACCGGTGGTCGACCCGTGTTGAGCTGAATCGGCGTCTTCTCGACAGACCGGCGAATGCGCTCGCCAGCTAGTTTGGCGTCCGCCTCGCAGGTTTCCACAAGGGCTACAACAAACTCCTCGCCGCCGTAGCGCGCGACAATATCTGCCGCACGAATCTCATGCTTGAGTATGTTCGCGAACTGTCTGAGCGCAGCGTCGCCCTCCAGATGCCCGTACTGATCGTTCACCGCCTTGAAGTTGTCAATGTCGATGAACAGGAGCGCAATCGGGTGGCTGTATCGCGCACAGCGCTCCAGTTCCTGCTCGAGAAACATCTGCAAGGTCCGCCGATTCGGTATCTCGGTCAGGGTGTCCTTGCGCGCCTCATCGAGCAGTTTATTATTGGCGATGCGCAGCTGTTCGGACAGTTTCTGCGCTTCCTCTTTCGCCGCCTCAAGCTCTCTGACAAGACGTTCCTGTTCGCCGGCGATTTCGCCGAGCGCAAGGTTAGCCTTCTGCAGCAAGTTTGCGTAGCTGTCGGGCCGGGGAGCTGCGATCTCGAACACTCCCGCTGTCTCCTCGACTTTCCGATCAACGCGGCACATGAGCGCTTCAAGCTCCTTTGCGGAAATGTTAAAGTAACGCGCCGCTATCTCGCTCAACTCCTCAAGCAGCTCATCATCGCCATCCCCGGCATAGAGCCACTCTGCCAGACGGCCCGCGACGTACTGTATGCGGACCGACAGGAGCGTTTGATCGTCCGCGCTGTCCGCTTTTTCCGGCATGTGATGGTACAGAACCGGTATGCGCAGCGGTGCCGGCAAATTCCACTTGTCAAAAAGCAACCTCGCTACCTCGACATGATCCGTGCCCAGGTGTTCCCGTTCAATCTCGAGCGACGGTGCGAGTGTATCTCGTGCTTTGCCCAACGCGCGCGCGTAGAGTCGCGGGACCCCATGAGCCAGCACCATGACACCGATATCCTGAAGCAGGCCGGCAAGGAACGCCTCCTCTTCAGTGTGAAGTCCCACCACAAGCGCGAGCTCCCTCGCTGCCGTTGCAGTGTTGAGCGACCGCATCCAGAAGGAAGGATAGTCAAACTGAGACGTCTTTTTCCTCGGAGATACGCTCAATATGGAGAAACTGAGCGTCAGGGAACGTGTCGCACGTACTCCGAGAATCACGAGCGCCTGCGAAATGGTGCTTATCTCGCGAGGAAACCCGTAGAATGCCGAGTTGACCACGCGCAATACTCGTGCAGTAAGCGAGACATCCTTACTGATAATATCCGCCACTTGACGGAAATCAACGTCGTCCCACTCCGATATAGAGAGCAATTCATTTACCACCATCGGCATAGTGGGAAGACGGGTCGACTCATCCAGTATTCGATTTACATCCATATCCTTGATCATCTGCCCTTACCTCCTTCTGAACCACCATCCACAGTTCGCACTGCGACCGATATCTCCTCCTGTCACGCTGTAGCAGCGCCTGGTCGTCCCGTTTCCGACGTCACCGCACACACGGGGTCGCAGGGTACCAGCGGTCCCGTCTACCTCTCATTCTGTGCGCTGGACAGCTGCTTGTTGAGCTCATCAAGTTCCTGCGCAATTTTGTCAAGCTTACGGCCGTTCTCACGCAGCGTTTCGCTGATCTCTACGAGTACGGCGAGCGATCTGTCGCCGCCCTTAAGAAAAGACTCAGGTACGCTCTTGACCGTAGTCGGCGTGAACCGCTGCGCGGCATCAGCCTCGCTGCCGCACGATGGGCTCAGTACTACCACCGCCACCAGTTCACACAGGAACACTGCCGTGGCCACCCCCACAACTATCTTTTGTGACCGTATCACTACTGCTCCCTCCTCTCTCGCGACTCATACGCTTCGGCGACCGCGGTCGTTGATGCCCCCTCCTTCGCCCGGGCGTAATACAGGCCCTCAGCACTCTCTGTGCGCACCGTTCTGATGTCGCGTACGAACGCATCCGTGAAGTCCGACCGCTGTTTAAGATGCCTAAGTGTCTCGTCGGCTTCCGAGCGCGCCGAAAAACGCCCGATCATCGCACGGTACCATACGTCACCCACCTGCCTATCCGGAGCCTCAACCCATGCCGGAAAACCGTCCCGGGTAAGTTTTCTGACGTAGTCACCGGTGATCTTGTTGCTGCGCGAAGCGAACACTTGAATAGAACACTCATCCGTCACCGCCGGGGTTTCAGATTGGTCCCCGACACGCGGCGGCACGGTGCTCTCTGCAAGTAGGGCGTCTACCGAAGTAGCGCGTCCGCCCTTCTCCGCCGCGGGCGGCTCCTCATCCGACTCCGACTTTTCCGCCTTTCGCACCGGCCGTGCGGGACGAAACGGCGGTGTCTGGACACTGTCGGAGATCCCCGCACAGGATCGCTCGCCGTTCTGTCGCGGCACACCGGCTATGTCCTCGACCCTATCCACAAGCTCCTTCATTGATTCCGTAGGCTCCAGGCCGACAATGTGCGGAGTTATCAGAACCACCAGTTCGTTCCGGCTTGTGGTCTTCTTGGTCCTCCTGAAGAGGTGGCCGAGCCACGGGATATCTCCCAGCACGGGGACCTTAAGAACGCGCTCGGAGTCACTCTCCTTCAACAGTCCGCCCAGCACAATCGTCTGCCCATCTTTCACGAGCATATGCGTCGTGGCTTCCGCGGTAGACTCCGAAGGAAGACCCGCCGCACTAATAGTGCCGCTGCTCACCTCCGGGTGTATCTCGAGCAGCACGAGACCGTCGTCGCTGATCCGCGGGGTAAGCGTCAATTGTGTACCCACATCGATGAACTCAACGCTTTCGAGACTGCTGGTCTCCGTGGTGGTTGTTATGCGAAATCCCAGTCGGTCGCCTATGATTATCTCGGCCTCCTCATTATCGACGGCGAGTATCTTCGGATTGGCCAACGTCTTCATATCAACGGTCTCAGCCAACGCCTCGAGAAAGGTTTCGGTGTCTCCTGTTATGACACCGGCAAACAATCCTTGAGCTCCCTCCGGCAGTGCAGTCAGCTCTCCAGCAAAACCGTGCGTGAGCGCTCGGAAAATCGTCTCACCGTTGATCTTCACCGCGTCGAACTGCACTCCCAGCGTCAGATCGTCGGTGTACGTCAGCTCGAGCAATCTCGCCTCGATCAGCACCTGTTGAGGAGGCACGTCGATCTGCTCGACGAGCGCGCTGATCCGATCAAGATACGCTCGCGTGTCCTGCACAAGCACCGTAGATTCGACCGCACTTACTATCGCCCGGCCGGCCGGCGAGACGAACTCCCTGATCAGCTCGAACGTTTCGTTCGGGTCAACGTAGTCAAGCTTGAAAACCCGTATCGTCATGTCCGTAGCGTGAAGCGGCAGCTGCCCTTTTTCTGAAGCTTCCGTAACAAGGATGGTGTTTCCCGTGCGCGTTGCGGTGCATCCGCTCACGTCAAGTATCGAGTTGAGCGCTTCCTCGAACGTAACATCATACAGGTTTACGGATATCTTTCCTGACACGCGCGGACCGGTTATAATGTTTACGCGGCGCTTTACGGACAGTATCCGCAACAGCTGCGCTATCTCGACGTCTTCCACGTTTATGGTGAAACGACTATCCGAACTGACCACGCCCTCCAGTATCGAGTTGTCCGTTCGGTGAGAGGCCGCCGGCAAATCAGCACATTCGGACGGCACGAGGAAGAAACACACGGGCGCCAGCACAATCGCGCACCTCATCACATCTATCCCATTACGAATCATGGCGTGTCATCTCCTTTCATTGTGAGGAGCACAGTACCGGTCACGTCGCTAAGCAACGCTGTCCTTTCCTCTATCTTGACCACGCTGAACGGGCCCATGGTATCGTTCTCGGTTAACAACGTACCGTTTATGAGCGCAAGGTTTGCATCGCCGTCCACAAGGGTGGCCTGCAATGTCAGACTCTCTATGAAAGCCTCTCTCGACTGGCGCCGCTCCTTCGGTTCCGCTCGCTGCGGGTCGTGCTCGTCGATCCGGTCCCCCACAGCGGCCCTGTGTGGTTTAACAAATGGATCGCCGGCCAAGTCCGGCGGCGGTTCCGCATGGAGCTGGCCGCGCGGTTTTCGTGCCGTGATCTTCTCCATGAGCACACCTAGCCGTTGCTCGCAATCGGCCACGGTCGCGTCGGCGCAAGCGACTTTGTCCTGCACAGCAGGCACCCGCACCCCGCTATCGTGCCTGCCGCCTCTCAACCTGGCATTGAGCAGGAATATGAAAACAACCGCCAGCACCACCGCCAACGGCACTTGCAGCTTAAGCGGAACTATGCTCTTCTTCCTGCCGGCCTTGCTTGACATTGTCCGTTTCCTTGTATGCATAGATCCTTAGACTAAACGAAGCACGACACACACCGTCGTCCTTCGCGCGCACATCAATATCCTCAATCGTGGCGAGTCGCGGCATATCACGCAGCGCGCCAATGAACGAGTAGAGGTTAGCGAAGCATCCGGTTGCGTCAACCGCGACCGGCGCCTCGCGATACGAACCCCGCTCGCTGAACTCGCCGGGCCGTACCCTCACGATCACCACCCCGTTTCGTGCTGCCAGCCCGTTGAGCTCCTTGAGAAATCCGTCTGTGTCGAGGTTGTCGGGGATTCGTCTGTGCAACATAATCAGTTCAGCATTCAGTGCATCGAGCTGCTCCTCTGCTTGCTCCAACGTTTGCCGCAACTTATGTATGTCGGCGACCTCCGCAGACAGCTCGTGGGTGCGCCGAACGAGTTGCAGGAGCTGGTGCGACTTGGCGCGACACACGCTCACAAAGAACAGCGATGCTATCAGCACCACGCCGACAGCACACAGTGCGTCGAACCGGCTGAATTTCGTCGTCCTCATAGGTCTCATTCGCGTATCCCCTCACCTAGAGGTGTTTCTCTTCTTATCACAACAGCTCGCCCTTGATTTCGAATTGTATCAGCGATTCTTTGCCGTCGGCTTCCTTCAGCTCCGAGTAGTCCAGCTCGACCTCGCCGAATCGTGGCGACTTCTCAAGCCGTGCCATGAAGTTTGCCAGATCGAAATTCGAGTTGGCATAACCGTGTGCGGTGAATAGGATCTCGATAGTCTCCACCGGCTCCTGCGTCGCCTCGGCTTGCGCGCCATCCCCCGACCCGCGATCCTGACGAATCTTGACCTTTGTGAACCTCATCCGCTCGAGCCAGGCGTTGGTGCACGCCGCGTCAGCAATATCAGCAAGAACCTGTGCCCACCCGCCCTCATCCAGAAGCTCATCGAGCGCGGTCTGCTTCTCAACCGCTCGCTCCACCTTTTTTTCTAATTGGGCAAGTCTCTGCGTCAGTTCCTGCTTTTCAGCCGCCTGTCTTTCCAGAGAAACGAGTTCTCCTCTAACGGCAGCCACGTGTCGCCCGATAATGGAGGAGTACCCCACGAGGAGCAGAACAAAGCTCACCCCAACCAGCGTCCACCTCAACGCCCTGGTGCGCCACAGCTCACTCGCTCTGTAGCTATCGGGAAGCAGGTTTACAGCATCCATACCCGTCACCCCTCGCGAAGCGCCAAACCAAGCGCCACGCTAAACGAAGCCCTATCCTTGTCAACACCCTCGTCGAGTGCTCCATCGTGAGCACTTACCGAGACAAACGGGTCGCCGACCTCAACGCCGAGCCCGGTGTCATCGGCCAAGAACTCCGTGAGACCCCTGAGGTTCGCCCCGCCTCCAAAAAGGAGCACGTGGTCAACCGTCACTTCTCGAAACTGCGTTGCAAAGTAATCCACGGACCGTTTTATCTCGTGCGAAAGACGTTTGAGCTCATCCTGGCAAAGTCCGCCCAGTATCCCCGGCATATCGTCCGGGCAGATTCTCGTGTCATCTCCGAACTCCGCTACCAGCGTGCAACGATGGTCGATTCCATAGCGCCGTTTGAATGTCTCGGCCTTCTCTACGGTGAGCCCGAGCTTCTTCGCAATGGCGTCCGTGAGTGTTGTACCGCCGGTGTTCACGTTTCTGCTAAAAAGCAGCTGACCCGCGCGGAAAATACCTATTACCGTCGCCCGGTCTCCTATCTCGACGACGACTGTGGCGCCCTCGAAACCTTGCCCACCGTTCGACGATGCTGTTCTGATAACCGCACACGGTACCACGTCTATACACGTACAATGCAGGCCCGCAGCTTCTAATAGCGATAGATGTTCGTTGACTTTGTCTTCGGGCGCCGATATGAGAAGCACCTCCAGCTTCGCTTCCTCTTCATCACGCACCTTTCCCACTGGCAGGAAGTCGAGCACCGCCTCTTCGGGAGGGTACGGCAGGTACCGTCTAGCCTCCGACTGGAGTGCATCCCAGACCTTCTCCGTGTCGCGTGGGTCTATCTTGCTCGGCAGATTGACCGGCCGAATCAGCACGTCCGCCCGACGCAAGACACTCGCAACATTCCGCCCGATAAAATGGTGCTCCGCCAGCATTCGCCTTATCATTGAGACTTGCGCCTCCGTTGCTTTCCCATCGGTGTCGCCACCGTCACCATGTGCGCAGCTCCGGCGAGCAATGGCGTGGAGGTGCCATTGTCCGGTCTTGTCCGCGCGCAACTGCACCATCTTCACGCTGGTCTCCCCAAGGTCGAGCCCGATTGGTGAATATCCGCTTCTTGATCTCATAACGGCCCAGCTTATTCCCTACTACGGTTCAGAACGACACCATAAACGACTCAGTTGATCCTCCGGAGCTTTCCAGTTCGACCGTCACGGGCGCACCCCAGACCGAACCGTTCCACCGGGCGACCTTCAGGGTTTCCTGTAGCGCTGCCGGGTGTATCTTCGCGCTCAGGAACATTACGTCCGTGACCGGGTTCGGCACGAGCTGCACGATCCAGATTTGGTCGCCTAGCTCGGGTCCGGCGAGTTCCTCCGACCATACGCCGCTCGTCCAGACCCGATAGTCCAGCGTCGTAACGCCGTTGTCCCACCAGGCCACCATCGCCTCGTCTCCTGAAGACTCATATGCGACATCGAAACACCGACCATCAGTATTGCCGACGCCAGTCTCTACCTCCAACGGAACCTCCCAGGACACTCCGTTCCAGAACATCACGTTGACGTGCTTGGAGCTGTCAAGTGTCCCCAACAGTATTCGATTCGATGTCGGGTCAGGTGCCAGCCTTAGCCATTCAGGTGCCGCTCCTATGTTCGGTGCATCCGCCTGCGCGCTCCACGATACCCCGTCCCATATTGTGTAGCGAGCGTTGTCCGCCTTAAACGCTCCCCACACAACCATAGCCCTGCCGCTGACGGACTCATACCCGACAGCCACACAGGATTTACCACTATCCGGTGTGCTCGTTTCTATGGTGATTGTGTTTGCAAAAACGCTGCCATTCCAGACAGACACGGCAATATCGCGCTGGCTGTCATGAACTGCCACGACGATCTCGTCAGAATTGGGGTCGGAAGCCATGACAACCCACCTCGGATACCCAGCAGTCGGCAACTCGAGCAGTCCCTCGCTGCCCCATGCCGTCCCGTCCCAAACACGGTAGCAGACGTCCGTCTCGGACAACCCGCTCTTGTAGACGGCCAGCCCGTCACCCGAAACCGACTCGTATGCAATGTCGAAACCACAACACGAGCTGTCAGCACCGGTGGCTGCTTGTCCGGCAGGACCCCAACCCGACCCGTCCCAAACCTGGACGTATATGTGCCCGCTGTTGTCCAGCGTGCCGAGCATCTTCTCGTCGCGCACAGTGCAACCTCTGAGTACCACCCAGTTGATCTCATCATCCACGGCGTTTGCCACGGCCTCCGACGACCAGTTGGTCGCCTGCCACATCCTGTATCTCGGTGCGATCCGGGTTTTCTCGCCGTAAGCGACCATACAGGGCGGTCCCTGTTCCAGGTCGAGCGACGAAATGATCAAGTGATCGAACGTGGACACGGCACCTGCGACGTTCCCGTACGATCGGACGTAGACGCTCTTATTAAGCGCTGCCCTCTTGACCATAAAGTACAGCGGCATCCCATCAAACGTATACCTCGCGGGTCGGTCGCCGTAGTCCGTGGTGAAGTTCGGAACATTGAGCACACCCCAGATCGCTACGTTCAGCCCCGCTCGCGCCAGATAATGCGCTCTGGTGTTGTTCACATAGTTGGACGCGATGTCGATTTCCAGGCCGGTCACGGTCACGAACGAAAGCGCCATGCTACCCAGCACGGCAATGGTAAGCAACACCATCACGTAGCTCACACCCGACGTGTCAGCGAGCACCGCTCCGCGTGGTCGATCAGATATTTCTATATGAGGAACCATCGTTCGCATTCGACCGTTACTCTACTTCGTGAAAGTCGCCCAGACCGTTTTATCCCCATCCATCAGCAGCTCAAGCGAATTATCGTTCTCATAACCTGCCGGTACGTCGCCACTCCAGCCAGCGAAAATCCATCCTTTCGACCCCGGCACAGCCTCCAATATGACCGTCTCTCCGGCATAGTAAGGAGGCAGCGGTATCCGGTTGACCCACCCGTTCCCGGTGTATTTCACGGTCAACGAATACTCTATGTCCGCATAGGGCCATCCGGCCACCGTCATCCCCTGCTTCTGCATGATATTTTCCAGATGAACGGTCCTCTTAAGCGTGATCTCGCCTCCTGGACCCCGGCTCAGCGCAAGGGTAATATCAATCCGCGGGTGACCGTTCTCATCAACTACATACTGTGCGCGGAACTGTTCAACCGCCTGTGCAAGTTGCGTCACACCGTGGACGGGATGATTCTCCATCAGGTTGTCACCTTCCAGAAAAAAGACGATCGGTTCGGCTGGGTCTTCATCCATCAACCCGTCTTCGTCGTCATCGTCGTTACTTCCCTCGTCGGTTTGACCGTCGTTATCGTCGTCGAAATCGGCGATACCGGCCTTTCCGTCCTTGTTCATATCCGCGAACATATCGTCATCTATAGAACCGTCGCCGTCATCATCGACACCGTTCAAAATCTCTTCGTCTAAGTTGCCGCGCTCGTCATCGTCTCGCAGGTCCGCTTCATCGACCAGCCCATCTCCGTCATCGTCAACACCTATAACACCTGAAGCCCCGTCACCGGTCATATCGTCGCCGGTATCCTCATCAATTCGGCCGTCACCGTCAGTGTCTATGCCGGCAGCTACTGCCAATACATCCGTGTCGTTTCTCGGCCCGTTCGGCACAAACAGGAACGCAGCCCTCGAACTGTAAGACACCATGCGATTCATCGCATATGCCGCCTCACGGCACGTCTCTGTATGCGCAATCCCGCTTTGATATGCTCTCAGGGTGCCGAACAGCAGTCCCGCTATCACCGTTCCGATAAGACCCGTCACTGTGACGCTGATCATCAGCTCCACCAGCGTTAATCCAGCCCGGTCGGTTCTCACCCTCGCTTACCTCTTGCACGTGACGAGTCCCGCTGAATCTACCAGTAACGTTGATATCTGGACTCCGCCGACATCCACCACGACCCGTTTCGCATCCGAATCAGGAGCCGAATCCCCATCCACGTCATAAAGCGATACCGACCATTGTCTGGAGACCGTCTCCCCCTGGACCGCTACGCTGTCGGAACCGCTCTGCAGGTCCGCAAAGCTTGTCCCAATAAGTTCATCCATTTTCCCCGCAGCGTGATTCACCAGCTCCAATGTCCGCCCCTCATCACGCAGGTTCTGCAGTCCGCCGGAGAACGCGGCGCTCACGGCCATCACGCACACCGCCATGATCACAGAGGACAAGAGCGCCTCGATCAACGTGAAACCTGCAGGATGCCGACCGCCTGTTGTTATCGTGTCGTCGAGCGGCGTGTCCCTTAATAAATATATGTTGGGCGCGCCAAGCAGCGCCCCTACGACGATATTTCGCATGATGTTGCCATAACCTCGATTTTCCGAGACTTGCCGCCATACTTGAGAAGAACGAACCCGGTCTCCAGCGGAATGCCTAGATTGTTGAACCGAACGTAGCTGGTCTCGCCAAACTGTGCCGAATTCAGATCGACGCCCTGGCCGATCGGACCATCGTCAAAGCTGACCACGTAATCCCGCTTGGCCGCCGGATGTTCCACCGTCACGTATGATTCCTCGGAAGGAGTTCCGAGTGCTCTCATCACGCGAAACGAGTTCGATTCGGAGCTGAAAACCACTCCGTGATCGGCGCTGGTTGTGATGGCAACGCTTCTCGCGTAATATATTGCCGCGACAACGGCGTCTGCAGCAGCGTTCAGTGTCTCCTCGGTGAAAAAGTCGTTCATCGCCGGGAGCGCCATCATCGTGATGATCCCCAGAATCAGCACAACTATCACGAGCTCCGGAAAGGTGAATCCATCGCCTGCGTGCGTATGCACGACCGTCGTTTCGCATGTGACATTTCTGTGCGTACCGCATCTCACGGTTGCTACTCCTAGCTGTTTCCCCTGAGTTATCGTCCTTCGTGCAGTGTGCACAATCCAACCACCCTGTAGGGACGGTCGCCGCAGCGACCTGCGCCGTAGGGCAGGGCAAGCCTTGGCCCCGCAACAACGGGCGAGACGCCCGCCCTACCCTTAACAATGTCAACGTTATATGATTCCAGGCGGTCACCGCGGCGACCGCCTCGTACCACTGCCATCACCAGGCCTGATAGTCGGCGACATTCGCTATGAACTCGCCGGTGTTCTTGCTGAACTTCCAACCGGTGGTTGGAGCAGCATCTGCCGTCAACGCGACGTTATCTGCTGTGACGGTCACGCTGTCGACGTCAGAGCCTGCCACCGCCAGCGGGTTATCCGGGATGCTCCGCATCAGATACGGCCCGAACGGGAAGTTCGCCCGGTCGAGCGTGGCCGACGTCTGCCCCTGCTCGTTCGTGTACTGCGAGAGCTGGTTTATGAACGCGGCCGGGTTGTCCGCGGAACCGGTCGCACTACCGGAACCGTCCTCCTTGACCGCACCCGGATAGGTGCTGCTGTGCTGGTGATAGTACAGGTTGATCGCGTTGCGCATCACCGCCAGGTCGCCTGACAGGGTCGCTTCCTGCGCGTCCTTTGTCGAGCTGACAAACTGCGGTATCGCCAACGCGGCGAGTATCCCGATGATGATGATCACGATGATCAACTCCACCAGGGTGAACCCGCCTTCATCTTTCCTTTTCGCTCTCTCCACTTTGTTCACCCCCTTTCCGCATCAAGGTTTCTATGTTATCAACGGCAGCTTGAGTTGAATTCAGATGAAGCTTCCTTCCGCTATCCACCCATTTTCACCGCCGATGCCATCTTGAACAGCGGCAGAAGCACCGCCATTGCCACAAAACCTACAAACGCCCCCATGATCGCTATGAACATTGGTTCAACGATAGCAGTGAGGCGTTTCAACTTGACGTCAAGCTGGCCGTCGTGATGATCGGCGAGCCGTCTCATCACCGTTGGCAGAGACCCGGTCTTCTCCCCCGTCTGGACCATCTGCCGATCGACGGGGGCCACCAACTCGCTCTCGAGCCACGCGGCTGCGAAACCATCGCCCTGGAGCACGCTTCGTTCAATCTGACCGGTAAACTCGCGAAAGGAGTAGCTGCCGACTGAGTCTTTGGCAACCTTGATGCTCTCCGTAAGCGGTACGCCCGCTTCCAGCAACATGCCCAGCGTGCGTGTCAGAGACGATACGGAGATACTCCTCACAACCGTGTCAACAACCGGTATCCGCAACGCAAGCCGATCAGCCAGCGTCTTACCTGTCGCGGTACGGAGAAACACCGCTACGCCGACGATCCCTGATATTACCGCGACCGGGATCAGGTACCAGAAACGCCGTGCGCCCGTCGCGATGCCCATGAGGATGCGCGTGGGAAGCGGGAGAACGATTCCCGCTCCCCCGAATATCGCCGTGAACCGCGGCAGCACGAACGTGACCGCAAAGACGACGACTCCCAGAAGCAGCACGCTCAGTATCGTGGGATATGTCAGCGCGGACCTGATACTTTCACGCAGTTGCGCTCGCTTCGTCATATGCATCTCGAGTTGTTTGAACACTTGAGCCAACCGTCCGCTTGCCTCGCCGGCCCTGACAGCGCTTACAAACAGTTCCGGGAAAACCGCACGATGCTCCGCCAACGCCGCCGCGAGCGTTCTTCCGCCCGCAACGCTGGATGCGACTTTGTTGAGTACCACACCCATTCTCGTCCCTTCAGTCTGGTGCCCCAGCGTGACCAGACTATCCGATATGGTGCTGCCCGTCTCGAGCATCAGCGAGAGCTGCGAGGTCACAAGCACGAGTTGATTCGCAGGTACCCGCTGCCGCCATGTTTGGAACGTCCGTCGTATCGCGGCGGCAACTGCATACCAGACTCTGGTGTACTCACTAGTTTTGCCGCTCCTTGCGTACGCCAGCTCAACCATCTTCGTTCCTCACACCTTACGCGGCTGCCACAGCAGCCATCCGAGCTTTTTCCTCTATGAACACCACACGCATAACCTCGTCGAGGCTCGTCGCACCTTCCTCAGCAAGCCGAAACCCTTCGTCCTTCAATGTACGCATGCCGCTCGTCGCAGCTACCTCACGCAACTCGTCAAGCGACGGGTTCCTCAGAACCGTTTTCCGCAACGTCTCGTCCATAAGCAATAGTTCGAATATGCCTCGTCTGTGCCGCAATCCTGTGTCGAAACACCTTGAACAGCCTTTTCCCGTTACAAAGGAAACGTTGTGCCCCGTCCACTCGATGCGCTCGAGCAGCTCACGCGGTGGAAAATACGGTATGCTGCAATCCTCGCAGACCAACCGCACCAACCTCTGGGCGATGACACCGATGACGGTGGAAGTCAGCAGATACGGTTCGATGCCCATCTCGAGGAGTCGTGCCACTGCACCGATGCTCTCGTTTGTATGCAGCGTGGCGAGAACCAGATGACCCGTGAGCGCCGCCTGGATTGCCACCTCGGCGGTTTCGCGGTCGCGTATCTCGCCCACCATCACCACGTCGGGATCCTGTCGCAGCACCGAACGGAGCACCCGAGCAAAGGTCAGGCCCAGCTCGGGGTTGACCGGTATTTGATTTATCACCTCAAGCTGGTACTCGACCGGATCCTCGATCGTTACGATGTTCTTCTCGATCGTGTTGATAAACTTTGTAGCCGCATAGAGGGTGGTCGTCTTGCCGCTGCCGGTAGGTCCCGTGACCAAGATCATCCCGTGTGGCCGGAACAGGAGATGCTTCAGGTCAAGCAACGTGTCTTGAT
>Ga0180433_10004798_pt1 | contig 18739 bp, 32 predicted proteins | sample SS_ome_8_FD_132980 | JGI IMG/M metagenome (GOLD analysis project Ga0180433, IMG submission 132980) | Hypersaline lake sediment archaeal communities from the Salton Sea, California, USA - SS_1_D_1 metaG | ecosystem: Environmental > Aquatic > Non-marine Saline and Alkaline > Hypersaline >... | reverse complement strand
TCGACCTGATCATGCCGAGGATTGGAGACCGGAGCGGTCCCAGACGAACACGTTGCTGCCTGACGGCTTACATCGCCGTCTGACGGGTTGGTGGAACAACCGGCGACTGCGAAAAGTCAGACCAGCGCAAGCCCTATCACACGCCGCTCATCACCGACCTCTGCATCTAATGACTTCACTCGGTTCGCAGCCTGGTCTCTACCAACACCGCATGGTAGACCGATAGAGCGCCTTGATGGTTCCCCAACTGCCCTGCAGCACCGGCGAGTCACTGAGTCCGAATCGGACCGCGTCGTTGTACCAGCCGTTCGTCCCCGGTAGCAGGCAACACCGACGTTGAATCGCAACGTGACGTTGAGGAAGAGCGGGTCCCGGGGGCGACGGGAGACTCGGAGGCATAAAGGAAGAGCCCGGTCCGAATGGACCGGGCTCTTCGCAATGGCGGGGCCGACGAGACTCGAACTCGCGACCTCCGGCGTGACAGGCCGGCGTTCTAACCAAACTGAACTACGACCCCGCGTATCTGGCTAGACCTAGAATATATCAATCGGATGTCTCGATGTCAACTCGAATATGCCCTGCGGCGGTGCCTCCTGACCACCGGGAAGCCCCCTACTCCCAGTACCCGGCGGGGCTGTCAAGGCGGGTTCCCGGGTAGTAGTGCTCGAGTATCCGGCGATAGGAGAACCCTCTGCGGGCCATCCCCAGAGCCCCGTTCTGGCACATCCCCACGCCGTGGCCATACCCGCGACCCGTGGCCGTCACGCGGGTGACCTCTCCTCCCTGTTTCTCGACGTCGAGTTCGAACCATGCGCTCCGGAGTATCGAGTCCGACCCGGGTCGCCGCAGGAGCCAGCGCACGCGGTCGGCGAAGACCGACCACGTTCCCTCGGGAGTGACCACCTCGAGCCACTCGACACGGCCCCGCCCGCTGGTCTCGGCGATGCGGATGTCACGCACGGCCGATGGCGGTTCCAGCACAGGCGCCGACGCCGTCTCGCGGAGCCGCGTCCGGACGAGAGCGAGGATCTCGCTCCCCGACCAGTCGACCTCCCACGTGAAGTGCGGCGAAGCGCTGCAATAGGCGCCGTCCAGGTTGCGTCCGCCGCCCGGCACATCGCTCTGAGAGACAAGGTACGGCTCCGCCGGAAGCTCCCAGACATCCTCGCGTGCGGACGTCCATCCGCCGCAGCATGACGAAAAGTAGGCGTTGATCGGTGTGTCGCCGTAGTAGAGCACCGACCCAGCGGTCTCGAAGATGGCGCGGTCGGCTGTCGGGTCCTCGACCGCAACACCACCGTAGGCCTGGTCGGCGACGGTCGCATGGAGATCGTAGTCGCCCGCGCTCCGTCCCCCACCACGGGCGAGCGCGTAGGTCCGGGCTGCCACCGCCTGCGCCTTCACGGCCTCGAGATCCGCGAGCTCTCTGGGACCGATCTCGCGGGGTACGACGCCGCGCAGGTAGGATTCCAGACCGACGATGTTGACGGCGGACAGTCCGCCGCCCCTGGACAGGAATATCTCCATCTCACCGCGGTACGCCACACTGTCGATGGCGACCGGAGCATCGCTCAGAGGAGCGATCCGTGCCGTTCCACCAATGACCGTGTTGACCTCGGGACCGGAGACGTGGAACCCTCGCCCCTCGACCCGGAAGACCCACTCCGCATCCTCCGCCGTCATCCGAACGGTCGTCTCGCCGTACAGAACGACTGAGCAGAGTCCCGCGCACGAAACGCGAACCTCCGTTCGGTCCTCCGCAAGACCGACCCGCATCAGCGGACCGTCTCCGCGCTCAGTCGGCACGTAGTCGCCGGCGACCGAATCGCCCGACGAGCCCGCACCGGCGCTCGGGTGCGATGCGCCGCCGGACAGCGCGGCCTCGTCCCGACCGAACCCGCTCAGAGCGGTGCAGGACGCGAGGACCTGACACGAGCAGATCAGCACCACTGCCGCGAACAGACGCAGAAAGGCGCCGGGGTATGTTCCCGACGCCCTCGTGCTGGTTCCCTCGATGTGCCTCAACAGGCTCACCTAGTCTTCCTTCTTCTCTTCCGGCTCGGCTCCGCCTGCATCAGCAGGCGCGTCTGCGTCAGCAGGCGCGTCCGCATCAGCAGCCTCGGTCGGCTCTTCAGCCTCGACCGGCTCCTCGACCTCTTCGGTCACGGGAGCGGCTGCCCTGATGACGTTGTCAGGCTCCTCCTCGGCGCGGGGCTTCCGCTCCTTGAAGGTGACCGGCTCGTCCACGAACTGGATGACCGAGAGCGGGGCGCCATCGCCGCGACGGTTCTCGATCTTGATGATGCGCGTGTAACCGCCGGGCCGGTCCGCGAAGCGCGGTCCGAGCTCGTCGAAGAGCTTCGCGACGCCCTTCTTGCTCCGAACGACTCTGATCGCCTGACGGCGAGCCGCCAGGTCCTCGGGCCCACGCTTGCCGAGCGTGATCATTCTCTCGGCCAGCGACCGGACCTCTTTGGCCTTCGCATCCGTCGTCTCGAGCTTCTCGAGCTCGATGAGCGTCGTCACCATGTTCCGGAGCATCGCCTTCCGGTGAGCGGACGTGCGGCCGAGTTTTCTACCATGTTTCCTGTGTCGCATCTACTTCCTGACCTTTCAGCACATTCGGTCGACCGGGCCGCTAGTCGTCCTCGGTCTCCGTGTCCGTCTCGTCCGCGTCCTCCGTCTCCTCGATGATGCCGGCGTCAGCCGCGAAGTCGGGGAAATCCGGATCCATCACCACCGGCGCCTCGTCCGGTTCATCATCATCGTCGCCACCGCCGGGCGACAACAGGCTCTCTACGTCCATTCCGAATGAGAGACCCATGTCCGACAATATGTCGACGAGCTCCTGGAGCGACTTCCGGCCGAAGTTCCTGTACTTCAGCATCTCGGCTTCGGTCTTCTGCACGAGGTCGCCAAGCGTCCTGATGCCGGCATCCCTCAGACAGTTCGATGACCTGACCGACAGTTCCAGCTCCTCGACGCTGTGCTCGAGCAGCTCCATCAGCCGCTGCTGATCCGGGTCGATGACATCTTCGACCTCTTCCATCGGCTCGATCTCGAAGTTCATGAACAGGAGCAGGTGGTCCTTGAGCATCTTGGCGGCGAACGCCACCGCGTCGTCAGGAGTCACCGTCCCGTTCGTCCAGACCTCGAGCATGAGCTTGTCGTAGTCCGTCCGCTGACCAACACGCGTGTTCTCCACCTCGTAGTGAACGCGCTTGACCGGCGAGAAGACCGAATCGATCGGGATGAAGCCGATCGGCTTCTCCTCGAACGAGTGCTCCTCAGCCTGCACGTACGCGCGGCCCGAGTCGACGATGAGCTCGACGTCGAGCGAAGCGTCGGGACCGAGCGTCGCGATATGGAGATCTGGATTCATGATCTCGATGTTCGGATTCGGATCGAGATCCGACGCCTTGATCTCCCCCTCGGCGTCAGCCTGAAGCCTGACCACCTCGGGTCCGTCGCTCAGCAGCCGGATTTCGAGCTGCTTGAAGTTCAGGATGAGTTCCGTAACATCCTCGGTAACACCCGGGACGACCGAGAACTCGTGAAGCACGCCCTCGAACCTCACTGCGGTCACGGCCGCGCCCTGGAGCGACGAGAGCAGCGCGCGCCGAAGCGCGTTGCCGATCGTCACGCCGTAGCCGCGCTCAAGCGGCTCGGCGACGAGCTTCCCGTAGGAGCCCGTTATCGTCTCCACATTCCAGACGATCTCGTCTGGCATCCTCAGATTCTTCCACTTCATTCTGCGCTGGCCTCCTTGAAGCGTTGGCCACCGTCACCGCGGTCAGGGTCTACCTGGAGTAGAAGTTGACGATGAGCTGTTCGTTGATCGGCGTCGGGATCTGGTCCCTTGCGGGAAGCTCCAGAACGCGCCCGACGAACTTCTTCGGATCCAGCTCGAGCCACTCCACCGTGCCCACGCCGGCCTTGAGATCGACCGCCATTCTGATCTCGGGAATTCTCTGCGACCTCTCCTTCACGATGATCTCGTCCCCCGCCTTCAGCTGATACGAGGGAATGTCCACCTTGCCGCCGTTGACCTGGAAGTGGCCGTGGACGATGAGCTCACGCGCGGCCGCCCTGGACGGGGCGAAACCCATCCGATAGACGACGCTGTCGAGTCGACGCTCCAGGAGACAGATGAGATTCGCACCCGTCATGCCTGTCTCGCGATCCGCCTTCGTGTAGTAGTTCCTGAACTGCCGCTCGAGGATCCCGTAGATCCTCTTGGCCTTCTGCTTCTCCCTCAGCTGCATCCCGTACTCGGTGGCCCTGCGCCTCCGACGGGTGTTGCCGTGCTCGCCGGGACCGTACGCCCTGCGCTCGAACGCACACTTGTCGGTCGAGCAGCGCTGTCCCTTGAGGAAGAGCTTCATGCCGTGGCGGCGACACTGCTTGCACTTCGCACCATGATACGTCGCCATCTGTTCCTCCGTTAGACTCTTCTCTTCTTCGGGGGGCGGCAGCCGTTGTGCGGGATCGGGGTGATGTCCCTGATCGCCGTCACCTTGAGTCCTGCCGCCTGAAGAGCGCGAATGGCCGCCTCACGACCCGGGCCCGGTCCCTTCACCTCAACCTCGACCCGCCTGAGCCCCATCGGGATCGCCTGCTCCGCGGCGTTCTGCGCCACGAGCTGGGCCACGAACCCCGTGCTCTTCTTCGACCCTCTGAACCCGACCTTGCCCGCACTGGCCCACGAGATCGTGTTGCCCTTCATATCGGAGAGCGTAACGATCGTGTTGTTGAAACTGGCCTTGATGTGGGCCATGCCCTCGGGCTCAACCTGCTTCTTCTTCCGCTGAGCCAAACTGACCTCCCCGGCACTACCAGGCGACTACTTCTTGCCCGGCGCCTTCTTCTTGCCTGCAACCGTCTTCTTCGGACCCTTACGCGTTCGCGCGTTCGTCCTTGTGCGCTGCCCGCGCGCAGGGAGTCCGCGACGATGCCGCCACCCACGGTAGCAGCCGATGTCCCTCAGCCGCTTGATGGAGAGCGCCAGCTCCGTGCGGAGGCTGCCCTCGACCCGGTACTCCTCTTCGATGATGTGGCGTATGCGACCGATCTCATCGGTCGTCAGATCCTTGACCCGCACACTCTCACCGATCCCCGCCTCGTTCAGGATCTTCCTCGAAGAGGTCGAACCGATTCCGTAGATGTACGTGAGAGCGATGATTGCTCTCTTGTTGTCCGGTACGTCAACACCGACAATGCGCGCCAACGAGATATCCTCCTCTTGCGATCACGCGACCCAGGTTTTAACCCTGAACCTGCTTGTGACGCTTGTTAATACAGATGACCCGGATCTTTCCGTGTCTCTTGATCAGCTTGCAGTGCTCGCAGATCTTCTTGACTGAAGACCGCACCTTCATGATTCTCTCCCGGTTGAAACGTCCCCGTGCCCCGGTCTACTTGTACCGGTATGTGATGCGTCCCCGCGACCAGTCGTAGGGCGAGATCTCGACGGTGACCCTGTCGCCGGGGAGGATCTTGATGTAGTGCATCCTCATCTTCCCCGAGATATGAGCCAGCACCTTGTGCCCGTTGTCGAGTTCCACACGGAACATCGCGTTGGGCAGTGCCTCGTTCACTACGCCTTCTACGGTGATGCCCTTCTGCTTTGCCATTCTCTCTCCCGAGCCTCGGGCCCGTATGAGACTGCTTCCGGAGCCTGTCCGATGCCGCCGGCCGAAGCCGCGCTTCCCTCGCGCGACGCTACGCGAGCGTCAGGATGTCCACACCGTCGTTCGTGATCGCCACCGTGTGCTCGAAGTGGGCTGAGAGCGCGCCGTCCGCCGTTACGACCGTCCAGCCGTCGCCCAGCGTCCTCACCGCCGCGGTCCCCGCATTCACCATCGGCTCGATGGCGAGTACCATGCCCGACTTCAGAACAGGACCTCGTCCGAGCGGGCCGTAGTTCGGAACCTCCGGCTCCTCGTGGAGCTTGGTCCCGACACCGTGTCCGGCGAGGTCGCGGACCACTGAGAAGCCGCGGGACTCGGCGGTCTCCTGGATCGCGTGCGAGACGTCCGACAGATGGATGCCCGCTCGCGCAACCGCCAGCCCGGTCTTGAGGGCCTCGCGCGTCGCTTCGATCAGGCGTTCCGTGCTCTCCGGCACCCCGCCCACGACGAAGGTCCGCGCGCCGTCCCCGACGTAGCCCTGCTTCCTCACGCCCACGTCGATCCCGACGATGTCACCCTCTCTGAGTTCCTTCGGCCCGGGGATCCCGTGGACGACCTCCTCGTTGATCGAGATACAGGTGGCCGCCGGAAACCCGTTGTAGCCCTTGAACTCGGGTGACGCGTCGTGACTCCGTATGAAGCTTTCAATCTCAGCGTCGAGTTCGGCGGTCGTCACTCCCGCCTTGACGAGCTGGCCCGCCAGGTCGAGTGATCCCGCCACGAGCCGTCCGCTCTCACGCAGCAGCCCGATCTCGTCGCTGGTCCGTATGCTGATCATTCGTTCTCTCGAGCTTCACACCCGCCATCGAGGATCTCGTCGATCTCCGACTGGATCTCCTCGCTGGTCCTGGTGGTGTCCACCGCGCGAAGGATGCCCCTCGATCGGTAGTAGTCCGTCAGCGGCTTCGTCGCGGCATGATACTCCGTGAAGCGCCGCTCGATCGCCTCGGGCTCGTCGTCCGAGCGTCTCGTCAGCTCGCCCCCACAGGCGTCGCAGACGCCGTCGGTCGCAGGCGGCTTCCAGAGCAGATTGTAGACCGCTCCGCAGCTCGAACACGAGACCCGGCTCGAAAGCCGGCGGATCGCCTCGTCGACCGTGATGTCGATGAAGACGACGCAGTCGACGGCCATTCCGCGCTTCGAAAGCAGCGCGTCCAGACCCTCGGCCTGAGGGACCGTTCTCGGAAAGCCGTCAAGGATGATATCGGCACTGGTGCCGGCCTCGAACAACTCCTCGACCAGCCCCAGCACGACCGCATCCGGGACGAGCCTGCCGCCCTTCATGAATTCATCCGCCTGGCGCCCCAGCTTCGTTCCGCGGGAGACGGCGTCACGCAGGAGGTCACCTGTCGACACGTGGCTGAAACCACGCTTCTCGACCAGCCTCTTGGCCTGCGTCCCCTTCCCCGCTCCTGGTGCTCCAAGCAGTACGATGATCACGTCAGTCTCTCCCAAGTGAGCCTGCGAAAACGAAGTTTCGCCAAGCGGCGCGCTAGCGCCGCCGACCGCGCAGCTTGCCCTTCTTCATGAACCCGTCGTAGTGCCGCATCAGCAGATGCGACTCGATCTGAGACAGCGTGTCCAGACCGACACCGACGACGATCAGCAGACCCGTGCCGCCGAAGACGAACGGGGCGTTGAGCTGCTGCTGCATGAAGTACGGCAGGACCGCGATGAAGGCCAGGAACAGCGCGCCCGGCAGCGTAATACGCGTCAGGACGCTGTCGATGTACTCGGCCGTCTTCTTCCCCGGACGCTTCCCAGGCACGAAGCCGCCGTACTTCTTCATGTTATCCGCGAGGTCCACCGGGTTGAACACGATGGCCGTGTAGAAATACGCGAAGAACACGATGATAACGACGTAGAGTGTCGTGTAGAGCCAGCTACCCGGTGAGAGCATCGCCGCAACGTTCTCCATGAACACGTTCCCCGAGAGGAACCCGGCGATCGTCGCAGGGAACATGATGATCGCCTGCGCGAAGATGACCGGGATAACACCCGCCGTGTTCAACTTGAGCGGGATGTGCGTGCTCTGACCGCCGTAGACTTTCCTGCCGACGACTCGTTTCGCATACTGCACCGGGATTCGCCGCTGTGCCTGTGTCATCAGCACGACCGCCGCCACGATACCGACCATCATCACGGTGAGGATCACCACACCGAAGATGCTGACCGATCCCATCTGCAGAGCGCGAATCGTGTTGAGCCAGTCTGTCGGATAGCGGGCGACGATACCGATGAAGATGATCAGCGATATGCCGTTACCGATACCCCGATCGGTGATCTGCTCGCCGAGCCACATGATGAAGACCGTACCGGCCGTCATCGTGAGCATCGTCAGGAGCGTGAATCCGAGACCCGGGTTCGGAACGATCGGCAGGCCGTCGACGGCGCCGAGGTTCTGCAGATACATGCTCATCGCGAACGACTGTACGAGCGACAGCAGCACTGTCCCGTACCGAGTGTACTGCGTGATCTTCTTGCGGCCTTCCTCGCCCATCTTGTTCAGCTTCTCAAAGTACGGAATGACCGCCGTGAACAGCTGAAGGATGATTGACGCACTGATGTACGGCATGATGCCGAGGGCGAAGATCGTCGCGTTCGCGAACGCGCCGCCCACGAACATGTCGTACAGGCCAAGCAGTGAGCCCCGCTGCGCCTCGAAGTAGGCCGCAAGCGCCTGCCCGTTCACGCCTGCCGTCGGCACGTGTCCGCCGATCCGGTAGACCACAAGGATCATCAGAGTGAAGAGCACACGCCTCTTCAGCTCGGGGATCTTGAAGATACTCTGAAGGCTCGTAAACACATTGGCCATGGTTCGTGCCTCTCTCCCCTTACTTGATCAGCTCGATCGTGCCGCCGGCCGCCTCGACCTTCTCGCGCGCCTTCGCACTGACCGCATTCACCTTAAGCGTGATTGCCCGGGTGATCTCCCCGTTCGCGAGCACCTTGACCTTGCCGCGCGTTCCCCTCACCACACCGCTCGCCCTGAGAACATCCACCGTCACTTCACCTTCGAGGCCGGAGCGCTCGAGATCGCATACATTGATGACCTCAAACGTCTTTCGCGACATGCTCGTGAATCCCTTCATCGGGAGTCGCCGAGCAAGCGGCATCTGGCCGCCCTCGAACCAGGCGGGAATCGACCCGCCCGAGCGGGACTTCTGTCCCTTGTGCCCGCGGCCGCTTGTCTTGCCTGAGCCGGAGCCCGGGCCGCGACCGATGCGACGCTTCTTTCTGCGCGCGCCCTCGGCGGGCTTGAGTTCGTTCAGCTTCATTGCCGGTACCTTCCCTGTTGCTCCGTCGCCACAGTCTGGCCGCGGCGTCCGTTCTACGCGTCGACCTCTTCAACATCGAGCAGGTGACGCACCTTCGTGATCATGCCGCGAATCTGGGGCGTATCGTCGTGGACAACGGTCTGATGCATCTTCCTGATACCGAGTGCCCGCACCGTCTTCTTCTGGCTGACGTGTCGCCCGATAGCGCTTCTGACCTGGGTGATCTTAAGCTTCTGTGACATCACCCGCCTCCGTCATAGTGCCAAAGAGCTCCTTCACGCCCATCCCCCGCTCCTTCGCCACATCCGCCGCCGAGCGCATCTCCTTCAGGGCCTCCATCGCAGCCTTCACAACGTTGTGAGGGTTGTTGGAGCCCAGCGACTTCGCGAGGACGTCCTTGACGCCCGCGCACTCCATGATCGCGCGAACCGCGCCGCCGGCAACGATACCGGTACCGGGGCTCGCCGGCTTGACGAGAACCCTGCCTGCGCCGAACCGACCCAGCACCTCGTAGGGCAACGTGCCGCCCTGCATCGGTACCGTGATCATGTCCTTCTTCGCCACCTCGGTGCCCTTCCGGATCGCTTCCGCGACCTCGTTGGCCTTCCCGAGACCGACGCCGACCCTGCCCTTCGCATCTCCGACCGCGACAAGTGCGTTGAACCCGAAGCGGCGGCCGCCCTTGACGACCTTCGCGACGCGGTTGATATGAATCACGCGCTCTTCGAACTCGGGGACGCGAGGCTCACGGTCCCTGCCTCGGTTGCTCCTGCCTCTTGGCTGCCTCATAGCCATCGAGTGTTCACTCCCTCCCGGGGGCAACTAGAACTCCAGGCCGCCTTCTCTCGCCGCGTCGGCGAGCGCCCGAACTCTCCCGTGATACAGGTAGCCGCCCCTGTCGAAACTAACCTTCTTGATCCCCTTCTCCAGAGCACGGCGCGCCAGCACCGCACCAACGATCTTGCTCTCGTCGGTCCGTGTGTGATCGCCGTTGCCCAACTCTTTCTGCACGTCTTCACTCAACGTCGAAGCTGAGACGAGGGTGATGCCCTTCGTGTCGTCGATGAGCTGAGCGTACATATGCTTTACACTCCTGAAGACGCTCAGCCTCGGACGCGCGGACACTCCGCTCACCTTCTTGCGGATGCTTCGCCTCCGCCGATCCCTGCCATCTTTTCTGGCGTTGCTCCTACCCTTCATGCGTCTCACCAACCCTATCATCGGTTAAGGACACGAGTGGTCTACCCGCCTGACGATACCGCGAGCTTCCCTGCCTTGCGTCGTACGTACTCGTCGTGATACCTGATGCCCTTGCCCTTGTACGGCTCCGGCGGACGATGCGCGCGAACGTCCGCGGCGATCTGCCCGACCTGCTGCTTATCGATTCCCTTGATCACGATACGGGTCGGAGCGGGGACCTCGATCTCGATGCCGGCGGGCGGCGTGAACTCGCACGGGTGCGAGAAGCCGAGCTTCATCACCAGCTTCTTCCCGCTGAGCTCGGCGCTGTAGCCGACTCCGATGATGTCCAGGTTCCGCTCGAAGCCCGTCGACACACCGGTCACCATGTTCGCGATCCGAGCACGAATCGTCCCGTGAAGCGAACGCGTCGCCTTCGTCTCGTCGGAGCGAACGACCGTCAGCGTGGAATCGTCCTGACTCACACTGATGGTCTTCGGTACGTCGAGCGCGAGCTCGCCCTTCGGACCCTTCACCTTGACGGTCGTACCGTCAACGGCAAGTGTCACCCCGGCGGGCAGCGCAATCGGGTTCTTCCCAATTCTCGACATTCTAAGAACTCCTTGGTTCGTGAACCCGTCTTCGACGGCGCACCGTCATCGACGAGCCGGCCATTCTCAGCGATTCGGTCACCAGCTCCGACGCGGCCGCTGAAGGAGGCCTGATACTGGGGGCGCTACCAGACGTGGCAGACGACCTCTCCCCCGACATGCTCCCTGCGGGACTCCTTGCTGGACAGAACGCCCTTGGGCGTTGAGATGATGGCAGTCCCGAAGTTGCTCCTCACGCGCGGTATCTCACCGGCGCCTACGTAGCGCCGCAGTCCAGGCCTTGAGATGCGCTTGAGCCCGCGGATGATGCTCTCACCCTCCGGCGTGTACTTCAGATAGACCCTCAGGGTTCCCTGCGGCCCCGCATCCATCACCTTCAGATCCCTGATGAATCGTTCTCTCAGAAGCGCCTGCGAGATGGCGACCTTGAAGTTCGACGACGGAATGTCGACGTAGCGCTTCTTCGCCCTGGCCCCGTTGCGAATTCTGGTCAACAGGTCGGCGATCGGATCAGTCATCATGTTTCTTCGTCTCCTCGAGCCCGTCCACGCCATCCCCGATCCGGGGGGCGGCGCGCGGCAGCTCTCCAGTGTGTAGCTAGCTGCTTATCAGTCGAAGGCGGCTACCAGCTCGCCTTGACGACTCCCGGGATTTCACCATTGAGCGCCAGCTCCCGGAAGCAGATACGGCAGAGTCCGAAGTCCCGCATGTACGCCCTCGACCGCCCACAGCGGTGACACCGGGTGTACGCACGGACCTTGAACTTCGGCTTTCTCTGCTGCTTCTCGATCAGGCACTTCTTTGCCACGTCTTAAGCCTCCTACGCCTGCTTGAACGGGATGCTCATGAGCTTCAGGAGCTCGAAGGCCTCCTCGTCCGTCGGCGCGGTCGTCACGATGGTGATATCCATACCCTTGATCATGCTAATGTTGTCGTAGTCGATCTCGGGGAATACCACCTGCTCCTCGAGGCCGAAGGTGTAGTTCCCGCGTCCGTCGAACGAGTTGTTCGGCAGGCCACGGAAGTCACGGATTCGCGGGATCGCGATCGTAACGAGCCTGTCAAAGAACTCCCACATACGGGCGCCGCGAAGCGTCACCTTGCAGCCGATCGGTGTTCCCTCCCGGAGCTTGAAGTTAGCGATCGACTTCTTCGCCCGGGTGATCTTCGCCTTCTGACCGGTGATGGCCGCCAGCTCTTCGCGAGCGACGTCGAGAATCTTGATGTCATCCTTGGCCTCCGAGAGGCCCATGTTGATGACGATCTTCGACACCCTCGGAACCATCATCCGGTTGGGGTAACTGAAGCGCTTCATCAGCCCGTCAATCACCTCGCTCTTGTACTTGTCCTCAAAACGCGTCATCGGTTCGACTCCAGATCCCTCTCGCGCAGGACGGGTCACCCCGCTACCTCCGCTCGATCATCTCGCCACACTCGGCGCAGATGCGCTCCTTCTTCTTGTTGGCGAGAATCTTCGTCCGCACGCGCACACCACTGTTGCACTTGGAGCAGACGAGCTTCACGTTCGAGACGTGAATCGGGGCTTCCTTCTCAATGATCCCGCCCTGCTCGCTCTGGCTCCGCGGCTTGGTGTGCCGGTGGATGAAGTTGACGCCCTCGATAACCACCCGGTCCGCCTTCGGGTTCACGCGGAGCACCTTCCCGCGCTTGCCTCGGTCGTTCCCGGCGATCACCTCGACAATGTCGTTCTTCGCGATATGCATCCCTGCTCCCCCTCACCAGGAGGGCCCACTGCCGCCCGACTACAGCACCTCAGGCGCGAGGGCTATGATCTTCATGAAGCGCTTGTCTCTCAGCTCCCTCGCTACCGGACCGAAGATGCGGGTGCCTACCGGTTCATTCTGCGGATTCACGATGACGGCGGCATTGTCATCGAACCGGATGTAGGACCCGTCCTTCCGTCTGATCTCCTTCTTGGTCCTGACGATCACGCAGCGGACAACGTCCTTCTTCTTGACGTTGCCGCCCGGCATCGCGGACCTGACGCTCGCGACAACGATGTCGCCAACGCGGGCGTAGCGCCTCCGGGAACCGCCCAGCACCTTGAAGCACCGCACTTCCTTGGCTCCGGAGTTGTCTGCCACCTTGAGTTTCGTGTACTCCTGAATCATGGTCTGCCTCTTCCAGGGTCGGCGTTGCCGCCTACTGCGCCCTCTTCATAATCTCGACGAGCCGCCACCGCTTGTCCCTGCTCAGCGGACGTGTCTCCATAATGCGGACGACGTCGCCAATGTGGCAGTCGTTCTTCTCGTCGTGGATCTTGTACTTGGCCGTCTTCTTCACGAAGCGACCGTACAGAGGATGGCGGACGAGCCTGGTGACCGCGACCACCGCGGTCTTCTCCATCTTGTCGCTGACAACCTCTCCGACGCGAACCTTGCGCCGTCCCCTCGTCTCGTTCGAGGTCATACGCTCCTACTCCGTTCCCCGTCCGCGATTCGCGGCGTTCCGCCGACGCATCGGCACACCTGCAACGCCTACTCCGCGGCCGGCTGCTCTCCTGCGGTCGCACCGCTCGCTGCGGCCTTCCCGCCGCTTTCGGCGGTGTCGCCCTTCATCTCCGCGAGGATCGAGTTGAGCCGCGCGATGTCCTTGCGCACCTCACGAATCCTCAGGGGATTGCCGAGCTGTCCCGTCTTGTGCTGGAACTTCAGGTTGAACTGCTCCTCGCGAGCTTCGCGGAGGCGCTGCTCCAGCTCCGGCAATGTCAGTGTCCTCAGATCTTTCGACTTCACGTGAGCTCCCTCCTAGACTTCCCTGATCGTGAACTTCGTCTTCACAGGGAGCTTGTGGCTCGCGAGCTCAAGACACTCGCGCGCGATCTGCTCACTCACGCCCTCGAGTTCGCAGATGATCCTGCCCGGCTTGACGACGGCCACCCAGTGATCGAAGGCGCCCTTGCCCTTGCCCATCCGCGTCTCGGCCGGCTTCTTCGTGATCGGCTTGTCAGGGAAGACCCTGAACCACAGCTTCCCCTGACGCTTCATGTGACGAGTGACCGCGATACGCGCCGCTTCGATCTGGCGCGCCGTGACCCACCCCGTCTCAAGCGCTCTCAGGCCGTATTCGCCGAAGTCGAGCTTCGTCGCGCCCTTCGACATCCCGCGCATGCGGCCTTTCTGGCGCTTCCTGTACTTGCTTCTTTTCGGCTCAAGCATCGCTCTGTTCCTCTGTCACCAGCTTCCCGTCGGTTGTTACTCCGACGGCTTGGTGTCCGGCTTCTTTGCTGCAGGCGCCGGACGGCTTCCGGACGACCCACTACTGCGCCGCCCTCCTGAGTTGCTACCACTGCTGCGCGCGGGACCGCCGCCGCTGCTGCGACCGCCGCCGCCACTGCTGCGACCACCGCCGCCGCTGCGACCACCGCCGCCACTGCGACCACCGCGTCCACCACGACCGCCGCGATCATCGCGTCTGCCGCGTCCGCGGTCGTCACGACCACCGCGCTCGGAGGGCTCTACCGCATCGTCCGGTGCCATCTGGTTCCCGAGGGTCTCACCCTTGAAGATCCAGACCTTGACGCCGACGGTGCCGTATGACGTCTTCGCCGTCGAACGCGCGAAGTCGATGTTGGCCCTGAGCGTGTGGAGCGGGACGCGCCCCTCACGGTGCTCGGCCACGCGCGCCATCTCCGCGCCGCCGAGTCTTCCGCAGCACCGGATCTTGATACCGAGGGCGCCCAGACGCATCGCGGACTCGGACGACTTCCGCATTGCACGGCGGAAACCCATCCGCTGCTCAAGCTGCCTCGAGATGTGCTCGGCCACGAGCTGGGCGTCGAGCTCGATCCTCTTGACCTCGAGGATGTTGATCTTGACGTCCTTGCCCGTGAGGTGCTCGAGCTCCTTGTTGAGCCTCTCGACCTCGATGCCCTTCCGCCCGATCACGATTCCCGGTCGCGCGGTCTTCACATTCACTACTACCTTGTCGGCCTTCCGCTCGATGACCACGTCCGAAATGCCCGCGCGGGAGAGCTTCGTCTCCACATACTTCCGGATGGTCAAGTCTTCCTTGAGCAGCTCGGCGTAGTTCTTCCTGGCGAACCACCTGGACTTCCAGGTGCGGTTCACACCGAGCCTCATGCCGACCGGATGTACCTTCTGACCCACTTGGCTCCTCCGGTCTCAGCCTACTTGTCGGCCTTCGCGCCCACCACGATAGTGATGTGGCTCGTCCGCTTACGAATCATCGTCGCTCTACCCATCGCGCGCGGCCTGAACCTCTTCATCGTCGGGCCCTCATCAACGAAGGCTGTCTTGATGTAGAGGTCGGACGGCTCAATGTGAGCCGCTTCCGGGTCGTTGTTGAAGACGTTCGCAACGGCGGAGCGCAGGGTCTTCTCGACCGGCACCCGCGCCGCGCGCTGCATGAACTGCAACGCGTTAAGCGTTTCCTCGACGCCCTTCCCCCGGATGAGGTCCACGACCTGGCGGACCTTCCGCGGCGACATCCTTACGAACTTCGCTGTCGCACGTGCTTCCATTGTTACCGATCTCCGGCTTCTTTGTTCCACCGGGTCGCGACGGGCTTCCTGCGCTTGCGATACCCTGCGCTGCGCGGTCGCCGGACCTCGATCCCCCGAAGGCGCCTTAGCGCTTCTTCGCGGCGGTCGCTTCCCTGCTCCGATGGGACCTGAACGTTCTCGTGAAGGCGAACTCGCCGAGCTTGTGCCCGACCATGTTCTCCGTGACATAAACCGGGATGAACTTGTTCCCGTTGTGAACGGCAATCGTGTGACCGACGAACTCCGGTGGTATGACCGAGCGACGTGCCCACGTCTGAATCACACGCTTCTCACCGGTCCGGTCCAGTCCACGCACCTTCTTGAGAAGCTTCTCCTCGATGTACGGTCCCTTTTTCGTCGAACGACCCATAGGGCTCCTGCTTCTCCTTCGAATCGCCGGGTAGGGAAAACGCTCTCCCCGTCCCGAACTCCCAAGCTGCACTCAAGTGCAGCCCTGCGCTTGCTGCAGCCTTTTACTTCCTCTTCTTCTTGCGCCTGGTAACGATGAGCCGGTCGGATGCCTTCTTCCGACGGGTCTTCCCGCCCTTCGCCGGCTGTCCCCACGGCGAGCAAGGGTGCCTGCCACCCGACGACTTGGACTCGCCGCCACCCATCGGATGGTCGACAGGGTTCATCGCGACGCCGCGAACCTTCGGGCGGCGTCCGAGCCAACGCGTCCTGCCGGCCTTCCCGATCACGACGTTCTCGTGCTCGATGTTGCCGACCTGACCGATCGTCGCATAGCACTCCGCGTCCACGAGCCTGACCTCGCCCGAGGGCAGGCGGACGTGCGCATAGCGGCCTTCTCGCGCCATCAGCTGCGCCGAACCACCAGCGCTTCTGACGAGGCGGCCACCGGCACCGCGCCGCAGCTCGATGTTGTGGATCGTCTGGCCGAGCGGGATGCGCTTCAGCGGAAGCGCGTTACCGGACTTGATCTCAGCCGTGTCACCCGACATCAGCATCTCACCCACGGTGAGCTTGTCGGGCGCGAGGATGTACCGCTTCTCTCCATCTGCGTAGAACAGGAGTGCGATCCTCGCGGACCGGTTCGGGTCGTACTCTATCGAAGCGACCTTCGCCGGTATCCCATGCTTGTTCCGACGGAAGTCGATGATCCGATACATGCGCTTGTGCCCGCCGCCGCGATGTCGGACCGTCAGCCGTCCCTGATTGTTCCTGCCGCCCTTCTTGCGGAGCGGCTCGAGCAGGGACCTCTCCGGCTCGGTCTTCGTGATCTCGGCGAACGAGGCAACCGTCTTGTACCGAAGCGTCGGCGTTGTCGGTCTGAACCTCTTGACTGCCATCTCAGTTACTCCCGGAATCTCTTGCTCGCTTACGCGTGCTCAAAGAACTCGATCGTATCGCCCTCACCGAGCGTCACTATCGCCTTCTTCCACGCGGCCGTCTTTCCCTCGAACCGTCCAAGACGCTTGGTCTTGCCGGCCACGGACATCGTACGCACGTTCAGGACCTTCACCTTGAAGAGCTCCTCGACAGCGCGCTTCACCTCGATCTTGTTCGCGTCGCGCGCCACGACGAAGGCGACCTCGTTGCTCTTCTCGTGCGCCCGCATGCTCTTCTCGGTCAGAACCGGCTCGAGGATGACTGTTCTGGGATCGCGCTTCATGCTCCGAACACCTCCTCAACCATCGTGACCGCGCCTTCGGTCATCACGACCTGATCGGCATGCAGCAGGTCATACGTATTGAGCTCCCGCGCCAGTTCCACCTTGACGTTCTCGATGTTGCGAGCGGAACGGAGCAGGTGCGTATCGGCCTCCTTCACGACCAGGAGAACTCTCCCGTCGCCGAGGCCCAGACTTCCGATGATGGCCGCGAGCTTCTTCGTGCTCGTCTCGCCCATCACGAAGTCCTCAAGAAGAACGATCTCGCTCGCTGCGGCCTTCGCCGAGAGAGCCGACTTCAGAGCCAGCCGCTTCGTCTTCTTCGGCAGCCGCATGCTGAAATCGCGCGGCTTCGGGCCGAAGGCCAGACCACCGCCCTTCCAGTGACTCACACGGGTCGAGCCGACTCGCGCCCGGCCGGTGCCCTTCTGACGCCATGGCTTCCGACCGCCGCCCGATACCTCACTGCGGTTGCGGGTCGCGACCGTGCCCTGACGCTGGTTGGCCAGAAACGTGCGCACGGCCTCGTACATGACGTGCTCGTTAGGCTCGATGCCGAAGAGAGACGCCGGAAGCGTGACCTCGCCCTTCTTCTGCCCGCCCGTTGTCAAAACTGTCAGTACCTGTGACATCTTCCAACGCCTCACTCAGTTTCGGTCATTCGGCCCGAGGGCCTCACTGAACCCTTGGCCTACTTGCCGGTGTTGGACTTCTTCACCAGAATGACGCCCTCGTTCGCGCCGGGCACAGCCCCGCGGACGAGCAGCAGGTTCTTCTCGAGATCGATCTGAACGACGTCCAGCCGCTTGATCGTGGTGCGGGCTGCGCCCATCCGACCCGGGAGCTTCCTGCCCTTCCAGACCCTCGCGGGCGTTGCGCTCTGGCCGATCGAACCCGGCTTTCTGTGATTCCTGTTACCGTGCGTCCGGCGACCCACCGAGAAACCGTGACGTCTGACGACGCCCTGGAAACCGCGGCCCTTCGACCAGCCGGTGACGTCCACGACATCACCCGGCTCGAAAACGTCGACTGTGACCTCCTGCCCCACCTGGTACTGCCCCGGATCCTCCACGCGGAATTCAACAAGTCGGCGTCTGGGCGCCAGCCCATGCTTCGCGAGATGGCCGATCCGCGGCTTCGTCGCGGACTTGCGGCGCATCTTCTCGAAGCCCAGCTGAACGGCCTCGTAGCCGTCGCTGTCCTTCGTCTTGATCTGCGTCACGACGCACGGACCAGCCTCGATGACGGTCACAGGGGTTGCCGTGCCGTCCTCGTCGAAAATGCGCGTCATGCCGAGCTTCTTACCGATGATTCCCTTCATCATTCTTCTCCCTGCGGCTCCGGTACCCCGGAAACGCACCACCTGCTCTTTTCCTGTCGGGCTACTCGACCTTGATCGAGATATCCACGCCGCCCGGCAGATCGAGGTCCATGAGCGCGTCGAGGGTCTTCTGCGTCGAGTTCATGATGTCGATGAGCCGCTTGTGCGTGCGGATCTCGAACTGCTCGCGCGACTTCTTGTCGATATGCGGCGAGCGCAGAACCGTGTAGACCCTTCTACGTGTTGGAAGCGGGACCGGACCCGATATCGAAGCACCGGTCTCCCGCGCCACCCGGACGATCTCCGCCGCGGACTGGTCCAACGTGGCGTGCTCGTAGGCCATCAGGCGTATGCGAATTCGCTGGCCTGCCACTCAACTCCTCCTTACTCGATGATCTTCGTGATCGTGCCGGCGCCGACGGTCCTGCCACCCTCACGGATCGCGAAACGGAGTCCATCCTCCATCGCGATCGGAGTCACAAGCTCAACCGAAAGCTCGACGTTGTCG
>Ga0180433_10004797_pt1 | contig 18740 bp, 31 predicted proteins | sample SS_ome_8_FD_132980 | JGI IMG/M metagenome (GOLD analysis project Ga0180433, IMG submission 132980) | Hypersaline lake sediment archaeal communities from the Salton Sea, California, USA - SS_1_D_1 metaG | ecosystem: Environmental > Aquatic > Non-marine Saline and Alkaline > Hypersaline >... | reverse complement strand
GATCCATGGAAACACCAGGTTTATAATAGGGAAGACGTAATAGCACTTCTTAAATATCAAAAATACGGCCTATGTTGGGACGATGAAGCTATTAATTCTGGATATAAAAGAAACTTCCAGGATAAAGGGCAGCAGGAATTAATTAAAATCTTAACTGCCTATCGGGATAATTATAACATATTTGCTAGTGCTATTCCTAATTTCTTTAATCTTGATAAGGATTTAAGAGATTTATATTTTATTCATTTACACGTAATCGAACGTGGTATAGCTGTTGTTCACATGCCTTTACAGGGTAGACTTTATAGCCAGGATAGGTGGGATTCTAAATATAATGCTAAAATAGAGGATTCTTGGAGTAAGAGAAGTTTAAAAGATCCTAATTTTAGGCCGCCTTATCATAAGTTATCTACATTTCGAGGTTACTTATTCTTTGGTGACGTTACAGAAAGACAAAAGAAACTATACAAAGAGATTAAGAAATATAAGAGAAATGAAAGCTTCTTAACTGAACAGGAGAAGAACGGGGAAAGGGAAGTTTCATTTTTGGATAAGCTTTATAATTTACTTATTGAAAATAAACTAACAAGAGAAGGAATAAGGCAGCTATGTTTATTAGAAGATAAGAAAGATAGCAGTATAAACGCTTCTCTTAACCGTATGCTTAAAGATAATGGAATAAATAAGACAGTAAAAGACTTTTTACAACAACAAGATAATAAGGTTTTCCATAATAAGATACAAGATGAAATAAATAATATTTTACCAGACTTTTAGTCTTATTTCGCCTAATTACTATTAGGCGAAAGGTTTAAATACTGGCGGCCACTAAATATATTATGACAGACTTAACGCTTATTCAAACTGTTAAACAGATAGAGAAGTTAAAGCAACAGACAGGTAACGACTGGTTTATTAAAGCTAACAAAGGATCAATTAAATTAGTAGAAGGAGAAAAGCAACAATGATTCTAAGAACTATTTTAATTAAACTCTTTGTTTGTCAATGTAGAAAAAACTATGGTGTTAAAAATTTACGAGAACTAGAAAATGGTAGAGTTGTAGGGCGTTGTTTAAGGTGCAATAAAAGGGTTTATGGAAATATTATTTATAGAAATGAAGGAGAAAAGCAACAATGAGATTATTAATGAAAATTAGTAACGGTAAAATTCTGTGTCCTTATTGTAAGAAGGGAGTAAAAGAAATTAACTTACCTGGCGATTTAAAAGTTCTTTACTGTAAGAAGTGTAAAATATATTATCCAAAGCCAAATAAAGAAGAAACCTTTAAGGCTCATACAATTAGGCTAAACATACAACAAAGAAGAAGGAGTAAATTTAAAAGAATCTATCTAGAAAAACTACAAAAATTAAAGGGCGGCGAAAAGCTAACTATTGTAGATAAGTTTAATCTTTTTTCTATAAGGTATATTTTGGGGTTAAAAATGAATAAGAACCCAGACAGGCCAGACGAAATAGATAATATTATTTCTGAATGTTTGAATCCAACAGCAGCAGAAGAACCACAACATAAGAAAGCAGAGAGAGAAGTTTTAAAGGCGGTGTTTGGAGAATGACAGACAATATAAGGAATACTGTAATCGAAGTTCTTAGGGAAGATCCTAGGGCGCGTGATTCTGATAAGTGGTTAATTATCCAGGTCTTACGAAAGCTAGGGATTAATATTTATCTTGACTATTCACAACTTAACGACATGCCTAGCTTTGAAAGTATAATCAGGTGTAGAAGATCTATACAAAACCAGGAAGGACTTTATCCACCTAAGCCAGAAGTAGACGAACAACGAAATAAACAAAGGGTAGAGTATAAACAACAATACGCTAGGCCTGTGGGATTCTTTTAAAATGAAATTTAATAGCATGAATGGAGATAACGATATTAAAAAAGATTATTCTAAATACATAATCTTAGCTATTGTTTTTGCTTTTGCTATGTTCTTTGTCTTAAATATTGCAGCTAGTTTATTAGGCCTAGCTTTTGGTGTTCTAATTAAATCATGGTGGATTATCTTATTAGTTATTCTTGGACTATTGCTTTTAAGAAAATTTACACGTAGGAAAAAATGAAATCTTTTTTTTGTCCCATTTGTAGCACTTATTATAAAACTTCTAAACTTAAATCTGAAATAATAGAAGATGAAACACCTAGCTATAAAGAATCTAAAATTAAGTTTTTTTGTCCTAATCATGATCAACATTTTAGACTTATTAGAGAAAAGGAATTTAAAGCAATTCCATTAGAAAAGAAAAAAGCTTTTATGGATTTATTTAAAACTGGAAAATGTTTAGGTGATTGTGCTAAGGAAGTTGGTTTAACTTCTGATATGGCGGGAGAAATTCTAGTTAGACAAATAAAACCAATAGGTAACTATTTAGATTTTGAGGTGAAACAATGAAAATACCTTTAGATAAGTTCGAAAACTGGTTAATTAATAAGAATCTTAAAGAAAGAACTGTAAACGAATATCTCTACTACTTCAATAAATTTACTTTTGATAGCTTTAATCAGGAAACTATTAGCCGTTTTTTATCCCAGAAAGCAAATAGAAACAGTATAGCTAGAAGCTTCTTAGTTAATTTTCAAAAGTTCTTAATGGTTAACTATTCGGAATTAGGCCTTTCTAGTGAATCTAGATTAAAGATAGCGGAAGTAGAACTACCTAAATTAACTGGAAGGGAGAAAACTAGAATCGTTAAACCTATTTCTCATTCACAAATACCTTTACTAGAAGCTGCCTTACCTACTGAACAATTAAAGCTTATGGCTTTGATAACTTATTACGGCGGTCTAAGGCTAGGGGAACTTCTTAAAATAAACATGCTTTCTTTTAACTGGGAAGCCTGGAAAAAAGATACTTCTAAAATGGGAGAGTGTAGGGTTTATGGAAAAGGTGATAAGGAAGGAATAGCAATTTTACCCGCTGCACTTATGAAAAGGATAGCAATTTACATTAAAACACGTAAGTTAGCTTCACTAGATACTAAGCTTTTTATCCGTGGAAATCAAGAATTAACCGCCATGCAATTAAAGAATAAGTCTAGATCCTGGCAAACCAAATTAAGACAGGCGGGAATTAAGGCAGGAATAACTAAGCTAGACGAAAAAGGTAAGCCTATAAAAGATACTGTTGTTCACCCGCATAGGTTAAGGCACTCCTGGGGGGCGCACTTATTAAACGATAAAGACATGGATATAAGAGAAATCCAGGAAGTCTTACGTCATTCTTCTTTACAAAGCACACAGATTTATACACAGGTTAGCAAAGAACACTTAAAGAAAAAACTTAGCTAAAAAGTGAGAGTTCTATATATTCGGTTAAGAGAATAAATAATAGCGGTGGTAAGATTTGAACTTACGATCTTCGGCACATGAAACCGACGCTTTAACCAAACTAAGCCACACCGCTTTTATTAAAAAATAAAAAATAAATTTAAGAATTAGACTATTTCTTAGTCTTAGGTTTTACTTCCTCTACTATTTCTTCGTCGTCGTCTAGTTCTTCTTCGTCCTCGTCTTCTTCGTCTTCTTCTTCTAGATCTTCTCCTTCGTCTTCTTCTGAATCTTCGGCTTCTTCTTCCTCTGATTCTTTAGTTTCTTCTTCGGAGTAAATATAATCTACTGAAATCTTACGCGTTAAGTCGTTGTCTTGAAGAACTGCGATAACTTCATTAAGCTTATTAGTCAATTCGTCGACTTTTGAAGCTAAAAGTAAAGTATTTTCCTTTAAAACCTCTATTGATTTTGTGTTTTCTTCTTTTGTCATTGTATTTAACCCCCTTTCACCTCTATACTTGATAAATCAAGATCATTAATATTAAAATAGTTTTGGTTATGGTTAATTATTTTTATTCCTTCGTCCGCGGAAAAACTGAAATCTAAAAGTTCTGGATCTAAAGAACTGCAAGAACAGGCATAATTACCGCCAGAATCTTTAAGTTTTTGTGCTGCATACCTAAAAGGATCATCTACACATTTACCATTTTCTAGAATCATTTTAACCATAACACCCGTGAAAGCTATAAAGAGAATTATAACTACTGCCCCAATTATAAGCAATTTACGTTTTAATTTATTGTTTGTTTCCATGTTTCCTTTTATTTAGGAAAGATTTAATCTTTAAAATCATTTCCTTAACCTCTTTTTTATTTTCAAGATAAACCCTAATTCCTGTAATTCCAAAAACTAAAATAAGAACTAACCAGGTAATAAGCTTAGGATTCATTGTTTATTACCTCGATTATTTGATTAATCTTATTCCTTATAATTTCTAATTTTTCTTCTACTGTTTGAATAGGAATATCATTATTAATCGATATTGGCCTTATCTTTTCCATTCTAGTTACCTAAAATTTTGTCTAGTCCTGCTTGTTTGTATAACTCCTTTTGCTTCCTGGTCATGTATTTAGTAAAAAGCATAATTCCAGTAAAAGTCGAAACAATCCCAACAATCATACCTATAACAAAGCCTTCTATTCCGTTCATTCTTTCTTAACCCCCTTCTTTTTAAATAAGTTTAATTTTCCCAGGAATCCTGGTTTTTTAGCTGCTTTCTTTTCTTTAATTGCTGCTTCTTTCTTTTCTTTTTCTTCCTGGATTTTATTAGCTACTTCTTTATTATGGCCTTTAATATCTAATAAAAGTTCTGGAACTTTAATATCTTGTTTTTCTAGTCTTTCGTTAATATTTCTTAATTTGCTTTTCTCGTCATAAATTAATTTGAATTTGAAGACTAGAAACCATATAACGCAAAATATAATAAAGGAAAATATAATTTCTGTTATCCCTATCATTTTGTCACCACTCCACTACTAGCGGCCTTAGTTTCTGCTACTTTAATTAATTGGTCTGCATGGTCTATTAAAACTCCTACCTTATCAATTAATCCGCCTACTTTAGAAATAATGAATATAAATGATAGAGTTAAAACAAAAATTAGAATAACTAGACTAATTACTTCCTTATATTCTCTCCACCATGGCTGCGATTTATCCCGATAGTTTCTTTTAATTAATTCTTTTAGATTAGTTAGCGCGTATCTTTGATCCGTATGATCGAAATCTAGGTTAGCTTCCTTCATTTCTTCGTTCATATTCTTTAAAGAAAAGTTAACTATTTCCCTATTGTTTCTAATCATAAACCAGTAAGCGTCTTTCCCCATTCTTTTAATTGGTCTTGGTAAATACATGTCTTTTTCTTTAATGTAGAAAACTTGAATATTAGAACCAGGTATAGTTAATTCACATGCGTTATCGTCCCCTACTGGTATAGGTGAACCGTTAACTTCTTCGAACCAGAATATTTTTTTATTGTAGTTTTTCTTCTTTTTCTTTAGGTAATAAATATAATAGAAAATACCACCAACTAAGATAAATAAGAATAAAATTATTAAAAATTGTCCGAAACCACTTAAAAGACTTTTAGGATCTATATTTATTCCTGCGTTTGTAAGTCCTAGTGTATCACCTAATCCCATGCTTAAAATATGGAATTAAACTTTATAAATCTTTGTTTTTGTTAACAAAAATTAAAAGAAAAAGAAAAAAAAAGAAAAAAAATAAGTTAGATTAGCTTAATTTTACTTAAACTAATCTAATTAGTAACCAGAATATCCAGATCCCTTATTACCTTTCATACCCTTAGCGATAGTCATAACCAAAGCTAACAATCCTAGCAACATGAATATTAATAGCACGATAGCCGCGATTGTGAAGAAAGTATTAGAGAATCCAAAGAATGTTCCGAAACCAGTAGTTACGTTACTAATAACGTTTTCAGTGTTATTATAACCTGCTGTTCCAGACGCAAACCCTAAGTTTCCAGATAAGTTACCGTAAATCATTAGCCATACAATACCAATAAAACCGATAACACCTAGTCCACCTAAGATTAATCCTGCTTCTTGAACCTTTTTAGCTGTATCTCCCATTTTTAAATTACCCCCTTTCACCTCTATTATATCAAATAAGAGTTTTACGCCCTTATTCTAAGCGTGAAAGCTTATTATTTAGTGTGTTAACAACTATTTAAAGGTGTGTTAACAAAAAATATTACTTCTTCATTAGCCAAAATACTATTAGAACCATACCTATAACGAATATTGTTATAAAAACGTCTGGCTGTATAATCTTTAGAAGTGTTCCTACTAAGGAAACGAAGATAGTAGCTATTGCGCTTACTCCTGCCGCGCTTATGAAATCTGATTTTAAATATTTGTCTTTGTCTGCTCTATAAAGAACAAAAGCTATTATAATCCAGAAAGCGAACATTATTTTAGCATAAAAGTAATAATCGCAGCTAGTCGGAAAGGCTAATATTCCTGTAATGCTATTGTCTACTAGTGTTTCTAATCCTGCGCATACCATTTTAACCACCTAATTTATAGACTATCCATAGGCCAATTATGATAGTTAATATAAGCAAAGTGCTTAATACTGAAACTATCACAGGATCAATACCTAAGATAACTACTGGTAATTTAATTAGAGTGTTGAATGTTCCAACAACCATACCGTTAAAGACTTTACCACTTGAAACGATAGAGAATAAAAGAATAGTTCCAAATCCCCCTGTCGGATTTTCACTTTCGAATAAAGTTTTTTGTGCCTGGCTTTCGTCCCTTAGGCTGTTTAGATTAGTGTAAAGGCTATGATAAGTATTATTCATTAAGGTGTTTTCTATAAAAGGAGTATCTACGCTATTTTCTTGTTGGAAGAACACACCAAAGGCAAACATAGAAAGCACAACTAACCCGATTAACATAAAGTTAGTAAATAGTTCTTGAAATGATCCCATTTTATTTATTGCGCCCTCTCCTGGTTAAGTTTAATTATTCCTATAATCACTATTACTAGAAGCCATAAGCCACTAGCACCAATACCGATTATATCCCCTGCTACTAATCCAAAGCTAATAGAAGCTATAAAGGTTAGTAAAATTGCGACTAAAACACCTGTCTTAGATCCGCTAAACATTAGAATAAAACTAATAGCCATTACAAACATAATTAAATAACCTGCTACACCATAACCGCTGCTATCTAGTTGAACATTTCCAGAAATGGCTAAAACACCGTCTACGTAAACTTCTGTTTTTAAATTGCTTTCATCTAAATTAGGATCAATATTACAGGTTAGAGTTCCACCAGAAGAAGTTAAGGTAGAATTACAAATAGAACGGTTACCGAAAATATCATTTCTGGAAACTTCTAGTTTAACTGTTTTAGCTTCTCCGTCTTCTGTTAGAAAGTTAAAAGTAACTTTGTTTGAAGTTTCGTTATAACTTGGTGCTGTAAATATTATTCCTAAACTTTCGTCATAATTGTAAACTGCTTCTACTGAATCAAAAGCGTTAAGTTCTATGTTACAGTCCCCTATCGTGAAATCTTCACAGAAAGCTACTAGATTTTCGAAGTTTCCTAAAACTACTCCGTCTTTAAGTATTCTTATGTTATAAATTACGTCATTTCTAACTAAGTGTAAAACTGACTGGCCGTTATAATCTGTCTTAGGTAATTCTACTGTTTTAAATTGATTCTCGCTTATGTATTGTCTATCCACATAGACTAAGGCGTTTTCTACTGGTAAGAAGTCTGAACCTGTAAAAGTTAACTGAAAGTCTGTGCTGTCTGTTAAGTTAAGATCATAAAGTATTATCTTTTGGCTTGTTGATTCGTTATTTATTGTTGTGTTAACTATGTTATAGTATTCGTTGGCGCTTCCCGTATCTTCATATCTTACTAAAACGTCTAGGGAATATTCAGAACCGCTGCTTATATTCCTATTTAAACAAATTCTTAACGGATTAACTCCTTCGAACTGCATAGAATAATTAAAAATTATTTCGCTTCTTTGTGCGTCATAAAAGTTAAATGCTGTTTCGATTGTTGCTGTTGGTAAAGGTGTTTGTTCTTCTTCGTCTACAACTGAAAAGTTATAAAGTTCATTTGTGTAAGAACTACAATTATCTACGGCTAAATTATAAACTGTTTGATTTTGTGAACTTAAATTAATTTCTGTTGAATCTGATAAAACCACATTCCAGTAAAAAGTAAAGTTAGTGTCTGCGCTTACACCTGGGACTAAATAATTTGCTTTTCTTAAAATATTGTAATCTCCTAACGTGAAAGCCTGGCCTGTTGTTTCTGAATTATTGTAATTGAATAATACTGCGTCTTCTATTGAAATTCCAGAACCTAGTTTAGTATGTGCTAAGAAAGTTTCTAGGCTTCCTTCTGTTACTTCTGCGTTATATGTTTGGTTTACCTCTAGAAGTTTGTAAGTCCATGAAGTTAAGTTATTTTGATAATTTCCGAAAGTATCATTAGCCCAAAATGTTAAATTATTTAAGTCTGTTACATAATTAAAAGTTGTGTGGTTATCGTTACAGGTTAAAGTATTGTTTGTTCCGTTGTAAGAATACCAACATGAATCTAAACCTTCTCCTTCATCTGTTACAGTCCAGTTTAAATCTAATTCGTAACCTTCTATTAAATAGTCATAAATTCCAGTTGGAGAAGTTAGGTTTATTTCTGGTGGTGTTACGTCGTGGTTTAAGTGTCTTGTTTCTGTTGACGCGCAAATATCCGAAGGCGTTATAGTTTCTTCCCCGCAAACTGTAACATTATAATGAAAATGTGCAGTAGGTAAACTAATATTTATCTGGTAAGTTTCATTTTCAAAGAAGAAAGTAGTTAATGTTCCGTTTACGTTGTAAAAATCATAAGAAATATTTGTAAGTGAAGCGTTAACGTAAGTTGGGTTAACTTCTATTGTTATGTTTGGATCTGAAATATTAGCGTAATTAACTGGTGTTGGTGGTGTTACAAAGTCTACGTTTATAGTTCCCGAATTTATTTGTTCTGCGCCTATTGTGTAAGTTGGTTCTGAAGTAGCATAAGCCGAAATTTCTACTTCTACAGAATAAACGTAAGCTGTTCCAGTTCCAGACTGGAAAAATTCAAATATGAAATTATAATTTCCGTTACCAGTTGCCCCAGAGTTTCTTTCATTTAAAGCGCTTCTTATCCAGTGATCCTCTCCGTCTAAACGGCATGCTGTTGTGCTATTCCATTCGTAATTAGTGCAGCTTAGATCTCCAAACCATAACTTATTATCTGGGTTATTATCTATATATGCCTTAAAATATCCTGCCCCAGTTCCTGCTACTGGGTGGCCTAGTTCTACAGTCAATTCTTTAAATTTCCAGTCACCATTTATAGATATACTTTCTCTCGTATAATTTATAACTGTGGCTTGTGTTGTGCTTTCTGTTGAAGATTTTAAATTATATAATAAAAAAGCACTATTTCTTTCTGAATTAGAAGACGCTAAAGAATTTCCATAATACATATAAATTGAAGTGTTAGAACTTGCTGTTAGACTTGGTGCTTTAACCCATATCCATGCTTCCGTAGAATCTGTTTTATTTTCAATCCAGTAACCTATTTCTTCTGTTTCTGTTGAATCTAAAAATCTTAAATCTGAAAAGTCTGTTTTCATATTTGCACTATAAGGAACATTGATTAATACTGAATAATTGCTTAATGAACTCCCGCTATTTTCTGTTATTGTAATTTCTCTTTTATAATCCCAAGAACTATTCCACCACGCCCATTTAACTAAGTCTTCTCCCCTAAAAGTTATTATCCAATCCATAGAAGAAAAAGGATTTTTCTTAGCATTAACCTTTAAATAACTTAATCCGTTTACTAATTCACCGTTATAATTATTCCAGGTTAAAACTTCTTCTGTGTTTGTGTCTTCTCCCGTTTGTATTTGTTCGCATGACTGCGTAACGTTATTTGTTGTTTCATTAAAAATATCTTCGCAGCTTTGTTCGTAAATAGGTGTAGTAGTTGTTATATTTTCATATTTTCCTATTTGAAAGTCTAGATTTTTTAAGGTGTGTTGCACTTCTTGGCCTTTTCTATCTAGAAAAGCTATGTCTTCTAATAAAGAAACTTTCTGTTCGTTATTAAACTCTAAAGTAAAAGAACAATCTATTAAACATTCGTCCGTATTGTTAACTAGCTTAACTATGCTTTGTCCGTCACCTCCTAACCATGTAGGCCATATAGTATCTACTGTATAAATTTTATTTTCTTCTTCATAATTAACCGAAGCACTAGCTAAACTAATTAAGAAAAGTCCCAGGATTAAAAACATAAATATCTTTTTCATTTTAATAACCTAGCACGTTAGCGCCGTCCCCCTCTGTTTGTTCATCTTTTCTAATTCCTATGTAACTTAGGATCATTGTTAGAACTCCAACAGTTCCTATAATTACTGGAAGGTTTAGCATGAATTTAGAAACCTTAGGTATAATATCTATGTAAGTGCTTTGAAATACTGTGCTGCTATTTATGAAAGTCTGGTAAACTTGCGAAATATAAATAGAAGGGATAAAAAATAGTGCTAGTAAGAAAATATCTATTACGAAGAAAAGCTTAGGGTTTCTGCTTCCTATGTAGTAACCGTTTAAAATCATAAGTAAACACATTCCAAATAAAAAGATAATTCCTATTGTGTCTGCGTTTGATAACATACCCGTATTAATTTGTCCTAGTGTTGTGTCTGTTACATTCTTTAAGTTAACTTGTCCTATGTCTACGTCTTGGCCTATTGTTGTAGTAATTAGGTTAAAGCTATAAACTGTTATTCCTAAGAAGACTGCTACTAGTAAAGCTGCAAACATAATAACAAAAGCCCAAACAACCGCACTACCTTTTTTATTTTTCATTTTCTAAGTTAACCTCTATTGTATCTTCTTTAATTGTTTTCCAGTCCCTATGCTTTACGATAAGGTTAGTAAGTCTTCTAGTTGATTTTCTCTTTTTGTCTATTCCCCGTTTTAACCTTTCGTCTTTTACGTCTTCTAGTTCTCTACTGAAATCTTCACCCATTCTAGCCGTTACATTTTTTTTACTCATTTGTAAGCACTCCCAAATTTTTTAATATTCCCCATAATGTTAGCGTCCCTAACTATTTCGAATATTGATATTACAAAAATAACTATTCCCAAAGGTAAAGCTAACCTGTTCATAATATCAAACATGAAACCAAAGAATCCGTAATACATTGTTAAACTAACGAAGTTATCCGAAAGCCCAATTAAGATATTTAATAGCCAGGTAAATAAAACCCATGTTAAAAGAATCAAAGCTAACTTAACATATTTTAATTTTGTAATTTTAATAACTGCGCCCTTCTCGTTTACTTCATTAGCGTAAGGTGTATAGATCATAAAGAAAAAGCTTAGTGCAAATAATAGGAGAACTCCAAAGGCTAGGATAAAATAAATTAATGATTCTGACGAATTTAATAAAGTCCCATTCTTTGTTACGTCAAAACCAAATTCAAAATAACCGCCTATTAAATCTCCTGTTGTATTAGTCTGACAATAAATATAACCTGCGTATTGTTTATTTATTTCTGTAAAGTTTCCGCCTAAAACTTTATATTCCCAATCAATACCGTTACCGTTTTGTGACATGTTAGTTTCTATTAAATGATCTCCATTTTCTGGGCTGTAAATATGAATTAAACAGAAGTCAATAGAAGAATAAGGTAATAATCTTCCGTCGCTTGAATTATGTAAATGTGCATGAAAAGAGAAATCCTGGTTAGCTGTTATTGTTTCTATTACTGGAGATTCAATTAAAATACTTTTTTCTGCTATTGCGGAAGTTTGAAAAGGCGGCTGTGCGGAAACAAAAGCAAAGCTAAATAAAAGTAGAAATGCTATTACAAAAATAAAGCTTCTTTTTTTCATGTTATTTTTAAGTGTTTGCATTTTATAGATTTTGCTATTTGTTTACGCTTTTCAAATAGTCCCTTATTTCCCCCATTATTTTAGTTTGTTCTAGTAAATGTCTTTCCTGGTTTCCTAAATGTGTTTCTTGTTTCTGTTCTACTCTAAGGTGTAAGGCTATTTGTTTTGAGTAACCTTCTAAAACTTCCATAGACTTATTAATTACTGAATCGTGGCCTTCTATCTTCTTTGTGTTTGCTTCTGTTACGTGTGCGTCATTCTTCCAGTTAGTATCGTCGTGAGATTTAAAGAAAGTATCTGCGTTGTTAATCTTTAATGGATCGTGTCCTTCGAACTCTGTTAATCCTTTATCATCTTTCCTGGAATCGTCCACCCATAGAATAGTTTTACCTTTCATATCTTGAACGTAAAGTTTCTTCTTTTGTTTTAATAACCAGTTAGCAAATTTATTAAAGATTAATCCGTAATGTTCCCTAAATATTTCTATCCCGTATTTTCCGTTAAATTGGAATCTGTCTTTTAATTCTTGAACTAAATTATCTACGTCCTTTAAAGCTTGAAACTTAGAATGTAACGCGTTATCTGAATAATAAGAATTGTTAGAATAAATTGTTAACGTGTCTTTGTTAATCCAAATTGTATATTTTTTCTTGATAAACTTTAATGATCCGAAGCTTAACTTTTCTAATTGTTTTAGCTTTTCTTCTTGTCTTACCTTAGGTTTTTGTTTAAGGTTTGTTTCCTTTGGAAAGTATATTTTGAAGTTGTGCGCATGTCCCCTTTTATTAAATGATTTGTGAACTTTGTTTTTAGTTACCCTGGGGTTAACGTGTGAACTTCGTAAAACATTTATTATATATTTTCCCTTTCTTTCTATGCAGCCTAAATCTTCTAATCTCCGAAGACGATTAGCTAACGCAGTAGGTTTTATGTTAAGCTTTTTTCTTATCTGCTGCTTTGTTAGGCCAGACAGAAGAAGGCTTAATACTATGTCAAGTTCACCTTTTTTTTCTGGGGTTACCATAGGGTTACTATGTGAACTTCATATTTAAGTCTTTCTATAATTATGATCTAAAGAAGTTCCATAGGAAACAAAGGGGGGAGAGGGTAGGACTGCCTGGTTATACCGCGGGACAATCGCCAGGACGTTTAACATTTTCCTAACCCTATCCCCTTTGAATATCACAAAAAAACTAGTTAACAGAACTTTTTAAATGTTTCCACAGGAAACAAAGGTTAAGATTTACGTGTAAAATTAACATAAAGGTATATTTCCTATGGAATTAATGAATAATAGTTAATGAAGAAACCACCATAGCACCTAAAACAAATCCTAAACGTCTTGCTGCTTGTTCTTTTGTTAATCCCATAGATTTATATTTAGAAAGTAAAACTTCTTGTTCACTCTCTTTTAATTTCTCTACCATGCAATAAATAGAACTAAGAAATATTTAAAGCTTACCATGTTCCAGGCTTGAATAAATTAAACTTCTTCTTTGTAGGCATTGGAGTTCTTCCGTTACCGATAGAATCTAGCTGCGTAAATATTCTAGAACTGTTTAAGTCTTCCATTGTCTTACCCCTTATAGCCCTTCTGTAAGCGGATTCTACTATATGAAGAATATTAATAACTACTAACTGAAATCTAGTTTTCTTAAAATCTGTATCCATTCCCATTTTTTCATAATTACAGAAGATAAAGTTAGCCATTTCGTCGCCTAGGTCTGCTAGGATCTCGTTAATTCTCATTTCGTCATAGAAGGATAAAATAGTATTCTTATCTATGTAGTTTCCAATAATAGACATAATAGAGTTAACCCCGTAGTCATTAAATAAAATTAAATCATTGTCTACAATATCTTTAGAATAAATCTTTTTTGTTCTTTTGTTTTGAACTTTAACCTTCTTCATAGGTTTAGCCCAGTATTCGTTACCCTCTTTATCTACTGCTATATATTCCCCCCGTAAGAAATGTTCTATCTTTCCTAGCATTTCTCCCGTGTCTACTTGATACTGAATAAGGTTAGCGTCTTCCTGTCCCTGGTAACTTGAAGAAGATAAGGCCGTATTAAGTTGTTGGTTCTTTTGTCTTAAATCGTCCCTTTCTGATTCTAGGTTTTTTAAAAAATCTTCACCTTCCATAAGTATTTTTGTTAACAGAATTATTTAAATGTATCGCTTACCAGTATCTAAAAGGATCTCTAGGCCTTCTTCTTGCTTTGTTTTGCCTTTTAGAAGTAGAAGGTCTTTTAGTTGTTCTCTTTACGGAAGTCCTTTTAGTCGTTGGTCTTGTTGTTTTTTTAGTTGTCGTTGGTCTTGTTGTTTTTTTAGGACTTCTTCTAACAGTTCTTTTAACTGGTTTAGAATAACCTTTAACCTTCCTGGAAGACTTAGCCCGCCTATTTATTGCTAATTGTCTTTTCTCCCCCTGGGTGCTTATAACACCCTTTCCTTTTTTCTCGATAAATGTTAAAGGTGTCTTAACTCTCTTACCTTTTACGATCTTGTAATTTCTTAGATTCTTTTTATATTTGTTGAAATAACCTTTTTGAGATTTTGGAAGACTTCCTAATTTCTTTATCTTCTTTACTGGAACTAACTTAGCTGTTCTAGAAATCTTATTATCTAATCTGTAAGCTAGACGGTCTTTAGCTTGATTCTTTGTTAAAGGTAATCCTGGAAGCTTTTTATAACCCTTTTTTCCTCTCTTTTCATAAACATAATATCCTACTGTTGGTTTCTTTCTTTCCTGTCTTTTCTTTTTAGAAGTTGTTTTAATAGTCTTACTTGTTGCGCCTTTTCCTGCCTTAGAAGTTGGAGATTTGTAAGGTTTGTATTTACTTTTTGAAGTTGGACTTTTATAACTTCTAGGACTTACTGGGGACTTTCTACTTACTGGTTTCTTTGGAGAATATGAACGCGCGGGAGATCTTGGAGAACTTCTTTTACTCGATCCAGAATAACTGCTTTTTCTTCTTGAAGTTGGAGTTTTTCTAGAACTTAAAGCTTTCTTCTTTTTTCTTCTTCTTGAAGCTGCTAAAGAACTTGTAGGTTTTTTAGTCTTAGGTTTTTTAGAAACTGGCTTACTAGTTTCTTTAGGCTTTTGTGTAGGCTTAGAAGTAGCTTTACTTCTTTCACTTTTCTTTTTAGGCTTACTTGGAGAAGTTGGCTTTTTAGGAGAAGTTGGCTTTTTAGGTTTTGGCGGTGTTGTCTTCTTAGGTGTAACATATTTTGGGGGAATAGTTTTACTTGTTACTTTTTGTTTCTTTGGAGTTAGTTTAGATAAAGCGGCAGCACCTATCTTTTTAATGTCTACATATTTACCCGCTATCTTCTTTGCACTTGAAAGGCCATAGTTAAACCCAGTTGCTTTTTTAAGTAACTTATCTAGTTCTTTTGTCTGTGCTTTTGTTAAGCTTCCTTTATTGAATTTTGTTAGAAGTGTTTTAATTTTACCAGTTGGCTTAAATACTTCTGTTTTAACTATTGGAATCCTTTTACCGTTTGCTATTGTAACTCCTACCTTCTTAACTCTCTTTAATATTTCCCCTGGGGCTAGTGTTATTTCACTTTCACCAGAAATAAAACCAATAGGCTTAAACTTTCCAGACTTCTTTAACTGATATTTTAATAGTGCGTCTGCTTCTTTCTTAGTTAATGCTGCACCCTTCTTTAATTTATTTCCAATAGTCTTTAATGCTTTTGGTAAACTTTGAACTTTCACGTTTTCAAATAATAAAATTTGTGGCTTTGCTTTCTTAAAAGTTATATCTTCTGTTAAATAATCTAGAAGGCTTCCTTTCTTAGTGTCCGTAACTCCTAATCTCGAAGGCCTTATTTTTCCTGTTGGATCTGCGAAAAAAGAACGTTCTAATAATCCCTTAGCACCCTGTTTTTTAATTGCTTCATTTAATTTTAATAAGTTTTTCTTTGTTATTGTTCCTGCGTCAAATTGTTTTAATAACTTCTTTGTTGCTGCGTTAAACTCTGCTTCTCCTGGTATTGGTTTTCTAATTGTTTTAGATCTGCTCTTAATAAATCCTAAAAGTTCGTCTGCCTGTGAAGAAATAGCATTAAGTTTTTTTCCTGCTTTTGAAACTTGGGACGCTAGTTTTTCCTTTGGAATCTTACCTACTACTTTTAAATTAACTGTCTTACCTGCACCAGTCTTAATCTTTAGTGTGCTTCCTATCTTAGCTTCACCAGTATATTTAGGATTGAGTTTAGCTAGTGTTTTTGAAGAAGTGCTACCCATTTTATTTAATGCTGCACCTGTTCCTTTCATTAAAAGAATTTCTCCGCCTACTTTAATAAAAGCTTCACCAGGAGAAACCCTTAATAGTTCCCCAAATTCTTTACCAGATTGAGAAATAGCGCTAGGTAATTGTTTTAATACTTTTGGGTTACGTGCAATTTTATAAGCTGTTTCTGGAAGGTCTGCTATTCCTTTTCCAAAATCTACAACAGTCCCCGCAGCAGCTAAACCTAAAAGTTCTAACTCTCTTAAAGTATCTATATTTCCTGTTCTACTTCTTATTTTAGCAGTTCTTAAAATATCTCTTTGGCCTTTTATTTTTGAACTTAAACTAGCTAAACCTAAACCTTCTGATAAAACACCTTCCTTAGGCCTTTGATAAGCTGTTACAGTTCCATAAGGTTTACCTGTTCTAGGATCTTTAGGCGGTGCTTGTTGTAATGAACTTGAACCACCAGAACTTTTAGAAGATGAAGAAGAAACAATAGAAGCACCAGACTTTAAAGCGTTTGATAAACTCATAGACATTTTATTACCGCTTGAATCTGTATAGGTTTGTGTGCTTGGGTTATATGTTGGTTTTGAAGCTGTGAAAGAATAACTAGAACCACTAGAAGAACCACCAGAACTTTTAGAAGATGAAGAAGACGAACTAGTTTTAGAAGATGAAGAAGAAGAACTAGGGCTAGAACTCTTAGCCTGTGAAGGAGAAATACCACCAGGTAAATAACCACCTGCTTTTTTATCTACACTTTTATACGCCTTAGAAATTGAATCACCAATTTTACCTAGGCTTTTTCCTATTTTACTAAATAAACCCATACCCTATTAAAACATGTGAACTTTAAATAGTTTTCTTTTAGTTCTTCTTTGGAATTATTTTACTAAAAGCTTTACCTAAAAGCCAGAATAAAGAAACGAAGAATAGAACACCGATAAAAGAACCTAAAAGTATTCCTGCATATTCGACGATAAATAATTTATCATAGACTTTTAAATTTGTAAAGACTGTAAAAATAAAGTAAATTACTATCAAAGCGTAAAACCACCATGACTTAAAAATATCTTTATACTTCATTTTCTTTTAAATTCTCCTGGATTGTTTCATTAAATATAGGTAAGAAAGATTCTTTAAACCCTTCTATTAATTGTGTTTCGTTTAAATCTACTTCTACGTTAAAAGTTGTTCCTTCTAAACTTTCCCCAAATTGAACAGCACCCATAATAAAAATTTTCTGTTGTATAGTCATTCCTAGAAATATTCCGCCTAAAAGCCCAACCATTAAACCAATAATAAGCATGTATGGAATTTTAGCTTTCATTCTTCTAAATCCTCGTCGTTATTTTCTGAAACTTCTAATTCGCTTTTAAATTCTCTATTAATTAAATCTTCCTTAATTTGTTCTAATCTATAAACTACTAAGGCACATTCCTTTAAAGTTGGTTTATTTACGTCTAAAGAATCAAAAACTTTCTTTCCGTCTGTTGAGATTCCTAATTTAATCATTTTCTAAAAACTTTGGTTAAAACCCTTTCTAATTTAAAAAAGTAATTGCTTTGTGCTTCTAATTGTCTTCTTAATTGTCTTTTGTTTAAATATTCAAAAGCCTTTATCCATAGGACTACGTTTAATATTTGAAGTAATATTAGCAAAATAATTAATCCTGTTATTGTCATTTTTCTTTTTCCCCAGGTGAAATAAATTTAATTGTATCACCACGAATAAAAGAAATCCCGAAACTTTTTAAGACTTCTCCCTTTTCGTCTAGTTCTTTCACGTTATCTAAAACTAGGTTAATATGAATATCAAAGGCTAAGAGCTTTCCAGAATAAGTTTTATTCTCTTTACAATAAACTAGAACTTTCCTACCCTTTGATTCGTGTAATAAGTCTAAAGGTCTTTCTACCATGCAATAAATAGAAGATTAAACTTTATAAATATTTGTTTTTTGTTAACAAAATTTATAAAGTTAGGAATCTCCTTAATAGCATGGGTTTTAATAAAAAAGAGGAAGGCTATAACGTATCTGAACTAGGTAACTGGAATGTAGCTAGTGATTATTCTAGATTAAAGATTATGAAGCCTTTAGATTTTGCGGATCATTACGAAAATATAGCGCGTTTTGGTTATGATACTCTTATAGAACAATTAGAAAACTTCGGAGTTCCACTAGATACATTAAAACTTATTGGCTTTGAAAGATTGGTTAACGAACTTATAAAACTCTGTGGAAATGTTAAATTTGCTATGAAAGTAGGAAAAACACTAAAAGAAATAGAAGACATAGAAACTAAATTAACTCGTGTTCGTTCTCTTATCCCTATGCTCTCTAGAGTTGTTACAAAACAAAGAAAACGGGAAACTATCCTAAATACAGAAAAATATTATAAGGTTTTAGATTATGTTGTAAGTCTTAAAGCTAAATTAAATGAACCATTAAATAAGAATCACTTAATCTTTACTAATAAAGAAGAATTTGATCCTAAGGCCTACAAAAAACAAATAATGGAAGACGCGAGAACTAGGGGTTAAAAAATGAAACCTGTAACCTGGACTATTAAAGAAATTGTAAACATTTTGACAGAAAGACAGGCTAACGAATTTGACGGAAATATAGCTGTTTCTGGGGATAGGGGAAACGGAAAGTCTACTGTAATTAACAAACTCTATTATCGTTTTACTGTTTTTGAACCCTG
>Ga0180433_10004795_pt1 | contig 18754 bp, 16 predicted proteins | sample SS_ome_8_FD_132980 | JGI IMG/M metagenome (GOLD analysis project Ga0180433, IMG submission 132980) | Hypersaline lake sediment archaeal communities from the Salton Sea, California, USA - SS_1_D_1 metaG | ecosystem: Environmental > Aquatic > Non-marine Saline and Alkaline > Hypersaline >... | reverse complement strand
TCAGTAGCTTTAAGCAGGTTTTTAAAAGAAGTTGAATATTGGTCTGAATATTAGTGGTGAAATTTAAAAAGTTGATGTTTAATTCGTAAATAAGCTCCTCATATAATTTTTTCTCTGTAACATCTTCTAACCATAATCGAAAACTTATTATATCGCCTGCTTCGTCATACTGATTTGATTTTTTTCCTTTAAGCCACTTTAATTTGCCATCCTTTGAAATAATGCGAAATTCCAATTCTTTATCTTCAGAACTTCTAAAAAGTTTTTTTACATCATCTGGATGAATAATGTCTTCAATAAGTTTTGTATAAATTGTTTTTTTATCTTCATATCCAACCAATTCTAATAACTTAGGATTAAGATACGATACACGCTCATTTATAATGTTAATTTCGATGATTCCGACCGAAGATGTCTCTAACAAGTCGCGATACTTCTCTTCCGATTCCTTTATTTTTTGCTTAGCTAATTCACGTTCCGTTACATCATCTACAGTAAAGATGATGGTCTCTATCTCTCCATCTTTTCCAATAAGTGGAGTTCCATTGATTGATAATAAAATGAGGTTTTTATTTGGCAATTCTAAATATAATTGAAGATTAAATATCGGTTTTTTCGTTCGAAAGATGATCTGAAAAGGTAATTTTTCTTTAGCTATGGGATTTCCTTCAGAATCTACAAATCTAAATAAAGTGGTGAAGATTTTCTCCTTGATTAATTCATCTTTAGGGAATTGAAGCACTTTTTCAGCTTGGGAGTTAGCATAAATGATATTTCCTTCATAATCTACCGAAATGATTCCAACCGGATTAGTTTCCATTATCCGCTCTAATCTATCATGTTGCCGTAATAAATCTTCTTCTGCTTTTTTTCGTTCAGTTATATCGTCAAAAGTAATTAAGACCCCCATAACTTTACCATCTGAATCGTTCAGAGGGATTCTATTAGCATTAACCCAAATCTTTTCTCCGTTCTTCAGCGTCCAATACTCAATATTTTGAAATTTGGGAGTTTTTGTATCCATAACTTCTTTTTCTTTTTCATGATTGAAGCTTATCTGAAACTCATCGATTAACAGATCTTTGTCAGATTTATTGATTATGTTTTCAGGATGCTCAATTCCTATTAAATTCGCATAGTTATCATTGCAACCAAGGTAATTTAAATCTAAATCTTTCCAATAGATATACTGCGGGATATTTTCCATAACCAATTCAAGCATTTCATAAGAACTTTGCAAGGCTTCTTCATAGCGCTTAGGATTAAAAAGTTTCCAAAATCGGATTTCGGGAATCGTTTCGGTGATTTTTTTGAACCGCTCTTCATTAAATCGAAGTTCTTCTTCTAATTTTTTCCTTTTTGTAATATCTCTCATTATTACAAAAAGTCTTTCCTCTTCATTTTCATTTTTAAAAGGCTTTTTAGTAATTTCAACCCATATCTGGGACGCTTTTGAAGTTTTAAGTTGGATTTCCGTATCTTTTTCACCCATTAAGGTGTTCTTATGAAACATCTTTTGGACTATTTTCTCATAATCACTTGAAATGAGTTTGTATATTGATTTCCCTATTAATGAACGAGGATTGATTCCCAATTTTTCGAATAATGGGCTTTTATTTACTAATTCAATTCTATAACTAGAATTAGGTTCGACGATTAAAACAAGATCGTCTAAAATTTCCATAAATAACTGGTATTGAGTTCCTAAACTGTTTAATTTTTTTTGGTCGATTATCATGAAACTTCGTAAAATCGGGATTCAGTATTGTTTGCAAACAAAAATATTCTTCTATAACTCTGAAGAATATACTTTTATTTATATATTAGTATTCTTAGTGATGATTTTCCGTAATAGTTATATATCAAACCATTATAATTGCTATTCATGAAACTCATGAGTAATGACTTTAAGCATAATGAATTATTGAGTAGTAAATTCGGATATCGAAGAGAAAATGTATCACCCCATTTAGAATGGAAAGATTTTCATGTTGACACTAAAAGTTTTGCCCTAATATGCGATGACCCAGATGCGGGGAATTGGATACATTGGGCAGTAATAAATATTCCCCAAGATATCAGCGAAATATCTCAAGGCGGACCTGTTCCTGGTATTGAACTAGAAAATGATTTTGGACAAAGAGGATATGGTGGTCCTGCACCTCCTTCGGGAACTCATAGGTATATTTTTAAAATTTTTGCGTTAGATACTGAAAAATTAGAGGATGTCACTAAAAGCAATTTTACGACTAAAGTTAAAGTGCATGTTATTGATTCAGCGAAAATTATCGGATTGTATAAAGCTTAACAGGTGTTTGAATATATAATTTAATTTGTTTTTATAAATATTTCGAAGTCCATCCAATATCAAGTTCTTCTAATTTACTTGGTTTAGGAATACCTTCGTTATCCCATCCCATCATTTGGTAATAGCTTTCTAAGGCTTTATGCAACTTCAAAGACTCTATTTTTTTATCTGCTAAAGCGCCAGAGGTCTGTGATTTAAAAAATCGGTTAGGAAGCCAATCATCTTTTTTGTTAAGACCTTCTCTTATATTAAAAATCCGGGCCATTGTTGTGACTCTTTCTCCTAATTTCATTAGTTCCCAAACCGACGTATTCCAACCTGTTACTGCGTTAAGTAACTGACATTCACTATTTATTGTGTATGGGCTAAAAAAACATAACATCAAACAGTTTTCTACAACTCGCCAATTAGAAACATACATTACTGCCCGTACTTTTTTAGGACTTAGATCATCTAGTTCTAAGGGTTCAAGTATCCCAAACGGAGCAAAACTTGGTATTGATTCTTTAATGCTGATAGAAGTATCGTGTAAGTTTACCATATGTTCTGCACCTGTAGGTGATATAGCATAACCTAACCCTAATCCTTGCTTTAATCGTGGCTCATGCATCGGTACTTCTTGCCCTTTCACATGAATTGCATATTGTATAGAATTTTCTCCGAGAGTCTTAGATGCTCTTAATACTCCATCTGCGAGAACGTCTCCAAAACCTTCTCGTTTAGCAATCATTTCGATCATCTTTAATAACGCCTCCCCATTTCCAAAGGACAATTTTAATCCTTTTAAATCTATTTCTGAAAGCAACTCATTTTCATAACATTCCATTGCAAAACTGATACTGACCCCCGTTGATATTGTATCTATAGAATATCGGTTGCATAATTCATTAGCTTTACAAATAACTCTAATATCAGTTATGCCACAGTTCGAACCCAAAGCCGCTAGTGTTTCATATTCTGGACCTCCATAAATTGAGTCTACGGGATAAGGATCTTTTATTGTGACTACTTTTTTACAACGAATGGGACATGCATAACATGTATCTCGAGTTAATCCAATAGAGTCTTTTTGTAATTTGGGATCTAAATCTTTTGCGTCTAAAAAGACCCCATCACGAAAATTTCTTACGGGTAGATTGCCAGAAGAAGCGAAGGATTCCATTAATCCTCCTCCTGTTCCAAACGAGAAGTATTGACTATAATTAATGAAATTCTGATTATTTTTTTTTATAATTTCGCGAAGAATATCTTTAGTTGCGATGTTTGGTTTGTGATTACCCCGAACAGCAATAGCTTTAAGGTTTTTTGAGCCCATAACTGCACCCATTCCAGTCCTTCCAGCAGCATTTCTTAGATCGTTCATAATACATGCATATCTCACTAGATTCTCTCCTCCCAAACCTATTTGAGCTATCCGAACAAAATTATCTTGCAGTTCCTCTTTTAAGATTTTTTCTGTGCTGCCTGTGTCTTTACCCCATAACTTCCCTGCATTTAGAATTTGAATATCGTCATTTTTAATCGAAATGTATACTGGCTCCTTGGCTTTTCCCTCTATTATTAATCCATCATATCCTGCGTGTTTCAGCTCAGCTCCCCAATAACCTCCCACATCTGCCTCTCCAAAACCTCCAGTTAGAGGAGATTTTGCTCCAACACAATTTCTTCCTGAACCAGGAATATGAGTGCCAGTCAAAGGACCTGTAGAAAAAATTAAAATATTTTCAGGCCCTAATGGATCAACTTTAGGCGGTAATTCTTTAAGCAAGTAATATGCGATAAAGGCTTGACCTCCAATATATCTACGTAAAAAAAGATCATCTAAGTTTACAATATTTATTTCTTCAGTTGTTAAATTGATTCTTAATATTTTATTCATATAACCAAAATTCATCATCAATCATCCTATAATAAGTAATATTTAAAAATATAGATGTTAGATAAGAACTTCAATGAAAGTTTAAATTACCCATAAAGTGGATTTTATCATTTAAATTTTAATAGTTCGTAAAACCTTCACTACCTTATCAATATCTTTTTCATTATTGTAATAATTGAAAGAAAATCGCAATAAGGTATTTTTTATAGCTGATGGATATTTTTTTAGTGTCGTAAATATGTTGTTTTTGATAAAAAGATCATAAATCTTTTCCGCGTTCTCATGTTCGATAGTTATAATTCCTGATCTAAATTCAGGTTCTAAGGGAGTAATGATTTTTAAATCAAATTCCTTTATCTTTTTCAGAAATAACTCAGTTAGCCATAAAATTCTTTCTTGAATATTAATGATTCCCTTTTTAATATTTCCCAAACCTATTCGTTCTTTGATTAAATCAAAACTTCCTTTTAACGCGAGAAGTGCTCCGTAGTTTGGACAACCCCCAAAAGTGTCCATATATTGTGGATGATTAATTATGTTAACATTTTCATTATTCATAGCAAAGGGATCTTCCACACTTAACCATCCTGAAAAAGGGATCTCTCTCTCACTGAAAAAATTTTGATTGATATATAAAACTGCTGCTCCATATCCACACCCGACCCATTTAAGAGAATTGCTTATTAAAATATCGATATTTTCCTTTTTTATATCAATATCGAAGGAACCAAAAGATTGAGTTGCATTTATTATATTTATTAAGGAATTTTGTTTACAAAATATCCCTAAACTTTCTAAATTTTGGCGAAATCCGGTTAAGGATTGAACATGACTGTGAATTAGAATTTCAGTATTAGCAGACGTGGCGTTTTCAATATTTTGAATGAGGTATTTATTATTAGTAGGCATTATTTTTTTACTCGGAAAACCTAATCTTTTAAAAATATGTACCGATGCGGGAAATTCTACTGAGGGATAAATAAGTTCTGCTTTATCTAACATTCGAGCAACGATATTCATACCGGCAGATACATTAGGAACGAATGCAATCTCATCTGGTTTGCAATTAATATATCTAGCTACAATTTCTCGATTTTTATTAACATCATCTTTAAATATTTCATAGTAGATATCACCATGATTAAGCATTGTATTTAAGTAATTAATTCCTTCATCATATGCCCTTTTATTTAAAGGTGAAGCTGAAGCTGCCATAATATAAGTATGTAATTCTAAAGCGGGAAAATACTCTTTTCTAATTTGCTCCCAGTCAACTGACATGATAATATTCACCTTTGAATCATTGAATCGAAATAGATTTATGAATTATAATCTGAAATTATTTCATTATTCTATTTCTAATTAATTATTAAATATTGAAAGATTAAAAATAAGTTAACGATTTGATTATGGAATTCAATGATTTTCTAAATTGCTTAAATTGTGGTAAAAGATTGGATAAAAAGTCAGAACAAGCTGTGAGTCATTGTACAGAATGTATTTTAAAGTTAGATTTTAAGACACGCAGTTTGGATCATAAGCAATTAGATAGAAACTTACAATCGATATTAGATTTCTTTATATCTGATGTCAATGCTGCGTTTAATAAAGATCCGGCGGCTCATACTATATTAGAAGTATTAACAAGTTATCCAGGGATTAAAGCAGTACTTTTGTACCGTATTGCTCATTTTTTTTGGAAATTAAACATGCCTTTTGTACCGCGTTATATTTCGGATATAGCACGCGAATTAACTGCAATAGATATTCATCCCGGGGCAGAAATAGGTGGTGATTTTTTCATAGATCATGGTGCTGGAGTTGTAATAGGAGAAACTGCTGAAATTGGCAACAATGTTACTTTGTATTCAGGTGCAGTCCTTGGTGGAACGAGTTTAAAACGAGAAAAACGGCACCCTACTTTGGGGGATAATGTAGTTGTAGGAAGTGGAGCAAAAATATTAGGACCCGTTATAGTTGGGGATAATGTGAGAGTTGGAGCCAATTCTGTGGTGATTAATGATGTACCTCCTCACTGTGTCGTTGTTGGTGTACCAGGAAAAATAGTAGAGAGATTGGATGAGAAAATTCAAAAAGTAGATCTACGACATGGTGATTTGCCCGATCCAATCTCAATGGCCGTAACTAGCTTGGATCGTAGGATTAAGGAATTAGAAAGCCGTGTTTTAAAGGATTCAGAAAAAAAGCAAGAAGATATCGAATTCTATTATGGAGAATATGGAAGTGGGATCTAAAACATGATAAAAAGAGTGCAAGGTAGTTAATATGGCAAATTACTATAATAGTATCATTGATACAATCGGAAATACACCCTTAGTAAAGATAAATCGGCTTTCGTATGGATTAAAACCAAACCTTTTCGGAAAGCTCGAATATTTCAACCCAGGGGGTAGTATTAAGGATAGAATCGCGATGAATATGATAGATGTTGCAGAAGAGCAGAACATAATTGCTCCTGAAACAAGAATTATTGAACCTACTTCTGGGAATACAGGTATTGGACTTGCCTTGGTATGTGCAGCAAAAGGGTATAAGCTAACTTTAATAATGCCAGAGGGAGTTACTAATGAAAGGATCCAAATATTGAAAGCTTATGGAGCAGAAGTAATATTAACTCCCAGTGAATTTGGTATGAAAGGAGCAATTGCCAAAGCGGAAGAGCTCTCCCATCAAGAGGATAATGTCTACATTCCTCAACAATTTAAGAATAAGGCAAATCCTGATATTCACAGAAGGACCACAGCAAAAGAAATATTTAACGCACTCGATGGACAAGTTGATGCTTTTATTGCGGGTATAGGGACAGGGGGCACAATTACTGGGGTTGGAGAAATTTTAAAAGACCGGGTTGGAGCGCGATTGAAAGTTTATGCGGTTGAACCGAAAAATTCTCCAGTTCTTTCTGGTGGTTCACCCGGACCTCATAAAATTCAAGGTATTGGCGCTGGGTTTATACCAGATATTCTCAATACAAAAATTTACGATCAAGTTATTCAAGTTTCATACCAAGACGCAATTAATACTGCACGAAAGCTTGCTAAGTTGGAAGGTATATTTGCAGGGATTAGCTCAGGTGCAATCGCTTGGGCGGCTCTTAAAGTAGTCGCTAAGGACTTTGGAGAGGGGCAGAATATAGTTTTTATTGTATGTGATACGGGAGAGCGCTATCTATCCACCGATCTCTATTGAATATACAACACTATTTAATTACTTTTACTTCTGAATGCAATACTCGATTAATACTATCCCAGTTTGGAGCTAAAGCATAATTGGTTTTTTCTTTAATTGATTTAGATATTTTATTGAAGATTTTTCTAATTTCCAAAGAGTGGAAAAAATTAATCCGAGGCGCTAAGGCAGCTATCATATATTGTTTTTCCCCAAATCGCTCTTTTTTATCTGGATAAGAATCAAATAGTAAATAAGCATCTCTCTTCAAATTTGTTAGATTTAACAGCAAGTCCTCAGATTTAGTTATCTTTTCATGACCATAAATTGATATCGAAGCGGAGAAAAGTTGATTCGCAAGTTGATCTAATGAAACTTCTATCTCTTTTTCCTTAGGATAAATATTAACTATTTTTGGCCCATATTTATCATCCCATAAAGCTATTAAGATATAAAGATTGTCTTCTTTTCTTGATATTTTTTCAGCTTTTTTTAAATCCGGAGTATCTTCCAATATACTATTAAGTAATTTAGCTCGATTTATTCTGGCGATTTTTCCAGAGATTACAGCGAGTAAATCTTTCTCATCAAATGGTTTTGTAATGTAATCATCTGCTCCCAATAATTTGCCTAGCCTGATATCTTCTGGAGAACTTTTTGCTGAAAGAAAGATAAAAGGGATACTATTCCATCGCGGAGAACTCGCAACTTCTTTGAAAAACTCATAACCATCTAATTGTGGCATCAATATATCGCTAATAATAATATCTGGAGGATCTTCTAATTGTGAAAGAATCTTTAATGCATCTTTACCATTTTTGGCTAATAAAGGATGATACTTATTACTCTTTAGAATTAACTCAATATTAAATAATAAATCAGAGTTGTCTTCAACAACAAGAATTTTGGGTTTTATCAAATTTAATCTTAAGATGGATTCTTTACAATTATTATTTTTCACCCATACTATTTATACCTTTTAATTCTTGGGAGAAAAACAGAAAATTTAGTACCTTTCATCAATTGACTTTGGACCTCAACAGAACCCCCATGGAGTTCAATTAATTCCTTTGCTATACTCAAACCAAGTCCTGTGCCAGGGATATCGCTCACTTTGTCGGATCTAAAAAATCTTTTAAATAAATGAGGTATATCCTCCTTTGCAATACCAATTCCATTATCATCAAAAGTAAATAGCACACCATCAATGTTTTGTTTGTTTAAATACCCTCGATAAAAATCCAACGCTTTAATTATTACTTTACTGTCTCTCGCAGAATACTTTATAGCATTATCAATAAAAATGCGAAAGATTTGATCCAAACGCTTAGAATCACTCCATAGACTTAAATTGGGGTCGATATTTACCTTAAAAGTTACATTTTTTTGCTTCCCGATTGGTTCCATTAAGAATAAAATTTCTTGGATGATATCAAAAGGTTTTACTTCCTCCCATTCTAAAGTTACTTTTCTCTCATCAACTCTTGAAAGCATAAGAATGTCATCAACTAAATTTTTGAGTAAGTATATATTTTTGGTCATTCCTTCTTTTAGTTTTTGTATAATATCTTCTGTAAGCTCAGAAGAGTGACTATTTAAGAATTCGGTCGAAGTAACTAACACAGATATAGGATTTCGTAGTTCATGTGAAACCGTAGATACAAACCTTTCTAAACGTTGCTTTGCTTTTATTCTCTCGGTGATATTTAACCCAAAGATACTAATGTAACCTCGATTTTCATTCACTATGAAAAAAAAAGTATACGTTTTATCACCAATATTTATTTCAGCTTCCTCATTTTTAGAATAGTCAAAGCAGTCATCAATATGATGTTGCAAAATTTTAGGAATTAAACTCCCCTCTTCTATATTAAGAATATTTTGACTTGCTTCATTTGCTGACATAATGTGGGTTCGATTTACTCTCAAAACGGGATTGGGATCTTCCAAAGGAAATCTTGCCATATCATCCAATCTTTCAGCTTTTATTTTTAATTCTTCTTCGCTCAATTTAAGTTTTCTAAAAAGAAGATCATAGGGCTCCTTTATTCCCGTTTTTATTATGGCTTTATATATATGATAAAATGCAATAATCTTAAATATATGACCGATTAAATTAAAAAAACCAAAGACTGAGGTATAAAACGTAAATGATATTTCCGAAATAATCATAGAAATAATAGAAATAATGATAAAATAAAAAACTCTTCGATTAAATTCATTCCTACGCATATACATCCAAATAAGCGAAATGAAAAAAATCGCATCAATAATATATTCACTAATAATTTTGAAAGGAGTTAATCTTTGGATTTCCTCAATATAACATACAGGAAACATACCTGTAAAAATAACCACTAATAAGATTATCAAAAAAACTGAGTTTAAAACAACCAAATAATATAAGTTGATCTTTTTTTTAAATAAAATTAAAGCTAATAAGAATGAAATAGCTTGCCAATATCTTGCTACAATCCAAAGGGAAGTTGGTAAATTGGAGGTAAAACCAATGAAAATATTCATGCCCGCATAAGCCATAGTATGAATTAGATCTATGATCCCTATAAATAAAAAAGAAACACCAATGATGAGAAAAAAGGATGTTTTAAGGTATTGTTTTGAATTCCAACCTACTACGAAAATTCCTACACTAATAATAATTGCGGAAAGCTCTGCGATTGTGTGAAATAACAAGTAATTATAAAGGCTTGAAAGGTATATTAAAAGTAATAAGCTGCTAAAAACTATATATTCAATGATAGAGGTGTTTATATTAATAGTTGAACTTTCTCTTTTCTGTTCAACCATATATTATCATCAACATCTTTAGCGAATGATTAATTCTTTTTTAAAACTAGAGTGAATCGCTAATGAATATTTGCTTTTTGGAAAACAGTATAGATGGAGGTCTTTACAAGACCATATTTAAAATTAGAAGGTATTTTGTTTTTAATCTCTTCTATAAAGGCATCTGCTTTCTTATCATCAAATTCTTTATTAATCATACCAAGATCTGGGTCGTACTTGTGAAAAAATATTGAAAAATCGATGTCGTGTTTTTTCTTACTTGCTTGAAGATTATTGATAACTTTCATTAAATATTGAAATGCTAACTCATATCTTTTATTATCTTGGATATCAATTACGAAAATTATCTTATCCGTTCCAATTATGTTTTTTTCAAAATTATCAATATAATCCGTTCTAAATTGCTCTTGGCCCCCAAAATCCCATACATTAAATTCAGAGCCATATACCCTAAAAGTTTCTCTACTTATTCCTTTTGTTGGTGTGATTGAGGAGAAGGATGCGATATTCTTTATTCCTTTCAAACAAAATACGATTGAGGTTTTGCCGCTTTTATCTAATCCCATAATAAGCATCTTCTTGCTATCAATATTATTGGATGCTTTTACGTCCATTATTTTATCCTCTACTAAATTAAAAATTAAGGTAAGATGTCTCTCAAATCAGAGTCGATAAAATCTTTTAATTTTTCTTTATTTTTTTGAATCACAAATGTATAGACTTCAGAAAGAAAAGTTGAGGTGGCCGAATCCTTAATTGAATATAAATTTTCCTTATCCTCCTTTTCAAAACTAATTAGATTATTGGAAATTAAGATTTTTAAATGTTGGGAAATAGTTGATTGGGATTTCTGTAAAATTTCTTGGAGATCTGCTGAGGTTTTTGGTTCTTTTTGCACTAAATATAAAATATCTAAACGAGTCTGATCGGAAAAAGCCTTTAAAAATTCGCTGATATAATTACTTATCTCATTCATCAGAGATATACCGTATTTAATCTTAATATGCCTAATCTATATTATATTGTTATACCGTTATAACTCAATTATATGTATAAATTGCAAGTTTTTTGTTATTAAAACTTTCTCTAATTTTTTATAGATATTTACTGAGCTTAATTCTTTAATTGTAGTTTTATGTGATTTTTGAATAATCATTCGCTAAATGGAAATATTTATATATCGGCATATCGTTAATAATCAATAATACCAATAAATTACAAACATTACATTTAATATCTAAATAATTACTTGAGGGTTAAAACTATGGAAAGTAAAGTTTTCAAAATAGATGAAATTGATAAAAATATTATTGAATTAATCCAAAAAGAACCCACACTTACGCATACTGAAATTGCTAAGCGAGTAAATAGAAGTCAACCTACAATTGGGATGAGAATTAGAAAACTTGAAGATTCTGGTGTTCTTAAATTTCAAGCAGGGATTAATGTGAAAACAATGGATCTTCTTCTTGCTCGAGTTGAGATTCAAACTTTAAAACCCTTAGAGATTATCGATCTAGTGAAAAAATGTCCCTATATGCTAAATGCTTTTCGTCTAAGTGGTTCATCTAATATAAGCGTATTTATAGCAAGCACAAAACTAGAACATTTAGATAATATTATTAATTGTCACTTCCGTAAAAATAAAAATGTTTTAAATGTGCATATGAATATCGTAACTGATGTTGTAAATGATTTTGTACTCCCTTTTGATTTTGATTATAGTAAATGTGATCATAACGCATCAGGATGTTGTTGTGGCAAATGTATTACTAACTAATTTAATTTATTAATTATCTCTTTTTTTAGAAATATTTTTTAGGTAATCAATAATTATTTACCAAAGTTATCAATCTTAAACCATAAAAGTAGATCATCAGCATGTATCATAAGATTTCTTATACTCTATCCAGGCTTTTGACGTGCTCAATATATACATGTCGTTGAGCAGAATATGCTTATTTAGGCATAAATCTGCTGAATTGGTCTATTATAATGCCAGTGTATCCGAGGTTAAACTTAAACAAAAGTTTGACGGAAATAGTTAAGGAGGCGGCCTGCAGAGCCGTTATTCATGGGTGCAAATCCCATCACTGGCTTTTACAATCAATCAAGTGATAATTTATGCAGATCTATAATAGCCTAACATTTCAGAAGGAAGTATTCGAACCTATTAAGAAAAATGAAGTTAAAATTTATTGGTGCGGCCCAACTGTCTACGAAAGTCCCCATTTAGGTCACATGAAGTCTGCGGTGACGTTGGATCTTATCCATAGATACTTCAAGTTCAATGGATTTAAGGTAAAGCAAATAAAGAATTATACAGATATCGATGATAAAATCATAGCGCGCTCTCAAGAACTTAATAAAGATTATCGAGAAATAGCAGAGAAATATATTCAAGAATATGAAAAAATGATGGATGCATTGAACATATTTGAAGATACAAAAAATCCCCGCGCAACGGAAGTTATACCTTTTATCATCAAATTCATTGAGAAGCTAATCGAGGAGGGACATGCCTATGAGCAAGGAGGTTCGGTTTATTTTGCGGTTAATTCATTTCCAAAATATAATTCAATAATGCAAAACATATCAGAAGACGCTCTCGATGAAGAGGAGGATTATTCATCCGATCAAGATACGGCATACGGCCAAGATAAGCGTGATCCAAAAGATTTTGCTCTTTGGAAAAAGATGAAAGAAGGGGAACCATATTGGGATAGTCCTTGGGGCAAGGGGAGACCTGGATGGCACATCGAATGCTCAGCTATGGCTTTGAATTTCCTCGGAGAAACTATCGATATTCATGGAGGAGGACAGGATCTTAAGTTTCCTCATCATAGAAATGAGATCGCTCAGTCAGAATCTTATACAAATAAAGAATTTGCTCATTACTTTGTTCATAATGGTTTTATAAATGTGAATGACGAGAAGATGTCAAAAAGCTTGGGAAATTATTTTCTGATTTCTGAGATCATCAAAGAATACGATCCAATGATAGTCCGATGGTTTCTACTCACAAGTCATTACCGAAGCTCAATAAATTATTCCTTAGAAAACATGGAACAAGCGAAAAAATCTTACAATCGTTTGATTAATACTATAAAAAAAGTCAATGAGATTGAAGTTTTAAACGAAAATACTGAAGCAAGCAAGGAATTAATAAATGCAATTTTAAGTACTCGATCTATTATCTTAAATGCTTTAGATGACGATTTAGATACTCCTAAAGCCGTTGCAGAGCTTTTATCATTGTTTAGGGAAATTAATAAAGTTATTTTGCAGAAAGCAAAACCCATTACTCACAAATTTAAAGAAACTTTTTTTGAGTTTATCAATGAAATAGACGCTTTATTTGGAATTTTTCCAGACTTAGATTCGAAAATTTCTAAGATTTCGGGAATTTACACGGAAGAGGCAGAGAAAACGATAAAAGAGTTAGTAAAAATATTGCAGGAAACCAGAGAACAGCTTCGGAATAAGAAACTTTTTGATCTCAGCGATCAAATCCGCAACAAGTTAAGGGAACTTGGTATTGATATCGAAGATAAAAAAATAAGTTAATCTTTTCTTTCTTTTTATATTAAATAGAAATTGGATGAGATAATAATTAAGATGACTTATATTCCTAAAAAGACGAAAGTGCTAATATTTTCCCCCCATATCGACGATGTGGAATTTGGGATACCTTTTTATTACGTAAGAGCGCTCCAATTAGGATTTAATGTAACTGAGGTGGTTATGACCAATAGTGAATTTGGAACCCACCGACTTGAATTTAAAGGGAAACGACTTAGGCAGATTAGGATTCGTGAGTTAAAAAACAGCGTTAAATTATTTCATGAATATACCCATAATCGTACAAACCTAATTTATTTAAATTATATTGATGGTCATCTGCCTCTAAATAGTAAAACTGTAGCTCAAGTTTCTGATATAATTCGCGAAGAAATTCCTGAAATTGTTCTTGCTCCCGATCCATGGTACATCCTTGATCATCATCCAGATCATATACATACGGGAATTCTCGTCTTTCTTGCTCTCAGAAAAATAAAAAGTGACTATTTCCCAAAAAAAATATATTATTATTATACTTATAATTCAAACCAATATTTCCGAGTTCACTGGAAAGATAGAAATATTATATATAAGGCTTATAAATGTTTTCAAAGTCAAGTTAGTCCACTCCAAAGGAAATATCTTAAATTAATCTACTTATATTTATATTGTCGAAGATACTTTAAATCAGGTTTTTTTACAGAGAATTTTAGGGAGCAAAGTATTAGACATAATAAAGTAGAGCATCCAAAAAAGATGTATTTGCTCCAAAAATTTAAGTATCATTTCTATAGAAAATTGACACTTCCTAAAGTGCAAGAATTCCATAATCTTACGCCCAGAGAACTCGGGTTATTATGATTCAAAGAGAAGCTTCACTACTAATTACATTTTCATTCTCATCATTAAAACGTTTGTAGTGTTTAAAGAGGATTGGTGCTAGTTTGACTTTATCAGTTGTAGAAACGGTTAATATCTGGTCTTCTCCTGCATGTAGCACGAGAACATATCCCTTCTTTCCTTTAACATATGCTTGTTCCATCTCGCCAAGCCCCATTTCTGAAATAGCGCGTTCGCTAAGAGAACATAATGCCGCAGTAATTGCTGCAAATCGCATATCATCGACATCTGGTGGTAATACAGAAGCAAGAGCTTGACCTGTATCAGCTGTTATTTGAGCTGCTTTAATCTCTTTCACATCATCCATTACATTCTTTAAGAGTTCCTCTAATGAAGATTTAAACTCTTTTTTTTCTTTCAAAAATCGCATGGTATTAGATAAATATGATGATGAAAAGCTTAATCCTTCTTAAGAGAGTAAAAAATTTAAAGTTTAGTATCAAATTGAAAATAAATTAAATGATGGAAATTAAGAAAAATTTCTCTATTATCTTATTTCAGATAAAATTGTTTTGATAAAGTAAGATCTTAAAGGATAAAATATAAAAAGGAATTATAAAAAATTAATTTCCGTTAACTATTTTTACCTTGGGAGCATAGGCATCCTGAACTTCGTAGTTGTTAAAGTTGATACTATAATGATCCCTCCAATGCGCTTTGACTTCGTAAAGCATTGCTTCCATGTCACTCTCCTTAACCTTACCTTCTGTTTGGAGTAGAGTGCCCATTGGAGAAGCCATAATCTCTCCATCCTTGACCACGATTTGACCATCTTTAATAGTAAATGCTGCTTGAGTGAATGCCTTCTCAATTGCATGACCGTCCATCTTCTCGGGATTTAACTTAAAAATCGAGACATCTCCAATAGCTCCAACTCCTAAATGGCCTCTATCATTTAGTCCTAAGCATTTTGCTGTTCCCGCTCGTGTAACGACACAGAGATCACTTATAGAATATTCATAATCAATATCTTTTAAGTGTGTTTGCGTTTCTGCTTTCTTAGCACATTGATTAAGTAAAATTTCGTCTCGTGTTTTTTTATCCATTAGCCAGCTAAACGCTTTGGGATATGCCGTGAATGGACCACCATTTGGATGATCAGTGGTGAAAAATATTTGATATTTGTTTTTCATAAGTAATAATAACTCTAAACCGATTGCCCATTGGATGGCATTTACCGCAACTTTTGGACTAAAGAAGTATGGCACTATTCCCGAACCAGACTCCCCTTCAACTTGACCATTGATCCATTTAGTTCCCGGTTTTGCGCCCCAAGGACTCATTCCCCCGAGATGATGCAGAGCGAATTCCCACGGTCCATCTGCTGTCATAGTCGTAGTTGCGGCTTCTCCGAAAATAACTTGACCTACATCTATCGTTATATGTTTATGTGCATTTAGATATTCAACTACTTCGGCTGCTGCGGATTCAAAGTTGCCCCAATTAGTACCTCCATATGCATTAAACTGACAATGAGTTATGTGCATTATGGAATCTCTATGACTCTGAGTATTTATTTTCTCTACAGTATCCATTGTCGCCAGAGTATGTTTTACATTTCCTGGATGACCTAAATTATTGCAATGGACGTGAATTGTGTGTGGTAATCCAATCTTCTCATTGGCAGCGGCTAATCCTTCTATTATTTCTCGCGGAGTGACATCGAAATGAAGAACGTGATCGTCTAAGGAATCAACATTCTTGCCCCAGCACCAATTTTCAACGCCTCCCGGATTCACAATTTTTACAGCATACCCTTTAGTGACTTTTAAGATCCATGCAACATAAGCTGCGAGTTTATCATAGTCCTTATCCTTTATGAATCGCATGACAAACCAGTTATTTCCAAAGAGGGGAAAAGCAGCTTTATCAATAATTGGCATTTCATTAAATTCTTCATGGGTATGGCGTGCTTCCAATAATGGCATAGCAGGTTCAATGACAGTGGTATATCCAAGTCGTGCATACCGATATCCCGTTGACCATGTAGAAGGAACTGAATATCCTGTACCAGATCGTGCCACTTTTGTTTTTTTATCATTATAATTTGGGAGTTTATCTTCGGGACGAAAGGCTCGACCAGAATTTACTTTCGCACCAGAGATATGAGAATGAATATCCACTCCCCCAGGTAAAACGATCATCCCTGAGGCATCAATGATCTTCGCATCTCCGTTCACTTTATCAACAACTTTCCCGTCTCTGATATGAATCTCCTTCTTCTCTCCATCTAAGTCGTTAAGAGGGTCATAAACTAATCCATTTTTAATGATTATATCTCTCATCGTAAAGGTTCTTACTTATAGTTATGATTTATGATACTCAAAAATAATAAAATCTTCAAGTATGTTCTATTACATGTAAAAATCTATGATTTTTATAAAGATTTATTATTATTTTTAGGTTTAAATAGGATTAGGATTATAACTTTTAAAAGGTTGCTTTTATAAAAAACATATTCCTATAGAATAATTTAGAGGGGGTTCAATTTTGAGAAACTGATTCTATTTCATAAACAGATAATAAATTATCAGCAGATAGATATAATATTATAAAGAAAGAAAAATAATATAACGATAACTATTTATCTAATTAGAATAATTTAACAATTTTGTAAAAAAGGTGTAAAAAAGAGTGGAAACTGGTAAGATTTTGATCATATTGGGTGGAATTTTAACCTTACTTGGTACCTATGTCTTTGCAATATATGGAAGCGCGGGATTATTTGCTGGTTCTGGTATAGGATTTATTATAAATTTACCTGATCTCTTTGGAAATGCGGATGCTATCGCACTGGCAACAGGATGGGACGTAATATTCATCTACATTTTCACTATACTATTCTTAATATTTCTTGCTTCTGGAATACTTCAGCTTGCTGGCATAAAATCTAGGATTTTGGCATTTATCTTCTCGTTATTCCCACTAGTCGTTGGTGCTATGATTTTAATTCTATTCTATACTGATATCCTTGGACCTACTACTGGAATTTTTACGTTATATTTCATTGGAGAACATTTTGCTGACTTTTTCCCCATTATAGTAAATCTTGGAGATGTTGGTTTAGGTACCTATTTCTTAGTAGCTGGTGGAGTCCTAGGACTTGTTAGTGTTTTTCTACCACGAGATTAAATTAAAAATTTCTTATCTATTTTTTTTAATTATTATTTTTAAAAAGTTTTTCAATCTCTTCTATATCTCCGTTTGTATTTACATTTTTAAAAGATAAAAGATAAGGATCCAATTTTCTAATTGTTTTTTCGATTGAAACAAACTTTATTTTCCATTCATTTTCGATTATATTTGTAAGTTTAAAATGGCGTTTTTTAATACAATCTGAACTTTTATAAAACGCTTTTTCAATCGGATAAATAGCAAACAATGGTTCTAGGAATTGATTTTTCCATCGTGGGACCACACAATCATAATTTTTTCCTTCTTGAATCAAAAAACTAATTACTTCTTTTTTGATAAGAGGATTGTCACAAGAAAGAGCATATAATTTTTTGTAATTGAGTTTCCTCAATTCCTTAAAGGCAGAATAAAGCCCTATCATTGGAGATCGTATTGTATGATCTAAATCAAAATCATATTCATCAATAATAAATCCAGTAATTATGCGAAAATCAATTTCGTCAATATAGGATTGAACTTGTGTTTTATCGTTTGCGATGAGAAAAATATCGAAATTAAAGTGGTTTAGGATCTCAAGTTGGTATTCTATAAGCCGTTTTTTTCTTAATTTGAATAAACCTTTATCTGCTCCAAATCGAGTGCTTTTTCCTCCAATTAAGATCCCAAAGGCAAGATATTTATTATTCATACTAATTTTTAAACGATTTTTCCTTCAAAATATTAATATTTAATTACACCAATTATTAAAAAATATAAATCATTTAAATTACTTGTAGTTATAGTAGATAATGAATCTATCTCTCTAAAACCGACAAAATTATGCCGCAAACATGTTATGATGAACCCCAGAGAGATAAACCACGAGAAAATTGCGCTATTTTTGGTGTAGCTTGTAATGATATTGGTTATTCAGTTTCAAAATTGTTATATAGTGGTTTAATAGCTCTCCAACATAGAGGACAAGAAGCTACAGG